>Ga0102592_1002892_pt1 | contig 13877 bp, 14 predicted proteins | sample AraplaCol_mMF_r2_FD_76861 | JGI IMG/M metagenome (GOLD analysis project Ga0102592, IMG submission 76861) | Arabidopsis root microbial communities from North Carolina, USA - plate scrape MF_Col_mMF_r2 (SPADES assembly) (version 2) | ecosystem: Host-associated > Plants > Roots > Endosphere... | reverse complement strand
TTTTACGATAAAAAACAGGGAATCATTATCCTGGGGATCTGTTGTGGTTGCATTCTACGTTTTCATATGGACTAGCTAGGGTCTACTGTCTACGAATATGGAAGATAGTATTTTTTACACACCTGGGAAAAAATAAAAAAAGGCTTTAAGTCTGACGACCTAAAGCCTTTCTATCTTTTATCCTACTTTTTATCTCCGGTAAAATGTCTGCCCGCCGGTAATCTTATACAAGGCCGCCACCAACGCATCAATATCCGCACAGGTATTATACAAAGCCAGTGATGGCCGTACCGTGCTCTCCACACCAAACCTGCGCAGGATCGGTTGTGCGCAGTGATGACCTGATCGCACCGCAATGCCTTCTTTATTCAAAGCGCCGCCGATATCCTCCGTACGGAATCCGTTCAGCACAAACGACAGCACACCTGCTTTCTCAGGCGCTGTGCCGATCAGGCGCAGGCCGGGAACGTCTTTCAACAGGCGGGTGGCATATTGCAGCAGGTATTGTTCATACAGGTGGATAGCGGGCATACCGATCTTGCTGACATAATCAATCGCAGCGCCCAAACCTACCGCATCGGCAATATTACCGGTACCGGCTTCAAAGCGGGTGGGAGCCGCCTGGTATTTCGTATGCTCAAAGGTGACGTCAGAGATCATGTTGCCGCCGCCTTGCCAGGGTTGCGTTTCGTTCAGCAAAGCTTCTTTACCGTACAACACGCCAATGCCCGTAGGGCCAAATACTTTGTGACCGGAAAACACGTACCAGTCGGCATCCAGCTCACGCACATCAATGGGCATGTGTGATACGGCCTGGGCGCCATCTACCAGCACTTTGGCTCCCATCTGATGCGCCATTTCCACCATCTGCCGGGCCGGTGTAACCGTTCCCAGTGCATTAGACACCTGGGTAAAGGAAACCAGCTTTGTTTTAGGGCCTAATAAACGGGCATACTCATCCAGCAATATCTGTCCATCGTCGTCAACAGGTATTACTTTCAATGTAAGTCCCTTTTTACCCGCAAGCTGCTGCCAGGGAACGATATTGGCATGATGCTCCAGGTGACTGAGCACGATCTCGTCGCCTGACTTCAAATATTGATCGCCCCAGCTTTGCGCCACCAGGTTGATCGCTTCCGTAGTGCCACGCACAAATACGATCTCATTGGGAGATCCCGCGTTCAGGAAATGCTGTACCTTTTTACGGGCCTCCTCATAAGCATCGGTGGCCCTGGCAGCCAGGTCATGCGCACCGCGGTGAACGTTGGAGTTCTCATGCTCGTAGAAGTAAGAGAGCCGCTCGATCACTGGTTTCGGTTTCTGCGTGGTAGCTGCATTATCCAGCCATACCAGGCGGCGGCCATGCACCCATTCCTGCAGGATGGGAAAATCAAGGCGGACCTTGTTCAGGTCATAAGGCGGTGCTGGCATACCTGCCGTAGCGCCTTTTCCCGCGCCAGGCATAGTGGATGACAGCTGCTCTGCCAGGAAATAATAAGCCGGAACACTGCTGGCCGTAGTGCCATATCCCGGTATTTGCGGACCGGAAGACATGCCCGACAGGTTGTTCAGCATTCCCTGGAGATCATGTGCGTAACCCTGTTCCGACAAAAAAGGCAGATCGTGAAAAGTAGATGACAGCGGAGAGGCCCCACTATCAGGCATCGAGCCACCATACCCTCCTTTGTGAAAAGCAAAGGGAGATGCGCCGCTGCCTGCTACGGACTGCGGTACTACACCAGCCCCCGCAAAATGAGGATCCGGAAGAGCCGTTGGCGGCTGCTTCGGATCAAAGTGATGGCTCGGGCCTATTGCCGAAGGAGAGATCCCGCTGCCTGCAACAGATTTAGGCGCGAGCCCTGCCCCTGCAAATTGCGGATCAGGAACGTAGGTTGAAGGTTCCTTCCCTTCATATCTTGTTGCCTGTTGGGCCGAAGGTGAGATACCACTACCTGCTACAGACTGCGGCACAATACCTGCTCCCGCAAAATGCGGATCAGGAAGGGCGGTCTGCGGCTCGCTGATGTTCTCTACCTTGCCCTGTTCCAGGAGTGTTTCCTGGTAAGCGCCAGGCTCCATCACCTGCATCGACTGCGATGTAGGCGCCGCGTTAGGCAATGCGCCTGCACCGCCGGGCGGAGCGCTGAACAGCTGGTTGGCCAGCTGCTCCAGCATCTTCACATCTGGCGTCCAGCCCTCCGGGTGGTTATTGAGTTGACCATTACTTGTACTCATGATACTTTCCTGTTTCTACGTCATCCAATACAGCGATGGCGTCATCAACCAGCACTGCCAGTGAGCAATACAATGAAACGAGGTAAGAGGCGATCGCCTTTTCATTGATCCCCATAAAGCGTACAGACAAGCCGGGAGACTGTTCGCCCGGGAGATTGGGCTGATACAGGCCTACCACGCCTTGTCTGGCTTCGCCGGTGCGTAGCAGGAGGATCTGCGTCTTCCCTTTATTCACTGGCACCTTATCTGAAGGGATCAGGGGGATACCGCGCCAGGTCAGGAACTGTGAACCGAACAAGGATACCGTAGGCGGTGGTACACCCCTGCGGGTGCATTCTCGGCCGAAAGCAGCAATGGCAAGAGGATGCAGCAAAAAGAAGCCGGGCTCTTTCCACACCTTGGTGATCAGTTCATCCAGGTCATCGGGCGTAGGCGCACCGGTGCGTGTTTTAATATGCTGCGAGGGCGCTATGCTGTTCAACAGGCCATATTCTTTATTATTTATCAATTCGCTTTCCTGCCTTTCCTTGATGGTTTCAATGGTCAGGCGCAGCTGTTCACTGATCTGGTTATATGGCTTGCTGTAAAGGTCTGACACGCGGGTATGCACATCCAGCACAGTATGTACTGCACTGAGATTATACTCGCGGGGATTATCAATATAATCCACATAAGTCTGGGGAAGTGCGCGCTCGTCGCGTGCAGAGCAATCCACGGCTACGCTGTCGGCATCTCTTACCCTGTTCAGGCGGTACACACCTGATTCTACAGGGATCCAGCTCATAAGATGGGTAAGCCATCTTGGGCTGATGGTCACCATTTGCGGTACGGTACGTGTGGCGATCGCTAGCTGCCTCGCAGCCACATCACCGAGTGCAGTTTGATTTTTGGGTTTGATCTGGTCTGCCATATTACGGATGGTTTTATAATAAAAGATCTATTGGTGTGCGGGGAAGATGTTATTGGATAAATGGTGGTGGTAAGAACAAATGTATTGTTTTTGGCGAGAAAAAACCAAGTATATTTAAAGGGATTGTGTTAATAATTTTTGAACGTTGCAAACGCAGTACAGATAAGGTTTTTAAAGATCATTTAATAGATAATTTATAAAATTAGTAGAGTAACACCTTATGCTGTTAAGCAGCTAATTTAGCGCCTGATTTCCCTTACGATAGTCACTAAGTCTGCGTTTGCAAAAGGCATTTATATGAAATGCAAAAACATTATTACATTATAATATATTATAATTTATTACGTATATTGGGGTGGATCAATTTCTAATTTTAATCAATGAACTTTATAAACCGCATATTTCGCAGCAACATGGTTGACTGTCCAAGATGTTTAGGGAAAGGCAACGTCGACTTAGAAGACATCAAGCGGCTTAAAAAGGAATTATTCTGGCGACCGGGGAAATGCGCATATTGCAATGGAATAGGAAAAGTGCCTCCCGGCAGAATTGAAAACCTACGCGCCGACTTCGAGTATCTTACAACTGATTTGCCTTCCTGGGAAAGACACAAAGTGATTAACGGGGACGAAGATGCGCTGAAGAGAGCCAATAAATACAAAGAAGAAATCCAAAAATTTATTGAGGAGGTTGAACACTTATATTACATTGAAAATATGGAACCGGGTGAAATAGCAGGCCACTTTTTTCATAAGCACGACCATCTCGTATATTCTGCATCAGAAAAACAAAAGATAGCTGACTATATAGAAAAAGTGATCAAAACCAAACTTAAAAATTAAGCAGTTGCCATTATACAGGCCCATACTTCGACAAGATGTTTTCACTATTCAAGAGAAAGAAAATAAGAATTAGCTCAGTTTCCATACCCGACTGGGGTTGGACAAAAACTAAAAATGAGAAATCCATCATACAATGGATAAACCCAGAACAGACAATCGCTATTAGCATTAATTTTTTTGAACTTCCGCCAGACATTCCAACAATTAAAAATGTCGAAGCTTTAAGAAACTTTTACAGACATTCTATATCTAATATCAATGGCGGATTGATTGAAGTTGAATTGTCTCAGAAGGGGAAAATATCCTTTGTCAAAACAATTTTCAAACTTCCGCAGGAACATTCAGGGATGACTTACATCGCCTCATTAACTCTTCCGTTTGAGACTTGTAGTTTTGTTCTAAAGGTACAGGCAGCAGAAATTGGTATAACCGGAATGAGGGAAGCATTAATCGCTGACAGACTTATTTCGGCAAATATTGTGTTTGTAAATGAGGATGGATATTCAAATTGGTCCTCAGATCCTTACGATAGTACCTTTAAGGGCGCTACGCTAATGAATAAATCGGAAGAGGATCGATATGACATCGAATTTCCTGATCATCCGTTAACACAAGCGAGACAAATCCTTAAAGAAGTAGAAAATGGTTTGAATTGGTCGGCAGAACTGGAAACATTACCACAGTTTGACAAATAATGGCAATTAAAGGAGCAATACGGCACATAACACTGACCATAACTATCATCCCGGTGTTTGTTTCATTACGCATATCGACAGAGTAGAGGCGCCGCATGACAATTTCTTTTTTTTAGATTATGAAAATTATTTTACTTTTGATTCAAGCTACTCAAAACATTTGATTCTACACATAGCAGTGGCTTTGTTCGATCTTCAAAAAACGGATTTACGGAACCAGCAAAAATTCATGTTATTTACTCGCAGCCCCAAGATTGATCTGACATAGCAAATGGCATCAGCTTATTAACTGCTCTGGTAATTATGCATTACCGGTCTCCCCTTTATATTGTCCGTATTTTTTCACTATTAAATTATTCATCATGCAACTGCCATCAAAGAGTAATTACAACTTAGCCCCCCTGATGTTTGTGATCATTGCAGGCTTGCTGTTCAGTTGTAAGAAAAATGATCATTGGCCGCCAAGGGCAACCGAGGAAAGTGCCGATGTAGTGTATGATTGGTATAAATTTATTGCAAAAATACAACGGCCTGCAAATCCCCAACCTGTTGTCATCCTGAACAACCGCAACTTTGGTTATATCGGGGTCGGCTTGTATGAAGCCGTGAGCCCGGGCACCAAAGGATCGGTGAGTTTATCTTCCAGGCTCTATCAGATGCCCAAAATGCCGGCGATAGAGAATCATCAGCGTTATTTATGGAGGGCCGTCGCCAATGCCGCCCTGGCCAGTATGTTTAAACAATTTTTAATCGGCCTGACCGATGCGAATAGAGCCAGTATTGATTCGCTGGAAGATGCTAATAACAAGCACTTCCGCTTATCCACTACAGAGGATGTGCTAGCCCGTTCGCAAGCCTTTGGCCGAGCAGTGGCTACTGCTATTTATAACTGGTCTACCACTGATAATTTCAATCTTTCCGATCAGGGATATGTACCGCCTGTTTTCCCGGGCGCCTGGGTGCGCACCCCTCCTGCCTTTGCCAACCCGGTAGGGCCTTTTTTAAAGGACTCAAGGCCTTTTCTCCGGTATAGCTTAACAGCTGTCGCGCCTCCGATGTCTATACCCTATTCTGCCCATCCGGGCTCCGATTTTTACAACGCGGCAAATGAAGTATATGAAATAGGAAAAAACCTGACAGCGGAGCAAAAAGCCATTGCTGATTGGTTTGCTGATTCCGGTGGTCCGGGAGTAGGCCTTCCCGCCCCTTATCATTTACTTTCTGTTATAACAGGCTTATTAGAACAGCAAAACGTAAAGCTGGGAAAGGCAGCTGAAGTGTATGCTAAAACTGGCATTGCGCAAAAAGACGGTCCGATCAACACGTTCAGAGCGAAATATAAATATAGCCTTATCCGGCCGGTGAGCTATGTTCAGCAACACATCGATCCAAACTGGATGCCCTACCTCATCACACCTCCTTATCCTGAATATACTTCCGGACTTGTCGGATTGTACATGCCCGTTATACAGGTGCTGATAAGAGAGTTCGGTGATATTCCGGTAACAGACAACGCGTATGACTGGAAAGGTTCCGCTCCCCGTCACTATACTTCTCTTTCCAAATATATGGAAGAAGCCGCTGTTTCAAGGATCTATGGCGGCTTGCATTATCGCTTTACACAAACCGCTACTTTGAAAGACGGAAAAGAATTAGGTAATAAGATAGCCGACATTCACCTCTCTCCCGGCAAAGGCTATTAATTATTTGCAAGGTTACACAGTCCCTCTTCAGGCCTGTGTAACCTTTGACTTGCGTTACTGCATAATCTTTTATATCTTATGCGGCTGTAATACTATTGCAGATATATTCGTACTCAGCAGTAATTTTTTTCTGCGTATATTAACAGCCGTATGAATGTAGCATATCTTCCTCCAGCCCTGAAAATTGCTGAGTATGTTCAGGAAATACTGGTGATCGAGGACTACCAGGTAACAACTCCTTTTGTGTTGCCCCTGTTTGCCAATGGCAAGCCTACATTGCTTTTTCAGACGGCCAAAGGAGAGATCGGCACTTCCACCAACAACCTTACGCTCTTCGGGCAAACGGTCTTTCCCGCGACCCTGACTATCCGGGAAGATTTCACGCTCATTGCCTATTTTTTTAAGCCCTACACCATCAACACATTATTTGGCGTCTCCGCCCAGGAGCTGACAGACAATCCGGTTGATCTGAACCTCTTACCCGCTTCTATCAGGGCGGACCTCCAGGAACAATTGCTGAACGCAGCATCCACCAGCGAAATGATCGCCCTGCTGGATAACTATATTTTCAGTCTTACTACCAAGATCAAGACCGATATACAGATCATAAAATATGCGGTAGAGAAGATCGCCAGCGCGCCCTCCAAGAAGAACCTCGTAGAGGTACAGCAGGAGCTCTATATGACCAGCCGTACCTTTCAGCGGATGTTTGAGAAGAACATTGGCATCATCCCCACCCAATACAGGCGGATCAGCCAGTTTGACGCTGCTTTCCAGCAGCTCAGAAAGCTGCAGTTCAAAAACCTTACAGACATCTCATTTAACAACGGATATGCGGACCAGAGCCACTTTATCCGTGCTTTCAAGGAGTTTACTTCCATTACCCCTAAAGAGTACCTGGCCTACCTTAAACCGGCCGAAAAATGAATTTTGTCACTTTTGTTCTATTTTCCCCTCCCGCCCCGGTGTAATTTTGAACCATCAAACAAACACAAAAACACATCAATATGGCAAACAACATCTATCCCTGCCTCTGGTTTGACGGTCAGGCACAGGCAGCAGCAAAGTTCTACTGTTCAGTATTCAAGAACTCAAAGATCAAGGCAGACAATCAAATGGTGGTGGAATTTGAGCTCGATGGCAAAAAATTCATCGGACTGAATGCCGGCCCGCAGTTTAAATTCAATGAAGCGGTTTCCTTTGTGATAGACTGTGAAACCCAGGAAGAGATCGATTACTACTGGGAAAAGCTTACTGCTGACGGCGGCAGCGAAAGCAACTGCGGCTGGCTGAAAGACAAATATGGCGTATCCTGGCAGGTAGTACCTACCGTGTTACCGAAACTGCTGTCAAATCCGGACAAAGCGCAAAAGGTAATGGAAGCCTTTATGAAAATGAAGAAGTTCGATATCAAGACGCTGGAGAACGTGTAAGGGGCATGATAAACAAACTGGCCGCTGAATGCCTGTGAATGGCAATCAGCGGCCATGTTATTGTATAATCAGTTACCTGGTATAATGGAACCACCAGGCATCCTCACTGGTAAACGTTACCTGGTCTCCCGTATATGATTTGTAGTGATCTTTCCTTGTAGCAGGGTATCCATCTCCATCGTACGTGTATTCTTGTGTTAATACAAACTTCCTATCCGGAGAAGTATTGCTCCGGCTTACGGATTCCAGCATATTGTTGACAGAAAATGCGAAGCCTGCGTCCTCTGGCTCTGTCAGGAAGATTTCCACCTGTTTGGAGCCAAAGTTCACCTTGTCATCATAAGTATAGTCAATAAAACCGCTATCCTTTGTTTCTATATTATTTGCATAATAAACGCGTGCTTGCCTGGCAAGGTTCCCCTTGCTGTTCCAGGTGTATATTATTTTACTTCTCTGTGTACCATTTGGGTCCTTCGCAAACAAGTTAGCCGGACGGCCATCTGCGTTATAACCGATGCTGTCATAGCTACTCAGGCTGCCATCAGAAGAGAAATGCCAGCCTACCTTCTCCAGTTTACCTGCGCTGTTGTACGTGAGCGTCTCCCGCAATTTCTGCACGCCTGCCTTATCGACAGAGACGATCTTCGTTATTCTGCCATTTTCATACACCATCGAATCAATGCCCGTCAGGCTGCGTTTCTCATCAAATCTTACCTGTTTTACCAGCTTATTGTTAGCGTCATATACGGACGTCAGGCTATCGAGTGCAGAAACTGTGCTCTGATGCAGCTTTCCGGGCTTTAAACCATCGTCTGGCTTCATAGGGTCAGTGTTGTTGTCGTCTTTGCTGCAGGCAGCAAACAATACCATAAGTGCCGTTGCACTTAAGAACAGTTTTCTCATAGGATTCGTTGTAGTTCCGGTTTAAATGTTAAGAATTAATGATGTTATTGGGTGTTTGTGACTTAAAAAGGTTAAACATATTGCGTGATTGCGGCGCAAATATATAGAATATTTTATCCATTCATAAAGTAAATAAAATATCTCTGCTGGACGGCTAAAAAATCGTAATTTATAGCATATGAATAAACCCCTATACACTACATTAATTGTTTTCCTGACGCTTACAGCTGTTTCCGGCTTATTACAGGGAATCCTTCGCCAGATAGTCGGTCCCTCATTCCCTTTCCTGGATGCCTTTATGGCATTGTTTATCACCAGCACACTGATTACACTCGCAGGCGCCCTGCTTTTGCTGCAATATTATCATTACCGCAGGTATTGGTTTCCCTTTTACTCCGGCATCGTTTCCTTTATCGCAGCTGGCTGCTATTCCATTGCCGTTTATAAAATACTGGTATCCGGGACGATGATGAGTTATTTTCCCCTCCTCCTCTCCTTTTCAGTACTTGCCTGGATCATAAACGCTGTCAGCCTGATCAGCTCCCCCGCCGGAAAGCAGCCATGGTTGATGGCTGCCGGCTGTGCGGGTGCGATCGTTGGCCTGTTGATGCTGACTCCTTTTATCGGCGGTATCTACTTTGCAAAAATTGCGGAATGGGCTACCGTGGCCGGGAGCCTGACACCGCTGCTCTTCGTTATGCATTTTCTGAAGGAGCGTACAACTGCAAAGGCCGATGCCTCACAGACGGAATCCCTGCGCCTTGTATTGGGGCTGGTAATGGCCATCGCCCTGGTTGCCACGATCGTATCCGGAGTGATGATGGCAATGCCGGAGGTATGGGATTGGCTGTTTGCACAAAAAAAGTTGCCATAAGCATTTAAGGGCAAACGCATTTGCTGCATTTGCCCTGTCTGTCTCCCCGAAAATTATTTCATCATTTTACCCTGTTGATCTCCTTAGGCCTTATCACCACCGGTATACTATCCGGCCAGCTAAAGGTATACTTGTCATCTGTGATCGTTACAGTTCCGGTATAACTTGTAAGCGGCTGCCCTACCCGGATGCTAACAGTATGCGTACCATTGGCATACCCCCTCGTGTACACGAAGCTGTGCGGCGCAGGATAAGGGCCAGGCGTGCAGTTAATGGCGGCTGGGTTAGGCGTGCCCAGGAAGTCTATATCGACACTTTTACACCATTGTCCGGCTCCACCGACCACTCCCCTGTCCAGCTGGTGTCTGCCAAAACTGTGGATAAGGTCTGGCCTCTTCTCACCACGGTATCTGACAGGTGTAATGCCTCGTTGTCAAACAGGGTTCCTTTTAGTTCATGAAGCACGTCGGGCTCCTCTTTTTCTTTGTTACAGGCTGTTACGATCATCAGCATTGCTGAGATAACAGTAGAAAATATAAGTGTCTTATTCATTTGCTGATCGCTTTTACCTTTCTTAGATGCATACAGCGATCAAAAGGTTGGGTAAGCGTTCAATTTATTACGCTTCTGCCGAAACACTAAGTACCATCTTCCCTTTTGCATCTCCATTTTTGATGATCCTATATGCCTCATCAGCCGCTTCAAAAGGAAGTATGCGCTCATCCATGACTGGCAGCAGCTTTCCCGCTTCTGCAAGCCGGGCTACTTCACCGAGTATATTACCGTGATGCAGATGGTTTTTACCTGAGAGCAACGGATAAAGGGTGAAAACGCCCGAATAAGTTCCACCGCGGAAAGATAGCGGCGCCAGGCTGTGCGTTCCCCAACCCAGTATACTGACCACATGCCCGGTGTATCGTTTTACCAGCTGAAAAGAGGCATCCAGCACTTCGCCGCCAATCGTATCCAGGATCACATCGAAACCATCAAAATCCGGGTAGCGGGACATAAAATCCGCAACGCTGTACTCCGATCTGTCGATAGCTATCGCCCCTAAATGCTCAACAAGAGGAATCTCATCCGTCTTCACCGTGGTATACACCTCCGCGCCTTTTGATACGGCGATCTGAATGGCAATATGACCAACCCCGCCTGCACCGCCATGGATCAGCACTTTAGTCCCTGCTTGAATATTTGCTTTCTCCACCAGCGCCTCCCAGGCGGTAATACTGATCAGCGGCAGTGCAGCCGCCTGCGAAAAGCTGATATGCTTTGGCTTGAGCGCCAGCAGATCGGCATCCACGGCAATATACTCCGCCAGTGTACCCTGCTTTCCGCCAATGGCGCCTACCATCCCGAAAACCGCATCTCCGGGCTTGAAACGGCTTACATCGGCCCCCACGGCTGCCACCACGCCGCTCATGTCAATACCTAACACTGCGCCCGGCAATTTAACGCCCGCATGGGCGGCCTGACCAGCTTTGATCTTCAGATCCAGCGGATTGATACCGCTGGCGATTATTTTCACCAATACTTCCCCTTTTTGAGCCACCGGCTCTGGTATTTCGCGCACCGTGAAGGGAGTATTGATCTCATGTAACACCAATGCTTTCATTTTGTCCTTGTTTAAATGTGGTACAAAATTCGGCAGGAAGCGTTTAAAATAGTTGTACATTTACAACTTTATGTTGCAAATTTACGCACATGGTAAAAGACCATCTGAAGGAGCCTTTTCAATTGGTGCTTAAAGAATACCTGGATGTTTGTCCGCGCGGACGGCATGCCCACACCTTCTTTGAGCTCATCTACATCGTCTCCGGCACCGGCGTCCAGTCTATTAACGAGCTGCAGATGCCTTACCGGGAAGGCGACCTTTTCCTCGTTCCGCCAAATGACAATCACCTGTTCACGATCCATACTACCACCCAATTCTTTTTCATACGCTTCAACACCGCCTACATTCAAAATACCCGGAAAGATGATGAACTGCTGCAGCATCTCGAGATCATGCTGCAAAACAGCAGGAATGAACCGGAGAGCATATTAAACAATGAGCCCGACCGCCTCTTTGTTGGCAGTCTGATGGAACGGATCATCCGGGAACATCTCGCCAATCAATTGTATAGTAAAGAATTAATTAAACAGCTGGTCAATACGCTGCTGGTCATCATTGCCCGCAACAGCGCAGCCACTGTTGCCACAAAAGCCAATGAGGGCGATGAGCAAAAAATACTCGAAGTACTGCAATACATCCAATCGAACATTTATTATCCCGACCGTTTGCGTGTGGATGCGATCGCAAAAGCGCTCAGTATTTCAGCACACTATTTAAGCCGTTATTTCAAGAAACATACCGGCGAAACTTTACAGGAATATATCCTGAGCTACAAGTTTACACTCATCGGGAACCGCTTGCGCAACAGCAATCTCCGGATGAAGGAGATTGCCGATGAATTTGGCTTTACCGACAAAAGCCATATGAGCCGGGCTTTCAAAAAATACAAAGGCGTCAATCCCAGCGACTTTAAAAAGAATCGCGCGCTATAGTCAACTACTTTATTCTGGCAATTTGTTTAGGCGCAATCACTACCGGTATATTATCCGGCCAGCTGAAGATATATTGATCATCCGTTACAGTCAGGGTACCGGTATAGGTGATTAAGCTGCTCCCAAGGCGGATGGTAACGGGATGCGTACCATTGGCATAGCCCTGAGTATAGATCAGGCTCGAGGGCGCCGGATAAGGCCCCACCAGGCAGAGCACCGCCGCTGGGCTGGGTACACCCAGGTCCATACTCACCGCAGTGGATGTACTGTTGTTTTTATACTCGAAAAAAGACAGGCAGGAATACGTCTTTTTGCCAACGGCATGAAATACCAGCACATTATCCCGGAAGGACAAAGGTTCCAGGGTAATGATATCGTCTGCCGCAAAGTCGCCCCCGTAAAACGGATAAGGAGGTATATAAGGACTGTCTATCACGCGTACGGTATCCGTAAATACCTGGCCACCGGTCTTTGCGCTGGCAGTGACTATATATTGGCCGGGCTGCGTAAAAAGTATCTGAGCCGATAGCTCCCGGGGATAGATCTTTACTCCATCGTTGGGCATTACTGTCCACTCTCCCTTCCATTCAGTACCATCGCTGAAGCCAAAAAATACCGTCTGGCCTCTTTTGATCACCGAATCGCTTGTATGATACCGATCCTCCGGTACAATGGGTTGTTCATTTTCTTTATTGCAGGCTGCCGCCATCATCAAAGTTGCTGAGATAACTGCTGAAAAAACCAATATCTTATTCATGCGTTTCGCTTTTACCTTTATTAGATGCATTCCGCCAGCAAAAGGTTGGGTAAGTCCCCTATATTAGTCTAAAATATGCCTTTTATCCACCAAATGACGTGAAAAGTGGGATATTCCAATGTGCAGATGCGGTAATTTTGTACCGGGTTTAAATGATGAAGACGACGATGAAAGTGAATATTCCTATATGGCAATTAAGAGAAAATATCTCCGGCGTTCGCATCGAGAAAATGAACGAAGCATTTGTTTCCTCACTGTTTGACGATATCAGCAGGCTGCATCGTAACGATCATTTTATATGCATTATGCTGACGGCGGGCAATGCAGAATTGCTGGTTGATTTTAAAAAGGTGATGATCACACCGGGGAGGGTGGTCTTTCTCTTCCCCGGACAGATCCAGCGGGCGGTTAAATTTGACAATAATGTGGATGGCTGGATCTTATTCCTCGATAATAAACTGGTGGATGAACACGCCCGGCTGATGATCGAGGACTCCCTGTTTAAAGGCCCGGTACTGCCCTTATCAGCGCCGGATGTCTGGTGGTTCGTCCAGTACTTTGAACTGCTGCTGCAAACCTACAACGATGAAAGTTTGGGCAGCCTGCATAAATCAGCCGTGAATGCATTTGCCGCACCCTGCGTCTATAAAATAGCATCCGCATTCCAGGCCAATACGCAGTTTGTAACAGGACACCAATCCCAAAGGAGTATAGAGCTTACAAAAGAATTCAAACGGCTGGTCAGACAGCATTTCCCTGATCTGAAAAAACCGAATGAATATGCAGCTTTAATGCGCTATTCCATCAGTTACCTGAATGATACGGTAAAAGCGGTAACAGGTTTTACAGCGTCTTATTTTATTCAGCAGGAAATGCTGCGGGAAAGCCAACGACTACTCTGCTATTCTGATCTCAGCATAAAGGAAATATCCGATCGCCTGGGATACGAAGACCCCAAATATTTCAACCGGATCTTTA
>Ga0102592_1002884_pt1 | contig 13896 bp, 18 predicted proteins | sample AraplaCol_mMF_r2_FD_76861 | JGI IMG/M metagenome (GOLD analysis project Ga0102592, IMG submission 76861) | Arabidopsis root microbial communities from North Carolina, USA - plate scrape MF_Col_mMF_r2 (SPADES assembly) (version 2) | ecosystem: Host-associated > Plants > Roots > Endosphere... | reverse complement strand
CGCCCAGCTCGCGGGCGACGATCTGGGCCAGGGTGGTCTTGCCCAGGCCCGGCGGGCCGAACAGCAGCACATGGTCCAGGGCCTCGCCCCGGCCCTTGGCCGCCTCGATGAAGATCCGCAGGTTGCCCTTGGCCTGCTCCTGGCCGACGAACTCGGCCAGGGTCTGGGGGCGCAGGGCGCGGTCGGAGGCGGTGGGGACGGCCTCGCCGTGCTGGGCCTCGCCGGAGATGATGCGGGTCATGGGTGGAAGACCCCCTCAGTCGGCTTCGCCGACAGCTCCCCCGGAGGGGGAGCAGCTGCGCCGCGCTCCAAGATCCTCCCCCCTTGGGGGAGGTGGCCCGGAGGGCCGGAGGGGGTCCGCACGGCGCTCACCGTCCCAACTCCTGCAGACCCGCCTTGATCAACGCCTGCACCGTCGCCTCGTCGCCCAGCTTGGCGGCGGCGGCTTCGACCACCCGCCGCGCATTGACCTCGGCCACGCCCAGGCCCATCAGCGCCGCCACGGCGTCGCCGGTCGGGGCCGGCTTGGCGGGAGCCGCCGCGACGGCGGCCGGCGCGCCCAGGAACACCGGACCGTCGGTGATCGGCTTGTCCTTCAGCTCGGTGACGATCCGCAGCGCCAGCTTCGGCCCCACGCCCGAGGCCCGTCCGACGGCGGCCTTGTCCTCGCGGGCCACGGCGCTGGCCAGCTCGGCCGGCGACAGCACGTCCAGCACCGCCATGGCCGCCTTGGGGCCCACGCCCTGGATGGCCTGCAGCAGCACGAAGGCCTTGCGGTCCTCGCGCGTGCCGAAGCCGTAGAGGCGCAGGCCGGCGCTCTCGCTCCACTGGCTCTCGATATGCAGCAGGGCCTCCTCGCCCAGGGCCGGCAGGCGCTGCAGGGTCCGCGAGCCGCAGCGCACGACATAGCCGACGCCCATCACGTCGATCAGCGCCTCTTCCTCGCCGACCTCGGCGACGGCCCCGCGAAGACGACCGATCATAGTTTTTTGGCGATCATGCCACTCTCCGGTTGGCGACGCGCAGGTTGGCGTGGGTGACGGCGACGGCCAGGGCGTCGGCGCAATCGGCCGTGGTCTTGCCGGCCGTCGGCAGCAGGCGGGCGATCATGAAGCCGATCTGGGCCTTGTCGGCCGCCCCGGTGCCGACCACCGCCTTCTTGACCAGGCGAGTCGAATATTCGGCCACCAGCAGGCCGGCGCGGGCGGGGGCGATCAGGGCGGCGGCCCGGGCGTGGCCCAGCTTCAGGGTCGACTGGGCGTTGGTGTTGAGGAACACCTCCTCGACCGCCGCCTCGTCGGGCCGATGCTCGTCGATCACCGCGCAGATCCCCTCGAACAGGGTCAGCAGTCGGGCGGCGAAGTCGGCCTTCTCATCGGGCGCGATCACCCCGTGGGCGACGTGGCTCATGCGCGAGCCCTCGACGCTGAGCACGCCCCAGCCGGTGCGGCGCAGGCCGGGGTCGAGCCCCAGGATCCGGATCGGGATGCGATTCGCGTTCATCATGTGTTCTCGCACCATCGCCCGGTTCTCGTCGGAAGAAAAGGTGAAGGGCGCCATCCAGCAAAACACGCGACTTGCCTAACGAAAGCTTAAACTCGCCCTCCTCATCGCCGCTCATCCCGGCGAACGCCGGGACCCAGATCCTAAAGCGGGATGGCTGATTGGAAGGGCTCAACGCCCTTGGCGTCAGCCACACCGCCACGCCATCTGGGTCCCGGCATTCGCCGGGATGAGCGGATTTTGAAGGAGTTATAGAGCGAAAATCCGCGCGTTAAGCCACGTTCAAGGCCGGCGCGCGGAACAGCCGGGCCAGCAACAGGGCCTCGACGGCCCGCGCGTCGACCGACACGCAGAGCTCGGCGTTGGGCTCGCCCTCGATCCGCTCGATGCGGCCCAGGTGCTCGCCGTCGGTCAGCACCCGCAGGCGCACGGGCTCGAAGGCGAACAGCGCCGGGGTCACCAGGCTGGCGGCGACCACCGCGTCGTGCGGATGGCAGCCGGCCTCCACGCCCCAGGCCCGGCGATGGAAGGCCATATAGGGGCCCATCGCCTTGTTCAGCCGCACCGACAGGGGCGTGCCGCAGGCGGCCGAGCCCTCGGCCATGGCCTGGGCGGTCAGGGTGACCTGGGAACTGACGTCCAACGGCACGACGCGCGGCAGCACCCCGCGCTCCAGCACCCGGGCCAGGGCCTCGGCGTCGCTCCAGCTGTTGAAGTCGGCCCCGCCGCTGGCCTTGCCCTCGACGGCGAAGGCCCCGGCCATGATCGTCGGCCGCCAGCCGCGGAAGGCGCCGGGATCCTCCAGCAGCCCCTGGGCCAGGTTGGTCAGGGGTCCGAGGAACAGGCCCGCCACCTTGGCCCGGGCCCGGAAGGCCAAGAGGCTGCCGCCCTGGCCCCGGTCCAGCTCGGGCAGCTTCCAGCGCTGGGAGAAGCCCGCGCCGTTCAGGCCGTCGACGCCGTGGGCCGGGCGCATCCGCTCGACGCGCCGCTTGGCCACCCCCGAGCCGGCGCCGATATAGACCTCGGCCGGACAGCCAGCCAGGCGCAGCACGCCGCGGGCGTTGGCGGCGGCCTGGTCGACATAGGTGTTGCCGAACACCGCCGAGACCGAGACGATCTCCACCGCGTCGCGCGAACGCGCCAGCATGGCCAGGGCCAGGGCGTCGTCCACGCCGCAGTCGGTATCGATGTGCAGGCGCAACGGCATCGACGGCAGTATAGCGCGGCCGCCCGGTCGCCGGGAAGCGGATCCGCCCTGCCGGGCCTGGGATTTCAGCCCAGCTCAAGCGCAGAGGCGCCCTGGGCCGCGCCCAGGCGACACCCCGGGATCTTCAGTCCTTGCGCGGCCGGATGGTGAATTCCAGCACGCGCGAGTCGGCGCGCAGGGCGGCCGACAGCGCGTCCAGGCGCAGCGCGCCCCGGCCCGAGAACGGCCCCGACAGCTCGAACACCGCCCCGCCCTCGGCCAGGGCCTGGCAGACCCGGGCGCCTTCCAGGTCGAAGGCTTGCAGCATCCGCCGCAGCTCGGGCTCGTCGATCACCGCCTCGCGGCGCGAGCGCACGGTGATCTCGGCGAAGTTCTTCTGCGGCATGTGGCGGTCCAGCCAGCGGGCGGCGCTCAGCACCACCAGCGACAGCGCCGTCCCGCCGACCGCCAGCTCGTACAGGCCCACCCCGAACAGGGTGCCGATCGCCGAGGTGATCCACAGCGACGCCGCCGTCGTCAGGCCGTGCACCGAGGCCCCCTGCTGGAAGATCACCCCGCCGCACAGGAAGCCGACGCCAGTCAGGATGCCGTGGGCCATGCGGACCGGATCGATGCGCACCACCTCGTTCGGCGCGCCCTCCAGCCAGGTGATCTGGTGCACGGCCCCCAGCATCAGCAGGGCCGAGGCCAGGGCCACCAGCATGTGGGTGCGCAGTCCCGCCGGCCGGGCCCGATACTCCCGCTCGAACCCGATCGCCCCGCCGGCGGCCAGGGCGCCGAGGATCGGGAGGGCCAGCTGCAGGGGCGCGTCCATGGAGGGGTGAACGGATGAAGTTCCGTGGTGATCCCTCTCCCCTTGCGGAAGAGGGCGGCCTCGCGGAACGAGGTCGGGTGAGGGGCGATAAACGTAAACGCCGCGTCCAGCGGTCAGGCTGGGCGCGGCGTTCGATGTTTGAGAGACCCCTCATCCGTCGGCTTCGCCGACACCTTCTCCCGCAAGGGGAGAAGGAAAATGACCTAGCCCAGCTTCGCGGCGTCCTCGTCGCTGATCTCTTCGTTGGAATAGACGTCCTGGACGTCGTCGTCCTCGTTCAGGGCGTCGAGCAGCTTCATCAGGGTGGCCACGGCGTCGCCGGTGACCGGGACCTGGCTCTTGGGGCGCCAGGCGATCTTGGTGTTGGCGGCCGGGCCGAACTTGGCCTCCAGGGCGGCGGCCACCTCGTTGAGGTCCTCGAAGGCGGTGTAGACCGTGTGGCCCTCGCCCTCCTCGTCCATGTCCGACACCACGTCGTCGGCGCCGGCCTCGATGGCGGCCTCCATCATCGCGTCTTCCGACGCGGCCTTGGCCGGATAGCTGATCTGGCCGACGCGGTCGTAGTTGAAGGTCACCGAGCCGGTGGCCCCCATGTTGCCGCCCATCTTGGTGAAATAGGAGCGGACATTGGCGGCGGCGCGGTTCTTGTTGTCGGTCAGCACCTCGACGATGATCCCGACGCCGCCGGCCGCGACGCCCTCGTAGCGGATCTCGGTGTAGTCGGCCGCGTCGCCCATCTGCGACTTCTTGATCGCGCGGTCGATGACGTCCTTGGGCAGGCTCTCGGCCTTGGCGTTGTTGACGGCCAGGCGCAGGCGCGGGTTCATGTTCGGGTCGGGCAGGCCCGCCTTGGCCGCCACGGTGATCTCCCGCGACAGCTTGGAGAACAGCTTGGAGCGCGCGGCGTCGGCGCGGCCCTTGCGGTGCATGATGTTCTTGAATTTCGAGTGGCCGGCCATTCGGAGGCTCTTCTCTGGTCTGCGATGTGAAAGGTAGGGCGCGCTTCTAGCGCCTGGCGCCCCATATTGTCATCCTCCAAGCTTGGAAGACCGCGCTGGAGACGCTCGATGACCCCGTCCGATTTCCTGTCCGAACCGTTCGACCCGGCCCGCATCGGGGCGCTCGAAGCGCAGGACCAGGACGCGATCCATGCGGCCGGCAGGCCTCCCGCGATGGCGACGAGCGCCGCGACGGCCGGGGCGCTATCGACGGGCGCGGCCGCGCTGGGCGGCATGGCGGTGGGCGCTCTAGTGGTGGGAGCCTTGGCCATCGGCGCCCTGGCCATCGGGCGTCTGTCCGTCGGCAAGGCCCGCTTCCGCCGGCTGGAGATCGACGAGCTGATCGTCCATCGCGTGTCGGAGGGGAATCGGCGGCGCTAGGGAGCGCGGGAAAAACCTCGTCCTTCGACAAGCTCAGGATGAGGTTTTTCGACTGCCAGGTCCGGAAAATAGTCCTCGTCCTGAGCTTGTCGAAGGACGAGGACCACGCACGGCGTTGACCGCTAGGACTCAGGCCACCTTCAGCTCGACATCCACGTTGCCCCGCGTGGCCTTCGAGTATGGGCAGACCTCGTGGGCCGCGTGCAGCAGCTTCTCGGCCGTCTCACGGTCCAGCTCCGGGGCGTTCAGCGTCAGGCGCACGCCGATGTGGAAGCTGGTGTCGTCCTTGATCAGGTCGACCTCGCTGTCCAGGCTGTGCTCGCCCAGCTTGACGCCCTGGTTGCGGGCCACCAGCCCCAGGGCGCCCAGGAAGCAGGCGCTGTAGCCGGCCGCGAACAGCTGCTCGGGATTGGTCCCGTTCCCGTCGCCGCCCATCGACTTGGGGAAGGCCAGCTTGACGTCCAGATGGCCGTCGTCGGACTTGGCCGTGCCCTGGCGGCCGCCGACGGCGTGGGCGTGGGCGGTGTAGATGGCGTCGGTCATGGGAGGGCTCCTTCGGAACGATGAGATCATCGGCGTGAACCTTGCGACCCGATATGTGACAGGCGCAAGCGGCGAACATCTGCAGGTTGACCACGCGACCATGGCGTTCGAAGCTTGGCCGATGTTCGCGATCGACCAGCATGCCAACCCGATATGCCTTCGCGCGACGCTCATCGCCTTGGCGCTGACGACGGCCGGCTGCGCGTCGACCGGAACTTTCGCCTTGTCGGACCGACAATTGGCCGACGCCGAAAGCCGAGCTCAATTCCTGGAAAGCATGGCTCTAGAGGCCGAGGGAATTCACGGGACCTTCCTGCCGTCGCACTGGCGTGGCGGCCGCTGCCGTTGGAGCGACCAGCCCGACATCGCCGTCTGCGCCGTCCAGTACCGCCACTATCGCACGGGCCCATTGCTCCACGCCACAGTGCGCTATGAACGCGACGAGGACGGCGGCTGGCGGTGGCTCGGACCGGTTTCCGAGAAGACCCCCGTCCCCTAGACCTCCGGCACCGTCTCCTTCAGCCTTCCCCCCACGCGGATCGGCTCGACGCGGACCGCCAGGCCGGTGCGGTCGTCGGTCTCGACGAACACGCCGCAGACCGTGGCCGGGCCCGAGGCCGGCGTATAGCGGCCGCCGCTGATCTTGGTGGTGAAGCGGCGCAGGGGCTCGTCCTTCTGGTTGCCGATCACGCTGTCATAGTCGGCGCAGGCCCCGGCGTCGGTCTGGTAGGCGGTGCCGCCGGGCAGGATCTGGGCGTCGGCGGTCGGCACGTGGGTGTGGGTCCCCACGACGAGCGACGCGCGGCCGTCGCAATAGTGGCCCATGGCCATCTTCTCGGAGGTGGCCTCGCAGTGCATGTCGACCACCACCGCGTCGGCCACCTGGCCTAGCGGGGCCTTGTCCAGCTCGCGGTCGGCGGCGGCGAACGGGTCGTCCATGGCGTCCATGTGCACCCGGCCCAGCAGGTTGATGACCATGATGGTCCGGCCGCCCTCGGTCTGGAACAGGTGGCTGCCGCGGCCCGGGGCGTCCGACAGGATCGGATAGTTGGCCGGGCGGATCAGCCGCGGCTCGCGCACGATGTAGGTCAGGGCCTCGCGCTGGTCCCAGCTGTGGTTGCCCAGGGTCAGGCAGTCGGCCCCGGCCTCGAACAGCTCGCGGGCGGTGTTCTCGGTGATGCCGAAGCCGGCGGCGGCGTTCTCGGCGTTGATGATCACGAACTCCAGCTGGAGCTGGCGGCGCAGGGCGGGAAGGTGGTCGGCCAGGCCGTCGCGGCCCGACTTGCCCACGACGTCGCCGAAGAAAGCAAAACGCATGAATCTCAGTCCTCTTGGACGGCGATATACTCGCTTTCCGTCAGGATGGCGTCCAATCGTTGGTCATGCGGCTCATCGGGCAGGCCGTGTGTCTCCTGGCCCACATAGGCCAGGCCCAGCACGAAGACGCGCTTGCGGGCGCGCAGGGCCTCCAGCGCCCGGTCGTAATAGCCGCCGCCCTGGCCCAGGCGGCGGCCCTGACGGTCGAATCCCAGCAGCGGCGCGACCACCAGGTCGGGCTCGACGATCGGGTTTTCCGGGGCGGGAGCGATCAGGCCGATGGCGTCGCGGACCAGGGTCTCGCCGGGCCTCCAGCGGCGGAACACCATGCGGCCGGCGGGACCGTCGGGGTCATCGGGGTCGGCGCCCTCGACGCTGGGCAGGGCCAGGGTCCAGCCGGCCTCGGCCAGCCAGTCGGCCAGGGCCAGGGCGGAAAGCTCCGAGCCCAGGCCGTGATAGACGGCCGCGACCTTGCCGCGCGGATCGGGGAACCGCGCCGTCAGCGGCCCGCGGGCCACGTCGACGAGCTTCCAGTCCGCCTCGGGATGCTGGCGCGCCAGCTCCCGCCGGCGATTGCGGACCAACATCCGCAAGGCGGTCTTGGCGGCGGCGAGGTCTTTGAGGGCCATGACCGCTATATGGGGGAAAGGTGGCGGCGCCGTGAAGAACCGTGAAGACGTTTCAATCCGCTCGAACCTGTTTGATACAGGTGGGCTCCGTGTTCCCGCAGCCACGGCCACGGGAGGGAACAGATCCCGATAGAGAGATTAAGGTCCCTGGGAATAGAAATCTTCGACGAGGGCCACAGCTGACCCGCCGCTGAGGAAGATAGGCGTTCGAGGGCTCGGGCGCCAGTGGGGCGTTGTCGCACTTGCCCCTACGGGTCGCCGCGCGACCGTCTTCCCCCAGAGGGGGAAGAGCGCTCCGCCCCCTATGGGGGCGGACAGACCGCGCAGCGGTCAGGTGAGGGCAAGCGGGTGAGCCTCACCCCTTCACCATCTCCCCCATCACCGCGCTCCATCCCCGCTGGGCCTCGGCCCCCGCCCGGTCGAAGGCCGCGCGCAGGTGGCGGGTCTGGGCTTCGGTCAGTTCGGCTTCCAGCCGGCGGCCGGCGGGCGTCAGGCCCAGCCGCTTGACTCGGCGATCGTCCGGCGAGGCCTCGGCGCGGACCAGGCCCATCTCCATCAGCTGGCGCAGCGGCGCGTTCAGGGCCTGCTTGCTGACGGCCAGCAGGTCCAGCAGGCCGCGCACCGAAACGTCGGGCCGGCGGCCGATGAAATAGAGGATGCGGTGGTGCACGCGACCCAGGCCCCGCCGCTCCAGAATGCGGTCGGGCCGATCGGTAAAGCCGCGATAGGCGAAATAGAATTGCTCGATCGCGGCGTGCAGATCGTCCGACGGGGCAGGATCATCCAGGTCAACCATATTGACACAATAGGTCGGACGCGTTCATCGTGTCGATAGGTCAAGATCATTGACACTGTTGAGAGGTGAGCCATGGCGCGGCTGTCGATGCGCAGTTCGGACATCAAGCCCTCGCCGGTCCGCGAGATGCTGAACGTGTCGCAGCGCCCGGGCATGATCTCGTTCGCCGGCGGCCTGCCCTCGCCCGAGACCTTCGCCGGCCTGGACCTGCCCCCGCCGCCGCGCGATCTCTTGCAATACGGCCCCACCGAAGGCGAGCCGGCCCTGCGCGCCCGCATCGCCGAGGACCTGGCCGCCCTGGGCCTGGACACCGCGCCCGACCGGGTGATGGTGCTGTCGGGCTCGCAGCAGGGCATCGACCTGGCCGCCAAGCTGGTGGTCGACGCCGGCACGACCCTGGCCGTGGAGTCGCCGGCCTACCTGGCCGCCCTGCAGGTGTTCCGCTTCTACGGCGCGCGGTTCGAGATCATCGACCGGGGCGCCCCTGGGGCCGGCTGGGCCGACGCGCCGCCGTCGATGGCCCCGCCTTCAATGGCTTATGTCATCCCGACCTTCCAGAACCCCAGCGGCCATTGCTGGACCGCCGACGAGCGCGCGGCGATGGCGGCGGCCTGCCAGGCCCACGAGGTGATCCTGTTCGAGGACGATCCCTATCGCGACCTGGTCTACGAGCCCTGCGAGCGCCGGCCGGTCTGCGCCGGCCTGACGAGCGGCTCGTGGATCTACCAGGGCTCGTTCTCCAAGACCGTCGCCCCCGGCCTGCGCCTGGGCTACCTGACGGCCTCGCCGGACCTGTTCCCGCTGCTGGTCCAGCTGAAGCAGGCGGCCGACCTGCACACCAACCGGCTCAGCCAGTGGATGGTGCTGCAATATCTGAACGACCCTGGCCGCGCCGCGCGGATGGACCAGGTCGCGGCCCTCTATCGCACGAAGCGCGACGCGTTCGCCGACGCCCTGACCCGGCATCTGGGCAACAAGGCGTCCTGGGCGCTGCCGCCGGGCGGGCTGTTCTTCTGGCTGACCCTGGCCGACGGGGTCGACGTCGAGGCGTTGCTGAAGCGCTGCGTCGAGCGCGGCGTGCTGTTCACCCCTGGCAGCCACTTCCTGGCCGAGGGCGGGGCGAGTCCCACCATCCGCCTGAACTTCAGCCTGGCCGAACCGGAGGCGGCGGAGCGCGGGCTGGCGGTGATCGGAGAGGCGCTGGGGGAGATGGCGAGAGCCGATGAGCGGACGTAGCGACCACGACCCCTCTCTCTTGGAGAGAGGGAGGGGCCCGCCGCGAAGCGGTGGGAGGGTGAGAGGTTTCACCGCTGGCCGGAAAATCTCGATTCCTTCGGTTGCCCCGTCCCGAAGGGCGCGCTCAAGCTGACGCCATGGATGCGACCGCCAACGCTCGCCGCCTTCGCCAGAACCAGACCCTGGCCGAGAAGGCGCTCTGGAAATTGGTGCGCAATCGCCAGCTGGGCGGCTTCAAGTTCCTGCGGCAGGTCTCGATAGACCGCTACTTCGCCGACTTCGTCTGCGAGGCGGGCAAGCTGATCGTCGAGCTGGATGGCGCCGCCCATGAGGGGCGTGAGGACTATGACGAGCGCCGCACCCAGACGCTGGAGCTGTTCGGATACATGGTCCTAAGGTTTCCCAACGATCGGGTCCTGGCCGATCTCGGTGGAGTCGGCGACGACATCCTGACCGTGCTCCGTTCGGACAGGGTGTAACCTCTCACCCTCCCACCGCCTTCGGCGGCGGGCCCCTCCCTCTCTCTTAGAGAGAGGGATTCAACTCTACCCCTGGACCAGCGCCTCGATCTTCTCGGAGGCGGCGTCCAGGGCCTTTATGGCGCGGATCTCGACGCGGGTCTGTTCGGTCTGCAGGCGGGCCAGTTCCGACTGGGCGTGGGCCAGGCGCAGCTTCAGGTCCGACAGCTCGTCGGCCAGCAGCAGGGCCCCCATCAGGAACAGCCGCGTCTCGCCCAACTGGCCGACGTCCTGGCTGACCTGGCGGACCTGACGGTCGAACAGGCGGGCGATCTCCAAGAGGTGGGCCTCCTGCCCGTCCTCGCAGCCGACGGTGTAGGGCCGGCCGTTCACCTGGATGGTCAGTTGGGCCATGGCTCAGGCCTCCCTTTCCGTGACGCCGTCGTCGTCGTCGAGGCCGCCGAACAGGTCGCCGGCGTCAGCGCCCTCGTCCCCGCCGTCCTCGTCGTCGTCATGGACGCCTTCGGTGATCAGGCTCTCGTCTCCCAGGGCGGCGCGGATCTCGGCGATGGCGCGGCCCAGGGCCTCGGAGGCCTGCTCGCCGGCCTCCTCCAGCGCTTTCTCGCGAGCCCGGGCGGCCTCGAGGTCGAGGGCCAGGCGCGCGGCCTTGGACTCCGCCAGGGCCTGGGCGTCGGCGTCGAACAGGCCCGGGTCGTCGGACGCAGGCCCCGACGACGCCGCGGCGGCGGCGGCCGAAAACGCGGCCAGGCGCGCGGTGCGCTCGGCCGTGATCTTCTGCTCCAGCTGGCTGACGGCGCGCTCCAGGCGTCGCGCGGCCAGTTCGAGGGCGTTCCCTTCGCCCGGGGTCATCGGCATCGTCCAACGGTCATGCAGCGCAACATATAGACTGCGGCCTGCTTCGCCACCTGCCATGGCGACAATTGGGCGACGAAACCGCGCGGATAACAATAGGTCATCCAATGTGAGCGCTCGCACAGGTTTCTTGGGGTTGACTTCCCCGCCCCGCACCGCAAAACGCGCTGCAAAATCAAGGTAACGCCGGCTGCCTCGGCCGGACGCTCGTTAGGAGAAAGACCTCATGGCTCTTCGCGTCGCCATCAACGGCTTCGGCCGGATCGGACGTCTCGTCCTGCGTTCCATCGCCGAGCACGCGCGCCGCGACATCGAGGTCGTCGCCATCAACGACCTCGGGCCCGTCGAGACCAACGCCCACCTGCTGCGCTACGACAGCGTCCACGGCCGGTTCCCGGGCGTCGTCACCTCGGGCGAGGACTGGATCGACGTCGGCCTGGGCAAGATCAAGGTCACGGCCATCCGCAATCCGGAAGAGCTGCCGCACAAGGACCTGGGCGTCGACATCGCCTTCGAGTGCACCGGCATCTTCACCGCCCGCGACAAGGCCGCCCTGCACCTGAAGGCCGGCGCCAAGCGCGTGCTGGTCTCGGCCCCGGCCGACGGCGCCGACAAGACCATCGTCTACAAGGTCAACCACGAGACCCTGACCGCCGACGACATCGTCGTCTCCAACGGCTCGTGCACCACCAACGCCCTGGCCCCGGTGGCCAAGGTGCTGCACGACCTGGTCGGCATCGAGCGCGGCTACATGACCACGATCCACAGCTACACCGGCGACCAGCCGACGCTGGACACCATGCACAAGGACCTCTACCGCGCCCGCGCCGCGGCCCTGAGCATGATCCCGACCTCCACCGGCGCCGCCAAGGCCCTGGGCCTGGTGCTGCCGGCCCTGAAGGGCAAGCTGGACGGCAGCTCAATCCGCGTGCCGACCCCGAACGTCTCGGTCATCGACCTGAAGGTCGTGCCGTCGCGCGACACCACGGTCGACGAGGTCAACACCGCCCTGAAGGCCGCCGCCGACGGCGAGATGAACGGCGTGCTGTTCACCACCACCGACCCGCTGGTCTCCTCCGACCTGAACCACATCGCCGCCAGCTCGACGGCCGCCCTGCCCCAGACCCAGGTCATCGAGGGCAAGCTGGTCCGCGTGCTCAGCTGGTACGACAACGAATGGGGCTTCGCGACCCGCATGAGCGACACGGCTCTGGAAATGGCGAAGTTCCTCTAAAGCCGAAACGAACAGGAGGTCGCGAGCGCCCCGAATGCCCTGGTTCAAGTGCTTCATCGAAGGCGAGAACTTTCCGGGCGTTCTGCTCGACAGCGACACTCCAGTCGGCTTCTACGCAACGCGTTGGGTTGAGGCCTCGTCTTCGGACGAGGCCGAACTCGCCGCGCTTGACGCCTTGCGCCGCGAGCCCGTGTTCCAGGTCGCGGCCGACCAGAAATCCAAGGACGCCCGCGTCCATTTCACTGAAATCGTCGAAGTCAGCGCACCCGAGGGTCCCCATTCGGGCGCCTCTTGGTACGTGATGGGCACCTAGACGACCATCCAAGCAGCCCGGCTCAAGGACCTATCCGCATGCCCTTCCGCACCCTCGACACCGCCGATCTCGCCGGCAAGCGCGCCCTGGTCCGGGTGGACTTCAACGTGCCCGTCGACGGCGGGGCGATCACCGACGACACCCGGCTGCGCGCGGCCCTGCCGACCATCCGCTACCTGTCGACCAAGGGCGCCAAGGTCGTCCTGCTGGCCCACTTCGACCGCCCCAAGGGCAAGGTCGTGCCCGAGATGAGCCTGGCCTTCGTGGCCGAGCCGCTGGGCAAGCTCCTGGAACAGGAAGTGGCCTTCGCCAGCGACAGCGTCGGTCCAGCGGCCAAGGCGGTGGTCGACGGCCTGGAGAACGGCGGCGTGGCCCTGCTGGAGAATGTCCGCTTCCACGCCGGCGAGGAGAAGAACGACCCCGCCTTCGCCGCCCAGCTGGCCGAAAACGGCGACCTCTATGTCGACGACGCCTTCAGCGCCGCCCACCGCGCCCACGCCTCAACCGAGGGCCTGGCCCGGCTGCTGCCGGCCTATCCGGGCCTGGCCATGCAGCGCGAGCTGGACGCCCTGGACGCCGCCCTGGGCAACCCGAAGAAGCCGGTGCTGGGCATCGTCGGCGGCTCCAAGGTCTCGACCAAGCTGGACCTGCTCAACAACCTGGTGGCCAAGCTGGACCGGCTGGCGATCGGCGGCGGCATGGCCAACACCTTCCTGTTCGCCCAGGGCCACGACGTCGGCGGCAGCCTCTGCGAGAAGGACCTGGCCGACACCGCCCGCCAGATCATCGCCACGGCGGAAAAGAGCGGCTGCCAGCTGCTGCTGCCGATCGACGTGGTGGTGGCCAAGAAGGTCGCGCCGGGCGTCGACGCCGAGACCCGCGAACTGTCCGAAGTCCAGGCCGACGACCTGATCCTGGACGCCGGCCCCAAGAGCGCCCAGCGGCTGATCGAAGCCATGGATTCGAGCCAGACGCTGATCTGGAACGGCCCTTTGGGCGTTTTCGAGGTGCCGCCGTTCGACGAAGCGACCGTTTCGGCGGCAAAACACGCCGCCAAACTCGCGAAAGCGGGTAAGATCGTCGCGGTCGCCGGTGGAGGTGATACCGTGGCGGCCCTGAACCACGCCGGTGTCTCGGCGGACTTCACGTTCGTCTCGACCGCCGGCGGCGCGTTCCTGGAATGGATGGAGGGCAAGACGCTTCCGGGCGTCGCGGCCCTCGAGGTCTAGAAACGGGCTCCCCGGCGAAGGCCGGGGAAACCGGCATGGGAGACCGGAGCCAATCCGGCAAAACATCATTCGACCACCGGGGCCGAGGAAACCCGGGATAAGCTTCCACCGTTGGGACCGGAGGAAACCCGACGTGATCGACCGGGCAAAGAACGCAAAAGCGTCAAAGCCCCAAAAACAAGAAACCACCCCGACACTTCACGCTTGCAGGAGAACAATCACGTGGCGAGGATCACGCTAAGACAGTTGCTGGATCATGCGGCGGAGCATGACTATGCGCTGCCGGCCTTCAACATCAACAACATGGAACAGGGCCTGGCGATCATGGAGGCGGCGGAAGCCGTCAATTCCCCGGTCATCATCCA
>Ga0102592_1002881_pt1 | contig 13902 bp, 13 predicted proteins | sample AraplaCol_mMF_r2_FD_76861 | JGI IMG/M metagenome (GOLD analysis project Ga0102592, IMG submission 76861) | Arabidopsis root microbial communities from North Carolina, USA - plate scrape MF_Col_mMF_r2 (SPADES assembly) (version 2) | ecosystem: Host-associated > Plants > Roots > Endosphere... | reverse complement strand
CGATTGGGCGGGCCGGTCACTCCGGCAGACGAAGAGCACAATTCCGGACTACGCCGAAACTGCGGCAGCCCGCATGCGGCAAACAGCGGAATACAGCGGCAAGCAAGCCGGCGATCCCGTGCGCGCTGGCGAGGCGATGATCCGGATCACGCAAGTGGAGAACCCACCGCGGCATCTCGTGCTTGGCGAACTTGGCTACAACAACGTCACCAACAAGCTGCGCGAACGGCTGGCGCAGATCGAGGAATGGCGCGAAACGAGCCTCGGAGCCGACTTCCCGAAAGAGTAAGGTCGTCAAGGCGCGCCAGCGCGCTACGTCGAAGCACCGCGTCCGCGACGGGTGCATAGATGCTACGCAATTGGCATGGTGGAGGAATATTGAATGGTGAAGATTGCCTATTGTATCGCTGGCGTGCTGATCCTTATCGGGCTGGTCTGGATGGGGCAGGGCAGCGGCTATTTTCCCTACCCGGCGGAAAGCTTCATGATCAACCAGACGTCATGGGTCTATTGGGGCGCGCTGGCCGTCGTCACCGGACTTGTCGTGATTGTGGTGACGAGGAACGCGCGGCACCGGTCGCACTGAATTCAGCGGAACTGCGGACTGGCCCGGAGTGCAACAAGCACGACGGCCAACGACTGGGGTACCGAACGGATGGTCACGGCAAGCGGCTTGCATGACGTCACTGACTGGTGATTTTGGGGTGACTACTGCCGCCATAAAACAGTTCGCCGGCGAAAGAAGGCCCTAGCCATGTTTCCGCCGGCGAAGATTATAACGAGTAGATAACGGTTTATACGCGGCGCGCGCGAACGTCCGCCATTTCGGGCCTTGTGCCGTCAGGAGCGCGAAGGCCGTAGTGCTTGCTTGCGAATACCCATTCCACATTCCCGGGTTCGAACGGGCGACGCGGGTTTCTCAGTGCCATCCGGCGCTCGGAGAGGCTGCGCGGCAGGGTGTCGATCATATCATTGACGAAGGTTTCAACGCTGTCTTTCCAGCGAGGCGAGATCGAAACATCGACGCCGCCAAAGCGATGGAAGTCGGGATGTTTCCGGGAATAGCATGCGCCGAGCATCCACGCATGCTGCTGCTTCAAAAAGCGTTCTTTGATAGTCATTCCTAGTCTTTTTCCTTGGCGTCATCGACGACATCGGCCTCGGGGCGGTCGCCTCCGTTCGACCGTTCCGTTGTCCAGCTGCCGTCTGCACGCTGATATGTAATGTCCGCATCCTGGCCACCGAGCTTTTGTCGCTCCGCGGCATGTTTAGCCGCTGCCAGTGCTTCTTCGTGAGTTGGGAAAGTTTCCGACCAGACCTCGTCCAGGCGGTAGGCCTAGGCGCCATCATGTTCGGCGACGTGGTAGGTAATCGACATCGATCTTTCCTTCAAGGACTTTTCGCAGGAATTTGCGCAGAGGCTCCATGCAGATTGAAAGGCCGAAACGCGGCTCGCCTTATGCTTGTTCCGTCGCGGTCTGGCCTGTGTGAGGCTGGATTCAAAGCGAAGGGCGACCTTGCGCAAGCGCGGAACGCTTCATAGGCTTGGGGCGTTGATGGATTCGTTCAACGCCTCTTCATAGGGAACTCATGCGCGCTCAGTCGAAGCCGTTCATCGTCGAAGTCAAATCCTCCCGCCGCCCGGAGCGCCGCCAGTCCGCGTCGATCTGGGGCAACCTCGATCTTGCAGCCGTTGCCGAGGAGATTGCGGAAGAACTGCCGCAGCCATCTGCCGCGCTCGAGGAAACCGCCGAGACGCGATAATTCGGCGATCCTAAGCCGGCAGAAATCGGTAGGAGGCATCCTTGCGCTCGGCATATCCGACGCCCGGATAGGTCCAGTGATAGCCGAGCATCTTGAGCTTTTCGCTGGCGGCCCGATCGAGCAGCATCTGGCGGTTTTTCAGCGCGATCTCAGGTTCGGTGTCGAAGCCGAAATGCCAGGCGGGGTGCTCGAAGAAAATCACGTCGTTGGTACAGGCGTCGCCTGTGATCAGCAGGCCGCCGTCGCCCGCCAGTTCGATCGAAACATGGCCGGGTGTATGGCCGCGGGTCTGCAGGATCCGCATTCCGGGAATGATCTCCTGATCCGGGCGCAAGAGCGTCAGCCGGTCCTTGACCGCAAACAGGTCACGTTGCGCGCCTCGCGCAAAATCATGAAGCGCCGACGGCATGTGCATCTCAAAGTCCTTGTGGGTCCAGAAGTCCCACTCGGCTTCGCTGACAAAATACTGGGCGTTCGGATAAAGCACCTTTCCATCGGCTGTCGTCGTCGCACCGGAGTGGTCCGGATGGGCATGGGTGAAAACCACCTTGGTGATCGCTTCGGGCGCGATCCCAAGCGATTGCAGGTTTGCGGCCAATTTGCCCGCGCTGGCCTGGAAGCGGTTACCCGAGCCAGTGTCGATAAGGATCAGGTCGTCGCCATGGCGGATCAGCGGGATGTTGGCCTGGACCGGAGCGGCCGCCGAACTTCCGCCCAGCCGAGGCATGATCGCCTTGCGCTCTTCAGGCGTGGCGTCGGGCAACAAGATCTCGACTGGGAGCGTGAGAAAACCGTCGCTGACGACCGTGATGTCGAACGTGCCATGCTTGAAGCGGTGGAAGTCGGCTGCGACGGCGCTACGTGACGCGAGCATCGCTGCTGCCGCGGCCGTCAACTTCAGCAGATCGCGGCGGGACAAGCCGTCCGAAATGGTATCTCGCGTTATCACAAGCGCCTCCCTTGAAGAGAAAATATCCGGCGTGCCGCAGGCGGGGGCGAAGAAGACCCGCCTGCGAGTGTTGTCTTGCCTCCGTTCCATCAGAAGGCCGGCGGTCGAGCCAACATCTCAGTCCAGGAAGAATTCCAGCAGATCGGCGTTGATCACATCCGGATGCGTCGTGCACATGCCGTGCGGGAGGCCGGCATAGGTCTTCAGTATGCCGTGCTTCAAGAGCTTGACGGACAGCGGTGCGGAGTCGGCATAGGGAACGATCTGATCGTCGTCGCCGTGCATGACGAGCGTCGGCACCGTGATCTGCTTCAGATCCTCGGTGAAATCAGTTTCGGAGAAGGCCTTGATGCAATCGTAATGCGCCTTTGCACCACCCATCATGCCTTGCCGCCACCAGTTCTCGATAACACCCTGGCTGACCTTGGCACCCGGGCGGTTATAGCCATAGAACGGGCCTGCGGGCACGTCGAGGAAGAACTGCGCGCGGTTGGCGACGAGCGCGGCACGGAAACCATCGAAGACCTCGAGCGGCAGGCCACCGGGGTTCTTGTCCGACTTGACCATGATCGGCGGCACGGCGCCGATCAGCACCGCCTTGGCGACGCGTCCGGGCTTTGCGCGGGCGACGTAGTGGGCAACCTCACCGCCGCCGGTCGAATGGCCGACATGGATTGCATTCTTGAGATCGAGCGCATCTGTGAGGGCCGCGACGTCGGCGGCATAGGTGTCCATCTCGTTGCCCTGCCACGTCTGCCTGGAACGGCCATGGCCGCGCCGGTCGTGGGCAATCACGCGATAGCCCTTGTCCAGAAAGAACATCATCTGCGCGTCCCAATCGTCAGCGCTGAGCGGCCAGCCGTGATGGAAAACAATAGGCTGGGCGGTGGCTGGACCCCAATCCTTGTAGAAGATTTCGGTTCTGTCCGTGGTCTTGATGAATGGCATGATGAAGTCCTCTTTCTGGATGTGATTGCTTTGGTGGTAAAGGCACGCAAGCATCCTGCCGGTGCCCATACTGTCGGGCGTCGGGCAAAGCCTGACTCGCGTCGCTGCCCATCTACGTCCTCGTCATGACGCGACGTTAGCGGCGCTGCGAGCCAACGGTAATTTGACGAAAATCAAGAAGAAGGGAAGATGCCAAGTTGAAGAATGGCAGTGATGCTTGCGTGTATAGCACCCCTGCGGACGGATAGTGCCGGTAACGCGCCCGTATAGAGGCAACGTCGGTTTCGAAGGCTGGTCTGGAGTGGAGTCCTCGAATTGGGCCTCAACATTAAGCTGGGCCCTGGTTATGCCGTTGCGCCTGGCGTTGACTTACTGAGGCGTTGGGCAGTTCGAGAGCAGGGTGATGCCGAACCTGGGGCAGTCCGCCAGCAGACGCTCAATTTCCTTCGCAGTCGGTGGCCCGACGACTTCGTCAGGTCCGCCTTCCTTGATAAACTGATCGAAGAGAGCAGGGGTGTCGATCAGGACGTGCCTGCAATGATTGTCGCTCGGGTTCATAGGCTGGTGCGGAATGCCGCGTGGGAAGAAGGCGCTTTCGCCGGCGGTCACTTGCCGACGTTGCCGTTGATCACAGCAGAAGAGCGGCCAGGGGCCGCTCTTTGACTTTTGTCTTCGCGTCAAGTTCCCGACCTGGGTCGGACAACGTTCCGGCGGGTAAGGGGTGAAAGCTATCATCATCACCACCAACCGCCGGAATTGCCGGTTATCAGCTGCAGCCGCTCGTTGCTCCGCATGTGTCGCACTTCTCGCAAGTCCCGTTGCGGACCATTGTGAAGTTCTGGCACTCGGAGCACATGTTGCCCGTGTAGCCCTGCATGATGGAGCGGGCGCGGCGTTCGGCTTCGACCTTCTTGGCCTCCGTCTTGGCCGACGCCGCGTCGGCGGCGGCCTTGTCGGAGAAGAGGGCGGTTGCCTGCTGCTGGGTCTCGGTTGCGATCTCCTCGGCCACTTCCTCGGCGATCTCTTCGGCCAGTTCCTTCGCGCGCTCCTCGTAGTCGCGCTTGAAAGCGACGATTTCGGAGGAGGCGACGGCAAGCGTCGGCTCGATCTTGCGGGCGGCGGCACCCGCAAATGAGGTCACCGTGGCGCCGGAGGAAGCGCGCGCAGGGGCTGCTGTGGTGGAACCCTTCGGCTCCCCGCCTGCCTGGCGTTCGCTGCCCGTTACCAACGTCGGCTTGTAACCGCGCGTCCAACCGGTCGAGACGAGGTTCGTCTTGCCTTCCTGGATCCCCTTGCCGAGCGCCGTGTTGGAGAAGTCGGACGTATCGACATGCGCCAGATCGTGGCGGCCGAGATAGGAGACGGCGAGCTCACGGAACACGTAGTCGAGGATCGACGTGGCGTTCTTGATCGCATCGTTGCCGATGACGATGCCGGCCGGCTCGAACTTCGTGAAGGTGAAGGCCTCGACATATTCTTCGAGCGGCACGCCGTACTGCAGGCCGAGCGAGATGGCGATCGCGAAGTTGTTCATCATCGCACGGAAGGCCGCGCCTTCCTTGTGCATGTCGATGAAGATCTCGCCGAGACGGCCGTCGCCGAATTCGCCGGTGCGCAGGTACACCTTGTGTCCGCCGACGGCGGCCTTCTGGGTGTAGCCCTGGCGGCGGTTCGGGAGCTTCTCCCGCTCGCGGGTGACGCGTTCGACGACACGCTCGATGATCTTCTCGGTGATGGTGACGGCCTGGGCGGCGACCGGCTGCTGCAGCAGATCCTCCAACGCGTCCTCATCGTTCTCGTCTTCGATCAGCGAGGCGTTGAGCGGCTGCGACAGCTTGGAGCCGTCGCGGTAGAGGGCGTTCGCCTTCAGGCCGAGCTTCCAGGAGAGCATGTAGGCGCTCTTGCAATCGTCGACCGTCGCGTCATTCGGCATGTTGATCGTCTTGGAGATCGCACCCGAGATGAACGGCTGGGCAGCGGCCATCATGCGGATGTGGCTGTCGACTGAGAGGTAACGCTTGCCGATCTTTCCGCACGGATTGGCGCAATCGAAGACGGCGAGGTGTTCGTTCTTCAGGAACGGTGCACCCTCCAGCGTCATCGCGCCGCAGACGTGAACGTTGGCAGCTTCGATGTCCTTCTTGGCAAAGCCGAGGTGCTCGAGCAGGTTGAAGCTCATGTCGGCGAGCTGTTCGTCGGAAACCTTCAGCGTCGTCTTCAGGAAGTCGGCGCCGAGCGTCCACTGGTTGAAGACGAACTTGATGTCGAAGGCCGACTTCAGCGCGGCGTTGACGGCTTCCACCTTATCGTCGGTGAAGCCCTTGGCCTTCAGCGTCGAGGGGTTGATGGCCGGCGCCTGGTTCAGATTGCCGTGGCCGACAGCGTAGGCTTCGATCTCGGCGATCTGGCTCTCGGAGTAGCCGAGCGTGCGCAGGGCTTCCGGAACGGCGCGGTTGATGATCTTGAAGTAGCCGCCGCCGGCGAGCTTCTTGAATTTCACCAGTGCGAAGTCAGGCTCGATACCTGTTGTGTCGCAATCCATGACGAGGCCGATCGTGCCGGTCGGCGCGATGACGGTTGCCTGGGCATTGCGGTAGCCGTGCTTCTCGCCGAGCTCGAGAGCCTTGTCCCAGGCGCTCTTGGCGTGGGCCGCCAGATCCTGGTCAGGGTTTTCGGAGTGGACGAGCGCGACCGGGTTGATCGACAGGCCTTCATAGCCTGTGGTCTCGCCGTAAGCGGCGCGGCGATGGTTGCGGATGACGCGCAGCATGTTCTCGCGGTTCGGCGCGAACATCGGGAACGGTCCGAGCTCGGAGGCGATCTCAGCCGAGGTGGCGTAGGAAATGCCGGTCATGATCGCGGTCAGGGAGCCGGCGATGGCGCGGGCTTCGTCGCTGTCGTAGGGAATGCCGGAAGACATCAGCAGGCCGCCGATATTGGCGTAGCCGAGGCCGATCGTGCGGTATTCGTAGGAGAGTTCGGCGATCCGCTTCGACGGGAACTGCGCCATCATCACGGAGATCTCGAGAACGACGCTCCACAGGCGAACGGCATGTTCGTAGTCTGATATGTTGATGCGCTTGGTGGCGGCATCCTTGAACTGCATGAGGTTCAGCGAGGCAAGGTTGCAGGCAGTGTCGTCGAGGAACATGTATTCCGAGCACGGGTTGGATGCGCGGATCGGGCCGGCAGCCGGGCTGGTATGCCAGTCGTTCATCGTCGTGTTGAAGTGCAGGCCCGGATCGGCCGATGCCCAGGCGGCGTAGGAAATCGACTCCCACAGGTCGCGCGCCTTCAAGGTCTTCATGACCTTGCCGTCCTTGCGGGCCTTCAGCTCCCAGTCGCCGTCGTTCTCGACAGCGCGCAGGAAGTCGTCTTTGATCGAGACGGAGTTGTTGGAGTTCTGCCCGGATACGGTCAGGTAAGCTTCGCTATCCCAGTCCGTGTCGTAGGTCTTGAATTCCATGTCCTTGTAGCCCTGGCGGGCAAACTGGATGACGCGACCGATGTAATTCTCAGGAACCTGGTCCTTCTTGGCAGCGCGGATTTCGCGCTTCAGGGCAGGGTTCTTGTTCGGGTCGAAGCAATCGCCATTGTCGGCTTCGCAATTGACGCAGGCCTTCATGATCGCCTTGAGATGCTTGGCGACGACCTTGGAGCCGGTGACGAGGGCAGCAACCTTCTGCTCTTCCTTCACCTTCCAGTTGATATACTCTTCGATATCAGGATGGTCGATGTCGACGACCACCATCTTGGCTGCACGGCGCGTCGTGCCGCCCGACTTGATGGCGCCAGCAGCCCGGTCGCCGATCTTCAGGAAGCTCATCAGGCCCGACGAACGGCCGCCGCCGGAAAGCTTTTCGCCTTCGCCCCGCAGGTAGGAGAAATTGGAGCCGGTGCCGGAGCCGTACTTGAAGAGGCGTGCTTCGCGGACCCACAGGTCCATGATACCGCCTTCGTTGACGAGGTCGTCTTCAACGGACTGGATGAAGCAGGCATGCGGCTGCGGATGCTCGTAGGCCGACTTCGACTTCACCAGCTTGCCGGTGAAGGGGTCGACATAGAAGTGACCCTGACCGGGGCCATCGATACCATAGGCCCAGTGCATACCGGTGTTGAACCACTGCGGGGAATTCGGGGCAACACGCTGGGTGGCAAGCATGTAGGCGAGTTCATCCTTGAAGGCGAGGGCGTCTTCCTCGGACGAGAAGTAGCCGCCCTTCCAACCCCAGTAGGTCCAAGTGCCGGCAAGACGGTCGAAGACCTGGCGCGCGTCGGTTTCGGAACCGTACTGCTGGTCCTTCGCAACATCCTTCAAGGCAGCGTCATCGGCAACCGAACGCCACAGGAAGGAAGGAACATCGTTTTCCTCGACCTTCTTCAGCTTGGCGGGAACGCCGGCCTTGCGGAAATACTTCTGCGCCAGAATGTCGGCCGCAACCTGAGAGAACTGCGCCGGAACGTCGATGTTCTCGAGGCGGAATACGATCGACCCATCTGGGTTCTTGATCTCGCTCGTCGCCTTGCGGAATTCGATGTCCGCGTAAGCGCTCTGTCCTGCCTTCGTGAAACGGCGTTCTATGCGCATTTCTCTAACCTCTAGCTTGCGCGCCCCGTCCCCGTCGACCAAGGCGCAAGTTTCCACCTCCGGCCGCGCCGTGAGGAGCGCAGCCAGTTCTCGTTTCCGTACTATCACAGGAGTGTCATCCGGAGATGCTTCTCCCGTATCTTGTAGTGATCGTGGCTGCAAACACTAAATATAGTATTAACAGCTTATTATCGCCAGCCCCGGATGTCACTTTTCCGGAAGATAAAAATCGCGCACGAAACCCCTCATGGCGGTCGCCCTTCATGACGCAACACCCTGATTCTACGCTCGATTTTTGGAGGGAACCGGCCTCGTTAATTCCGGTCCAACTGCCGTCGCAACATCGGAACCTATTAAGTTTGAATCGTGCGATTCCGTCAAGAGGTTGTTTTTAATGAAGCGTTCACCACAACATATTGTGGATCGGGCTGTGGAGAATGGGGAAAAGAAAGTCGTGCAAGAAATTCAATGGGTTGCGAGCTTTCGTCGTCCCGGAGCGTAAAAAATCTAAGAAAAGTTGCGACCGTGTTGATTTGGTTGCAGCTTTTGCCGGCCAAATGCGGCAGCCGATTCGTTCATGTTAATTTCAATCACAATGCGTCGATCGCAATCGTCACCGTTGCGATACCTATAGGCTGTCCGTTTTCATCCTTGATGACGAAACTTGCCTGCGTTTCCAGCAATTGTGTCTGTTCATCGCGCTCGGCCCGATCGATGAATAGGTCGTCGGACTGTCTTCCGAATGTTTTCAGGAACTTGTCTTCGTCGCCCTGCCAATAGTCGTTGGTTATCGTGCCCTGGCCGACATTGAGTCCGTGGCGATCGGTCACGAAGAATTCAACGATGACGCCCTGCGAATCATCCTGTTTGGATTTGAGGTATCGCGACACCGGTCTGTTGAGCAGTTGCCTTACCATCTGCCAACCGCCGGCCAGAACTTCGGACCGATAGGTGTCATCCAGCACCTGGATGTCCATGTCGCTGATTTTGCCGAACTTGGTATTCTGAGCTTCGATCGCCTTCCTGACGATCGCGACATTCACCATCGGCTTGACGGTTGTCTCGACATATTTCCGCACGACGGACACATAGGCTGGTTCCGCCGAAGCGGTCAAAGGCGAGAGACAGAGACACAAACCGAAAGTCGCCGCTATCTCGACATAGCCCCAACGCATCATATTCATTCCAAGGTCGCGCCCCGCGACTTTACCTCTAACGCAAGTCCGCAACGCGACAAGGTTGCCGCGCGGGAATTGCTTTGAAGGATAAGGTCAGCGCGGCCGACGCGATAGCGGAATCCGATGGGTTAGTTAAACAAAGATTGGTGCAATTTGAAATTGTCACCAATCTGTTTGGTTGCGCCGCGGATAGCGCTCAGCCGCGGCCGGCCTTGGAGATCGGTTCCTGATAGGTGAACCCCATGTCCCAGGGGAAGTAGATCCAGGTGTCCTGGCTGACTTCCGTAACGAACGTATCGATCGTCGGCACGCCCTGAGGCTTCGCGTAAACGCAGGCGAAGTGTGCCTTGGGCAAGATCGAGCGAACTTCGGAGGCGGTCTTGCCGGTATCGGTAAGATCGTCGATGACCAGGACGGATTCGCCTTGGTCGGCGGTCAGCTCCGGTGCAATGCCCTTCAGGAGCATCATTTCGCCCTGGTTCACGTAGTCGTGGTAGGAGGCGACGCAGACCGTTTCGATCAGCCGGATATTGAGTTCGCGCGAGATGATTGCCGCGGGTACGAGACCGCCGCGCGTGATGCAGACGATCGCCTTGAAATCGCGCTTGAGCCCGGCGAGACGCCAAGCGAGCGCGCGCGCGTCGCGGTGGAACTGGTCCCAGGAAACGGGAAAGGCTTTATCGGGAAGAGACATGGTTTGCTCCGCGGCATGAATGATGACACGCCGTTTGCCGGCGGCCGGACAAGGCATTCCGCGATCGGCCAAACGCAAATCGCGCAGCCGAGACTGCGCGATAGGAGGACCGAAGCCGGAGCTCGTCATCGGTCGCCGCAATTAACGGATTCCGGAGGCAAAACGCAAGCCCCTCGCGATTCTTATCGCGACAGCAGCGTCAAGGCCGTCATTGATTGCAGCAGCGTTCTCGTGGTGCCGCCGAAGATCAACTGCCAGAGACGCGAATGCGTGTAAGCGCCCATGACGAGCAGGTCGATGCTGCTGTCGGAGAGGCGGTTCTCGATGACAGCCGAGGCGGACTTGTCAACGCTTTGCGCAGTTGCCAGAGTTACCTTGACGCCGTGACGGGAAAGAGCCGCAGCAATGTCGGCCCCTGCGACGGCCGCAGACTGGAGTGCATTGTCGACGGGATCGACGGAGAAAATCTCCACTTCGTCGGCGGCCTTCAGGATCGGCAAGGCATCGAACGCCGCACGCGCGGCCTCCCTTGAGCCGTTCCATGCGACGAGGACACGCTTGATCGGTTTCGGCTGGCGCATCACAAAAGGAATCATCAAAACCGGGCGACCGCTTTCGAAGAGATAGTTGTCGATGTCTACGTGACTGTCGGACGGCTTCAACGGATCGGCCTGCGAGGCGATGAGCAAGTCGGCGCTTCGGGCGCTTTCGATCAGCGGCGCCGAGCCGTAGCCGGTGGATGAGGCGAAGCTGCGCCATTCATGGGAAACGCCTTCAGCCTGCGCCTTCCTGCGGAAGATGCGTTCGATTTCGAGCGTTTGCGCACGCGCCATGTCCTGCAGCGCCTGCACGGCGACGGGGTCGGGTATCTCCATCGGTGCTACGAGCGGTACGACCGCGACGGTCTCTGCATGAAGTCCGATAACGTAGGCATTGGTCTGTCCGGCAATAGCGAACGCAAAATCGGCCACGGCCGTGGCGTTATCGACGGTATCGAGAATGGCAAGTATGGTTTTGTAAGACATCAGCAATTCTCCTTACGCGGATGAAATCGACTAATTTTCAACGAGAATGCGCCGGCGAGGGCGCCGCTTCTTTGATGCATATCAACGGCGAACCGGGATCACCTCGATGCTACGCCTCTGCCGAGCGGTTTTCAGCCACCTCCTTTGATTGGCGGATGGTCTCGATCATAGCGCGCACATCATCTCCCGCTGCATCGACCGCATCCTGTGAGCGTCCGCGGACGACGATTTCCGTTGAGAACGCCTGGCCAATATAGCGGGGATAGGAGCCGATGCTCGTCTCCGGATGAGCTTTCTGGATCGCAGCAAGCGGTGTACCGATGTCGCCTTCACCATAAGGGCAGGAGATACCGAGCGAGAGCACTCGCGTGCCGGTCCGCAATGTCGGGATGACCGCGTCGACCATGGCCTGGAAGACCTGCGGCACGCCGGCCATGACATGAACATTGCCGATCACGAACCCGGGCGCGGTCGAGACCGGGTTGGGGATATGGCGCGCCCCTTTGGGCATGCGAGCCATTCTCTTTCTGGCCTCCGTAAATTCGAGCCCGCGGCGCGCGTACATCTCGCCGAGCAGGGTCATTGCGTCAGCATCGTATTCGCAGGGCAGCCCGAACGCTGCGGATACGGCATCGGCGGTGATGTCGTCATGGGTCGGTCCGATACCTCCCGAGGTGAAGATATAATCGGTCTTTGCGCGCAACGCATTGAGAGCCTCGACGATGGCATTCTCCTCGTCACCGACGATGCGCACTTCCTTGAGGTCGATGCCGGAAAGCGTCAGCATGTCAGCCAGGTGGCCGATATTCTTGTCCTTGGTGCGGCCGGATAAGAGTTCGTCGCCAATGGCAAGCATGGCGGCGGTGACAATCGTCTCATTGGTCATTGGAAATTTCCGAACATTTGCGTTCCCACATAGGTAGCGCCCTTCGCCTGTCTTGCAAACCGTGTCGCCGCCGCCAACTTGGGAAATGGCTGCAAGCAACTTTCCGTCTATGACCATTGAACAGTGCGTTCTGCCACGTGGGGCTATGTTCGACACACACCGCTGCTACAACTCCGCACGTTCACGAATTCAAACGCAATTGATGGAGTTAGATAAATGGCTAAGGTACTCGTGCTCTACTACTCGGCTTACGGCCACATCGAAACCATGGCATACGCCGTCGCCGAAGGCGCAAAGTCGGTCGGCGCGGACGTCACCGTCAAGCGCGTTCCGGAACTGGTTCCTGCTGAGGTTGCCAAGGCGTCGCACTACAAGATGGACCAGTCTGCCCCGATCGCCACGGTCGACGAACTTGCCGATTACGACGCGATCATCGTCGGTGCGGGTACGCGCTTCGGAACCGTTGCTTCGCAGATGCGCAATTTCTGGGATCAGACGGGCGGCCTCTGGTTCGCCGGCAAGCTGGTCGGAAAGGTAGGCTCTGTGTTCACGTCCTCGGCCACGCAGCACGGCGGCCAGGAATCCACCATCCTCGGCTTCATCCCCACTTTCCTGCACCAGGGCATGGTCGTTGCCGGTCTTCCCTATGCTTTCCAGGGCCAGATGGGTGTTGATGAAATCAAGGGCGGTTCGCCCTACGGCGCATCCACCATTACGGATGGCGACGGATCCCGCCAGCCTTCCGCGATCGAGCTGGAGGCAGCCAAGTATCAGGGCGCCCACGTCGCCAAGATCGCTGCAAAGCTCGGCTAAATCGGTCCTCACTAGCAGGCGCGGCCATTAGGTCACGCCTGCTTATACCGGGCAACGAACTTGCCAATTCAGCCGTAGAGGTTGTGCAGCTTTGCTGCGAAGAAAAGAAGCGGTATTCCGACGACCGCAATCGCGATCATGAACGCCGTTCCTGCCCTGAACAATTTGAGACGTCGCGCTCTCGTGCCATCCCAATCGTAAACCATTGCCATACTCCCACAAGACTAGCTTACAACTATGCGCAGCCCCAACCGCGGTCCTTCTGGCGCGCGCATACAAGCACATTCGCAAGAGATGATAAAGGCCAAGGGACGTTGCCGTCGGAAGTCGGTGCCCTCGGGCATGATAGTGCGAGCGACAGGATCGAAGCCACGTGCCCTTAGCAAGGGTCAGGCCAGCCGCACTTGAGTGCTTCACGGTGAGAGGCCTCAGTCATCTGTTTTCGCTATGGCCTCAAAAAATCTATCTATTTGATGAATGTCAATTTTGTTTCTAGGGTCCTTCCAACATCGGATGGTTCTTTCGAGTGAGGACGCGCGAGTGGTTCGGGCGATGAAAGAGCAACCGGTGCCTATCGGAGGATGATCGGCAAAATCTGGAATAACTGCCGCTGTCGAAGCGTTGCTTCGGCGAACGGGTTTCCATTGCCTGCAGCTTTCATCTGAAGCGACATCGGCATTTTCCAATCCTGTTGGACGATGCCCTACTCGAACTTTGCCGGGTTTCCCGGCCAGGACATTTGGAGTTGACTATGGAAGTCACGATTGTTGGTGGTGGGATCGGGGGGCTGACGCTTGCTCTGATGCTGCACGAAAAAGGGATCCCATCCCGTGTTTACGAGGCCGCGCCCGAGCTGAAGGCGCTCGGCGTCGGCATCAATCTTCTGCCGCATGCCTCCCGCGAACTGTGCCAGCTCGATCGAATCTTTCGAGGTCCCTGCGCTGCTCGGCACGCCTGTTGGCATCGGTCTTCACGTCGTCGATCTATGACACGATCCGCGAATATGGCACCGTGGCACGCGAAGTGGAGGCGGGCACGCTGATCGCCCGGCGCATCG
>Ga0102592_1002879_pt1 | contig 13911 bp, 16 predicted proteins | sample AraplaCol_mMF_r2_FD_76861 | JGI IMG/M metagenome (GOLD analysis project Ga0102592, IMG submission 76861) | Arabidopsis root microbial communities from North Carolina, USA - plate scrape MF_Col_mMF_r2 (SPADES assembly) (version 2) | ecosystem: Host-associated > Plants > Roots > Endosphere... | reverse complement strand
GCAACTGCGGTTTCGACGCGGCCGGCAACCTGCTGCAATGGATCTACGGCCCGCTGAAAGCACGCGGCGACAATGCCGCCCCGGCAGGCAAGCTGCAGGAGTTCGACCAGTCCGAATTCCTCCCGGCGCCGACCACGCACGGCATGGCCAACACCGGATATGTCTACATTCCACCAGGCTGCGAAGCCGGCGGCACCGGCTGCAAGCTGCACATCGCCCTGCACGGCTGCATGCAAGACATCGGCACCCTCAAGGACACTTACGCGCGCCACGCGGGCTACAACGCCTGGGCCGACACCAACCGTATCGTGGTGCTCTACCCGCAAACGGTGGCAATCACCCCGATGCCGAATCCGAAGGCATGCTGGGACTGGTGGGGCTACGACGATCCGGACTACTCAGTGCAGGGCGGCCGCCAGCTGCGCGCCATCAAGCGGATGGCTGACCGCCTGACGGGAGCGTGACCCGGAAGCAAGCGCCATGCTCGCCGTTCGGCAGGCATTCGACCTCGCCGCCATGGCGGCGGGCGATCTGGCGCACCAGCGCCAGGCCAAGGCCGACACTGCCCGCCTTCTCAGAAGCGCCTGGCAGCCGGTAGAAAGGTTCGAAAATCCGCTCGCGCTCAGCCCCCGGCACGCCCGGCCCGCGGTCGCAGACATCGAGCATGATGCCCCCGGCAACGCGCGCGAGCATCACGCTCACCTCGGCCTCGCCACCATGACGGCGGGCGTTCTCCAGAAGATTGCGCACCATGCGCCGCAAAAGCGTAGCGTCGCCTTGCACCGCCCCTGCCACGCCGTCCAGTGCCGCCCCGACCCGCGCACATTCTTCTGCGACGATCCCGGTGAACTCCACCTCTTCCTGCGCAGCACGATCCTGCGGCACCGCATCCAGCCGGCTCGCCAGCAAGACCTCGTCAATCAGTTGATCCAGTTCGGCGATATTGCGTGCCAATTCCTGGCGTATCGCCGGACTGACGGAATCGTGCAGCAGCTCCACCGCCATGCGAATGCGCGCCAGCGGTGACCGCAGCTCATGCGATGCGTTGGCCAACAGGGACTTTTGCGCCCCCACTAGCGCCTCAATGCGCGCCGCCGAATCGTTGAAACTGGCGGCCAGCTGGGCCACCTCGTCCGCACCATGCACATTCACGCGCGCGCCCAAGTCGCCCCTGCCCCATGCCTGCACGCTGCCCTGCAGCTGCTCCAGCCGGCGCGTAATGCGGCGCACGACGGGATAGGCGCCCGCTGCAATCACAATCGCGATCATCAACAACAGCATCGTCACCGCCATGGTGGCATTGCGCGGCATATGGCGCGGCGGCGCGAACCAGAAGTGGATGTAGCCGAACATCAGCACGGCAAGCACAATGCAGGCCAGCAGCGTCGCATAAATGCGCACATACATGCGCGAGCCGAAATTACGCATCCTGCACCTTGGCGAAGACATATCCCGCACCACGCACGGTAATGATGCGGCGCGGCGCCTTCGGATCATCCTCAATCGCGGCGCGCACCCGGCCCACGTGCACGTCGATGGAACGGTCGAAAGGCTCAAGCGCTCCCCCTTTCAGCGCGTCGATCAACTGTTCGCGCGACAGCACCCGGCCGGCACGCTGGGCAAAGGCCATCAGGAGATCGAACTGATAGGCCGTAAGCGGCCGCTCGGCGCCGTCGACACGCACGATGCGCGCGCCGGGGTCGATTTCGAGCCGGCCAAAGCGCAGGGGCGGGTCGGCGACCGGCTGCCCGGCTGCTGCCTGCCCCGCCGCACTGCCGGCGTCAGCCAGCGCCGGACGGCGCAACAGCGCCCGCAGGCGCGCCAGTAGCTCACGCGGCTCGAAAGGCTTCGGCAAGTAGTCATCGGCGCCAAGTTCCAGGCCGATGACGCGATCGAGCGGGTCCCCCTTGGCCGTCAGCATCAGCACCGGAAGGCTGCGCATCGGCTGCGGCATGTTGCGCAGGCGGCGGCAGACTTCCAGCCCATCGACGTCGGGCAGCATCAGGTCCAGGATCAGGGCGGAAAAGCTGCCTGCCTCGGCCTGCGCCAGCCGGTCCAGGCCGGCCTGCGCTGTTTCGGCGTGCTCCACGCGCAGGCCGTTCTGGGCCAGGTAAGTTTCAACCATCGCCGCCAGGCGCTGGTCGTCGTCGATGATGAGGACAAGGGGTTGGGACATGGTTGAGACTATAGCTTAATGGCTCCCCATGTGGCTCATCGCCATCATGTGCAGGGCGCCGTTGAACTTCGCGCGCTGTTCGGGCGTGAGGACTTCGGCGGCATCCATCGCAGCAGCCAGCACGCGGCGCGACATCAAGTCCATTTTTTTCATGTGGTCAGCGCGCAGGGTTTCCAGTGCGGCGCGGTCGATGGCTGGCTGCGCCAACTGCTTGTGCATAGCCTGATGCCCCTCCTGCAACTGCTGGTGGATCGGTTTTACGTCGTTGAAGCAGGCCCTGGCAATTTCAGTCAGGCGCGATTTCTGGGCCTCGCTTGCGTCGGGCAGGATCTGCGCAACCATGGTTTCGATGTGCTTATCCGCCTGGGCAGCGTCCATCGTCCATGGACTGTGTCCACGACCGTGGCCATGGCCGCTTCCATGGTCTGCGCCGGCATAGGCGGCGGTACCGCCGAGGGCGGCGACAACTGCGGCGATTGCGATCCAGGACTTCATGTTCATGACATCTCCTAATAAGGGTTAGTGGGTATGGCCACTTTAGGGAGCACGCATGTCGCCTCTATGAGTCCTGCGTAAAGTTTTGTAAATCTGCGACAAATGTAAGGGTTTGTAATGACCGTCAACATACTGCTGAGTGAGCCCGTTTTCAGCTCAGTGACACAGGAAACAGTGCGCTACACAAGATCAACTAATAGTGAGGATTTAAAAATGAAAAAAGTCATCGCCACCATGATCGCCGGTCTGTTCGCAAGCGCCGCATTCGCACAACAAACTCCTGCCCCAGCTACCCCAGCGGTCCCGGAAGTAAAGGCTGAAGTGAAGGCTGAAGTCAAAGCCGAAGTCAAACAGGAAGTGAAGCAGGAAGTTCAAAAACCTGCCGCTGAAAAGAAGTAATCAACTAATTAGCTAAACGATTTACATAATTTCTTCCATAGGACACGCACCATGAAAAAGACCATCGCTACCCTGATCGCCGGCCTGTTCGCTACCGCTGCTTTCGCTACCACCCCAGCCGCTCCGACCACGCCAGCGCCAGCAGCAGCTCCTGCAGCAGCCGTCGCAGCCACCAGCGCCAAGGCTGAAGCCAAGGTAGAAACAAAGGTCGAAGCCAAGACCGAAGCAAAAGCCGAGAAGAAAACCGAACACAAAGGCACGCACAAGAAAGCTGAAAAGCCTGTCGAAACCAAATCCGAAGTGAAGGCGAGCACCGCCACCGCCGCCGCGGCTCCTGCGCCAGCAGCCAAGTAATCCTCGCCAGCCAACTTAAATACTGATCATTAAAAGGACACACACCATGAAAAAGACTATCGCTACCCTGATCGCCGGCCTGTTCGCTACCGCTGCTTTCGCTACCACCCCGGTTGCTCCAACCACTCCAGCACCAGCAGCGGCGCCCGCGGCTGAAGCCAAAGTAGAAGCGAAAGCGGAAGCCAAGACCGAAGCAAAGGTCGAAAAGAAATCCGTGCACAAAACCGCACACAAGAAGGCAGAAAAGCCTATTGAAACCAAGTCTGAAGTGAAGGCGAGCCCGGCTGCGACCACGGCCGCGGCGCCTGCACCGGCTGCATCCCCGGCCCCTGCCGCAGCTCCTGCAGCCAAGTAATCTTCGTCAAACACGCAGCCCCCAAATTCGACTTAAAGGACTCACACCATGAAAAAGACCATCGCTACCCTGATCGCCGGCCTGTTCGCTACCGCTGCTTTCGCTACCACCCCAGTTGCTCCGGCCGCTCCGGCACCGGCAGCTGCTCCAACAGCAGAAGCCAAGGTAGAAGCGAAAGTGGAAGCCAAGACCGACGCGAAAGTCGAGAAAAAGACCGCGCACAAGGGCACCCACAAGAAGGCCGAGAAGCCTGCTGAAACCAAGTCCGAAGTGAAGGCAAGCCCGGCCCCGGCCACGGCCGCGGCGCCTGCACCGGCTGCAGCACCGGCACCGGCTGCAGCTCCAGCCGCTGCCAAGTAATCCCGCTTCCCCCCGAAAGGCCTCTTCGATCACGAAGAGGCCTTTCGTCAATTGCCCGTCATATTTCGAAAATACATTGATGTACCGTTTAACATCAATGAGGCTTCAATATGACGAATCCTGCTTATACCCGCCGGCGCTTCCTTACCCACACGGGAGCTTTCACGGTCGGCACCGCAGCCTTTGGACTTTCCGGTTGCGGCTCCGGCAGCTCTCCTGCAGCACCAAACATCATTGCTGCCGAATCCGAGCGCCCCAAGCTGCCGTACGGTTTTCAGATTGGCGACATCGCCGATGGCCGGGCAGTTGTATGGTCGCGTTCCGACCGCCCTGCCCGCATGCGGGTAGAGTTCGACACCACTGAAGGCTTCCTCAATCCCCGCCAGGTCCTTGGCCCGACGGCCACGGAAGCGAGCGATTTCACCAGCCGTATTGAGTTGACAGGCCTGCCCTCCGGCGAAAAGATCTTCTTGCGCGTCTCCTACGACAGCGCCACCGACCTGAAAATCGGCAGCGAATTGGCGACCGGCAGCTTCCGCACGCTGCCAGCGCCTGACGGCAAGCGCCCCGTGCGTTTCGTATGGAGCGGTGATACCGCAGGCCAGGGCTGGGGCATCAATCCCGAATTCGGCGGCATGAAAATCTACGAAGCCATGCGCAAGCGCCAGCCGGACTTCTTCGTGCACAGCGGCGACAACATCTACGCCGACGGGCCAATCAGCGCTGAAGTAAAGGCCGAGAACGGGCGTACCTGGAAGAACCTCGTGATCCCGGAAGTCTCGAAAGTCGCCGAAACGCTCAACGAATTCCGCGGCCGCTATCGCTATAACATGATGGACGAGAATATCCGCCGCTTCAACGCCGAAGTCCCGCAGATCTGGCAATGGGATGACCACGAGGTCACCAACAACTGGTCGGCATCGAAAGATTTGAGCGCCGATAACCGCTACACGGAAAAGAACATCCAGACGCTGATCGCCCGAGGCAAGCAGGCATTCCTGGAATACGCCCCAATGCGCTGGGGTGACCAGCCTGAATCGCAGCGCGTCTATCGCCGGATTCTCTATGGTCCGCTGCTCGACGTCTTCGTCCTCGACATGCGTTCGTATCGCGGCCCGAACAGCACAAACCTGCAAGCGGTCGAAAACGACGCAAGCGCCTTCCTTGGCTCGACCCAGGTGAAATGGCTCAAGGATTCGCTCGCGCAATCAACCGCAACGTGGAAGGTGATTGCCGCGGACATGCCAATCGGCCTTCAGGTCCCCGACGGCAAGGACGCCAGCGGCAACCCTCGCTGGGAAGCAATCGCCAACGGAAACGATGGCGTGCCGCTAGGACGCGAGATCGAAATGGCCAGCCTTCTGCGCGACATCAAGTCGATCAAGAATGTGGTGTGGATAACTGCCGACGTCCACTACTGCGCCGCACACTACTACGATCCGGCGCTGGCCCAGTTCACCGACTTTTCGCCTTTCTGGGAATTCGTTGCAGGCCCACTGAACGCCGGTACTTTCGGCCCCAATCTCCTGGACGCAACCTTCGGGCCGCAGGTCAAATTCCAGAAAGCGCCGCCCACCGGGCAAGCCAATCTCTCACCTTTCGCCGGCTTCCAGTTCTTCGGTGAAGTGAACATTGACCCGCAGACGAAAGCATTCACAATCGACCTCCGGGACCTTGACGGTGTCTCGGTCTACTCCAACACCTTGCCCCCGGCCGCCTGAGCCAGCAGTTAGCCGCGCAGTGCCTTTTGCGCTGCGCGGTAGCCCCACCAGGACGCTTCTTCGAACACGGAGAAGCCGCTCAAGTCGGAGTGCGCAAACAGCACCGGGCCATCCATGTCGCGCAAGGCCTTCAGTCCCGTATCGCTGCGGAATCCCGGCACCGGAACCGCCATCGCATGGCCGCGCAAGGTGATATCCACACGCTCCACGCAACGTTCGAATTGCGCGCCGTAGGCCGCCTTCAGGTCGACGCTCGCCAGCGCCAGCAACTCTTCGCCGCTCGCTGCCATCATCCATTTGCGCGCCTCGCGCGGATCGCGGTCAGCCAGAGCCACGTAGCTGGTGAAGACCGTCTTCTCAGGCGGCGCCACGCGGATGTCCTGGTGCGTCGAGACCACGTAGCCCAGGCCCTTGGTCCCATGCACCACGTTATCCCACGACAGCGGCACCGCAGGCAGCTCCTGTGGAAAACGCTTCATCAGGAAATTCGCCACCATCCATGGCGCGTGAATTTGCTTGTGGACATCCGGCATGTTTTCCACAACCCTCGCCGCGACATGCAGCGGCATCGCGGAAATAACGCGGCGCGCGCGGATCGTGAACGTGCGCGGCACGCCGCGTTCGAGCGCAAAGCAAAGCACTTCCACGCCGCGCCCCTGGCCCGTGCCGCCACTGGCGTTATCCACCCGCACACGCACCGCGCTTCCCGTAAGGCGCTTGGGCCGTGCCAGCCGCTCCATCCCGCTGGCCAGCGCCTGCAGCCCCTCCGGCCAGGTCAGCCAGGCCCCCTGCTCCGCGTTCTCCGCTTCGCCTCCACGGCCGCAGAAGTAATGCAACCCTGCCCAGGCGGAGATCGCATCGAGCCCCGCGCCGTAATCGTCGCGGCAGCAGTAATCCATGTACCACAGCAATGAAGGCGCCCGATAGCCATGCTGGGCAAGCCAGGAGCCAAAGCTCATGGCATCGAGCTGCGCCGCCTCCGCATCCGTCGACGAATGTTCGCTGGGGAAAGTGAACCTGCGCCTTCCGTCCTCGCCGACCGCGCTGCGCAACGCCTCCACCTGCGCAAAGAAACGCTTATGCTCGGCCAGTTCGGCATCCGGCACGCCCTCGTGCGGCAAAACGCCTTCTTGCCAGACGCCGTTGAACAGCAGCCGGTCTTCCGGCGCATGCAGCACAAAACGCTCGTCGTAATAAGGTTTGCGCGACGTTGCCCCGCGCTGGATCACGCCCAGGTCCGCCAGCAGTTCGCGCACATGGGCGCATTCCTCGGTCGGCAGCGGCAGGTAATGCGCGCCTGTCGGGTACCCCAACGCGCCGAATCGCCCGCCAGCAGCATTACCATATGGCTCGGGTCCGTCCAGCATCAGGAAGTCATCATGCCCCTGCTTTCGCAACTGCCAGGCAGCAGTCAACGCCGCAACACCGGAACCGAGGATCAGCACATCCGCCGACAATGACTGCGACGGCGCAGGCAAAGGCTTGCGGTCGCGCAGGAAGTGTCCTTCATCGCGCCCAGGCGCATTCACGACCGGCGTAATCTCCTGCCATCGCAGGTATCCAGCCACGCTGGCCGCAGCGGTAACGCCGCCGGCAGCAGCCCAGGCCAGGAAAGAACGACGCAGCATCAGCGAATCACCCTGCGCCAGTCCTGCTCGAATTCATGCACCAGCGATTGCGTGTTGAGGCGGTTCGGCGCCATCGGCAGCGGTTTCATGTCCGGCGGGAAGGCAAACATTGCCTTCGTGGTCTCTGCATTCAGGAAACGCATCGGCAGGCTGTACGCCTCGGGCGGCCGGTAATCAAGCTGCGGCGAAGCCATGATGAAGCCCCATTCGCCAAAAGACGGCACATACAGGTGATACGGCCAGGTACGCATGCCCACGTCGCGCAACGTCGCGTCCACCGTCCAATAGGCATGCGGCGCGAAGAACGGCGAGGTCGCCTGCACCACCACCAGGCCATTGGCTGCAATATGCTTCTTCAGCACGCCGTAGAACGGCACTGAATACAACTTGCCCAGCGCGAAACTGGAAGGATCGGGAAAATCGACAATCGCCGCATCGAACATGTCCTGGTTCTGCTGCAGCCAGATCGCCGCGTCGGCATTCACCACCGTCACGCGCTTGTCGCGGAAAGATCCCTTGTTCAGCGCCACCAGTTCATCGCGCTGGGTGAAGGCCGCCGTCATCGCCGGGTCCAGGTCCACCAAGGTGACGTGTTCGACCTGTGGATAACGCAGGACTTCGCGCAGCGCCAGCCCGTCGCCGCCGCCCAGGATCAGCACCCGCTTGGCCCACGGAAGCGCGCCCATCACCGGATGCACCAGCGCTTCGTGGTACCGATACTCGTCGCGCGAGGAGAACTGCAGGTTGCCGTTGATGTACAACCGCAGGTCGTCCTTCCACTTGGTGATCACCAGGCGCTGGTAAGGCGTGCTGGTCGAGTACACGATTTCATCGCCAAACAGGCCATGTTCGCCCCAGCCGGTCAGCCGGTCCGCGCCACTGAAGCCGATCACCAGCGCCAGCATCACCGCGCTGGCGCGCAGCAAACGGCCCGCCACGTTCGCCAGCTCTGTGCGAAAAACGTAAATTGTCCACAGGGCCACCGCGATATTCAGCATCCCGAACAGGAAGCCTGTGCGCACCAGGCCAAGCTGCGGCGCCAGCACCAGCGGGAACAGCAGCGACACCGCCAGCGCGCCAAGGTAATCGAAGGTCAGCACCCGGCTGACCAGCTCACTGAATTCCGTCTGGCGCGAATTCAGGGCGCGCATCACCAGCGGAATCTCCATGCCCACCATGGCCCCCACCAGGAATACCATTGTGTAAAGCAAGGTGCGGAACGGCGCGGAAGCCCACGCAAAAGTCATGAACAGCACTGCAGCCGACAGGCCGCCGATCAAGCCAACCGCCAGTTCAATATCGACGAAGCGCGCCAGCACGTCTTCGTCCTTCACATACTTGGAAAAATGCGCTCCCACGCCCATCGCGAACAGGTAGCAGCCGATAATGGTGGAAAACTGCAGTACCGAGTCCCCCAGCAGGTAGCTGGAAAGCGCACCGGCGATTAATTCATAGGCAAGTCCGCAAGAAGCGACGACGAACACTGAAACTATGAGAATCTTTTTGGTCATTTGCGTGCTTTTGTTCTAATATGTTTCTTTTGGTACAAGCTTGTCACTTTAACCGGGGATCGACGTGAACGCCATCCTAAATTATCTGGTCCACCTGGCACTGGCCGCACTGTTGTTGGTAGTCTTCTTCAAAGCCTATACATGGATGACGCCATATGACGAAGTAAAACTGATCCGGCAGGGCAACCATGCCGCAGCCCTGTCGCTGGGCGGCGCCATGCTGGGCTTTTCGATGACCATCGCATCGAGCATCCTGCACACCAACGACTGGCAGCAGTTCCTGGCCTGGGCCCTGGGTGCCATGGTGGTGCAGGCGCTGGGCTATGCAGTCACGACGCGATGCCTGAAAATGGCACAAGACCAGATTGAAGCCGACAACAGCGCCTTTGGCGGCCTGCTCGGCACTATTTCGCTTTCCATTGGCGGCATCAACGCCGCCTGCATTTCCTAAGAGGTCACATCATGGGTATCGGCAGCTTTATCAAGAAGCAGTTTATCGACGTACTGCAGTGGAACGAGGACACCGAAGGCGTGCTGTCCTGGCGCTATCCGATGCAGGATTTCGAGATCCAGAACGGCGGTGTGCTGATCGTGCGTGAATCGCAAATCGCAGTATTCGTCAACGAAGGCCAGATCGCCGACGTGTTCGGCCCGGGCACCCACAAGCTCACCACGCAAAACCTGCCGCTGCTGACCAACCTGAAGAACTGGGACAAGCTGTTCGACTCCCCGTTCAAGTCGGATGTGTATTTCTTCAGCACCCGCGTGCAGACCGGCCGCAAGTGGGGCACCCCGCAGCCGATCACGATCCGCGACAAGGATTTCGACATGATCCGCGTGCGCGCCTTCGGCATGTACTCCTACCGCGTGACCGATCCGCGCAAGTTCTTCACCGAATTGAGCGGCACCCGCAACATCTACACCCGCGACGACGTCGAAGACCAGCTGCGCGGCATCCTGCTGGCCTCCATGGCCAACTCGCTGGGCGCCTCCCAGATCGCCTTCCTCGACATGGCAGCCAACCAGGCCCTGATGGCGCAGGAAGTCAAAGGCGGCCTGGCCGACGCGTTTGCGCGCTACGGCATCGGCCTGGATGAATTCAACGTCGCCAGCGTCAGCCTGCCGGAAGAACTGCAAGCAGCGCTGGACGAGCGTATCTCCGCCGGCATGAAGGGCGGCATGAGCGACGCCAAGATGGCCGGCTTTACCAAGTACCAGGTGGCGCAATCGATCCCGCTGGCTGCCGGCAACGAAGGCGGCCTGGCAGGCATCGGCGCAGGCCTGGGCGCCGGGCTGACCGTCGGCCAGGTGATGGGTCAGGCCATGGGCCAGGCACTGAATCCGGGCGCAGCACAGGCCCCAGCGCCTGCAGCTCCAGCCGCCCCCGCCGCGCCAGCGCAGGAATCGATCGAAGACCGCCTCGGCAAGCTGAAAGCCCTGTTGGACAAGGGCCTGATCTCGCCAGCCGACTACGACGCCACCAAGGCTGAACTGCTCAAAAAACTGATCGGATAAGCCAGGCCGCATGCAAACAGTTTCCTGCCCTAGCTGCGGCGCAGAGGTCAACTTCCGCTCGCACGCTTCCGTCATGGCGGTGTGCGAGTACTGCAATACGCGCGTACTGAAGGAAGCCGGCGCGGTCAAAGACCTGGGCAAGATTTCCTCCGTGCTGGAGGACTATTCCCCGATCCAGGTCGGCACCAGCGGCGTGCTGGGCGGCCGCAATTTCAATGTCGTCGGCCGCATCCAGCTGCGTTACGACGCGGGCATGTGGAACGAGTGGTTCATCGTATTCGACGACGCCACCAGCGGCTGGCTGGGCGACGCGTCCGGCCAGTACACGGTGACCACCCTGCGCAAACCCGATGCGCAGCTGCCGGCCTTTGAGGACATCCAGCCGGGCAAGCCCTACCAGTTGGTGGGCGCTCGCTATATGTCGGCCGATGTCAGGACCGCGCAGTGCATCGGCGGCCAGGGCGAACTGCCGTTCAAAGTGGGCGACGGCTGGGAAGCGAAAGTCGCCGACTTCCGCCGCGCCGATCATTTCATCACCCTCGATTATTCCGACGAGGGACCGCCGCAGATGTTTACCGGCGTTTCGGTCACGCTGGAAGCCATGCAGGCGCAGTTGCTGCGCGATGTGGAGGAAATCAAGCGCACCAGCGGCCGTTACCGCGGCAAGCTCGATGCGCTGGACTGCCCAAACTGCGGCTCCCAGATCAAATACCTGCCCGGCCTGACGGCAAACCTGGTGTGCCAGTCATGCCAGACCGAGATCGATGCCGCGAGCCCGAAGGCCGAAGTCATCGCCATCGGCCAGCGGCAGGAGAAGGAGTACTTCACGCTCCCACTGGGGGCTTCCGGCAAGCTGGGCAACCAGGACTTTACCGTCATCGGCGTGATGCGCCGGGCCGACGACGAAGGCAGCGGCTGGACCGAATACCTGTTGTACGGTAGCCGGAACGGCTTCACCTGGCTGGTCGAAACGGCAGACGGCTGGTCGCGCGCCAACGTCATGGATCAGTGGCCTGACGCCAAGGTACTGGATTCGCAAACGGTCACCTTCGACAAAGCCGACTACAGCAAACTGTATGACTACAACTCTGTCGTCACCTACGCGGCAGGCGCCTTCAATTGGCGCGTGCAGGTTGGCGACCACACCCACGTCTACGAATACAAGCGCCAGCAGGTAACGCTGGCGGCCGAACTGACGACCACTGAACTTGGCTGGTCGCGTTCCACTCCGGTGGCCTGGGACCAGCTCAAAGCCTGGTTCGGCGACGCCGTCAAAGGCGAGGACAAGACCAGCGGCGAGGTTGCACAGGATTTCAGCAAAGGCCGCTACAAGCGTTCAGCCAAGAATTGGATGATTGGCATCCTGGTGCTGAATGCCATTCCGTTGCTGTTCAATTTCGGCGGCACCATCGGCGTCACTATCCTGGCCTGCCTTTCGCTTTACCTGCCGGCCCTGGTGCTGGACGCAATCGACGACCAAACAAAAAAATGAATAAATTCTTCGGCTACGCCCTGGTGGTGAGCATGTTCAGCGTCGGCACCAGCTGGATCAAATTTGTCAGCGGCCCATCGTCGAGCAGCGGCGGCGGCTATCACGGCAGCAGCTGGTCTTCCAGCTCCGGCAGCTGGGGCATCGGTGGTGGCGGCGGAGGCCATAAGTGAGTATTCACCAACCAAGCGGCACGCACCTGCTTGCTGACATGTCCGGCATCGAGCCGGGCCTGCTGGCAGACTGCACAAGGATTGAGCAATTGCTGCGCGGCGCCGCAGCCGCAGCCGGCGCACAGGTGCTGCACAGCCACTTCCACAGCTTCGGCACCGGGCTGGGCGTAACCGGCGTGGTGCTGTTGGCGGAGTCCCATATCTCGATCCACACCTGGCCCGAAAACGGCTTCGCAGCCGCCGACATCTTCATGTGCGGCGCCGCCCAGCCGCACCTGGCGCTGGAGGTGATCGAGGAAGCGCTGCAGCCCGAGTGTTCCGAAGTCCGCACCGTCGACCGCGAGCCACCGCATTGACTTGCCCCGCCGCCAGTGCGACACTGGCCGCTTTCCCACCCACCTGACAGGAGATTTGCCATGCGTTCGTTTGATCTTGCCCTCCTGTCGGCTGCCTGACCTTCAGCGTTTGAGCTAGAGCGCCCGGCCGGGCGCCGACATTTCCAGACTATCCCTGCTTGCCACGCCGCGCGTGGCTGGCCGTGTTCACCCATGGAAAACGCTCATCATGATCGACTTCGACTACGAAGCATTACGCAGCATCGGACTTAACAACACCATCATTTCGCGCTTGGCCGAGGCACCTGCCGGCCGCCTGTACCGCATCACCGAATATCAACGCGAACGCATCAGCTTGCACGACGGCGTGGCCGAAATTCACGCACGCGCCCTTCCTCGCCTGCTCGCCGAGACAGCGCTCTGCGTCGGCGACTGGGTGATCGCGCAGGCCAACTCCTTAAACGAGGTGTGGATAAATCACCGTTTATCCCCAATGAATCAATTCGCCCGCGCCGATTCGCCGCCCATCGCGAGCAATATCGATACCGCCTTGCTGGTCATGGGCCTGGACGACGACTTCAATTTGCGCCGCATTGAACGCTACCTGGCGCTCGCCGCGGCCGCCGAAGTCACGCCCCTGATCGTCCTCAGCAAACCGGATCTCTGCGCCGACATTGATGGCCGGGTGGCCGCGCTGACCGAACGGCTGCCGCCGCGCACGCAGTTCCTGCTGGTGAACGGCACCAGCGCGGAATCCATAACGCAACTGGACCCCTGGCTGGGCCCCGGACAAACCATCTGCCTGCTTGGTTCTTCCGGCGCCGGCAAGTCAACCTTGACCAATGCCCTGGCGGGAGCAACGCAGGAAACCGGCGGCGTTCGGCGCACGGACCATCGCGGCCGGCATACGACAACCGCCCGGTCGATGCACTTCTGCCCTTCCGGCGCCTGCATCATCGATACGCCGGGCTTGCGCAGCCTGAGCCCGGAATCCTTGTCGTCGGCCTTCGACGATATCGAATCACTGGCCGCAGGCTGCCAGTTCCGCGATTGCCGGCACGAGGGCGAACCCGGCTGCGCAGTACTGGGCCATGTGGACCCCGACCGCCTGCACAACTTCCACAAGCTGCAACGCGAAGTGCGCCGCAACCAGCAAACTGCGCTGGAACGGATTGCTGAACGGCAGAAATGGAAATCGCTGATGAAGTCGGCCGCTGCACGCAGCCGGCAAAAGCGCAGCTAGCTTAGCTGTACGGTGGCCTCGATGTTGTTGCCGTCGAGGTCAATAATGAAGGCGCTGTAGAAATTTGCATCGCTGACGCGTGGACCTGGTGGGCCGTTGTCTTCGGCTCCCAGGTCTATCGCCGCATGGTAGAACGCGTTCACGGCATCCTGGTTCG
>Ga0102592_1002874_pt1 | contig 13923 bp, 9 predicted proteins | sample AraplaCol_mMF_r2_FD_76861 | JGI IMG/M metagenome (GOLD analysis project Ga0102592, IMG submission 76861) | Arabidopsis root microbial communities from North Carolina, USA - plate scrape MF_Col_mMF_r2 (SPADES assembly) (version 2) | ecosystem: Host-associated > Plants > Roots > Endosphere | place... | reverse complement strand
GTTAGAAAATCGTTGCGGCCCCAGAGGCGTGCGATATCAATCATGCGATTGAAGCGTTCCAGAGCAGGGTGCAGATCAATATTATCAAGCTGTTCCTGTGCCCATCCGTTGTGGACAAAGGAGCCCGCGGGTAATTCAAGCGCGACTGCTGCGGCATCAATGAAGGAATTACGGTCTGCCTGGCCCAATTCGTTGAGTGCCTCGATCATCGCCAACATGCCGTCAGAGCTGCGAATGCGCATGACGATTACGGCGAACAGAAATCCTGCAAGGTCAAGTCCTGGCTTGAGGAATCCCGGTAGTGAAGCGTTTGCGTCTTTCAGTGAGGGTATTTGCGAAGACGCAATCTGCTCTTGCGTCTGCCGTAGACGAATGGCGCATTCAAGTTGGAATTTGTGGGAGAGTCCTGCGTGCTCGGCTTGCAGGAGTTTTGGTATGGCAATTGCACCTTCCAGCAAGCGGAGTTCTTCATATTCGATTTCGTCTATCTCGACAATCAGGCGGTTGGCGACGCGATTTGCTGTCTCGGCGTCTTCGACCGCATCCGCGATCTCGAACTGAAGCAAACGCAACATAGCCGCAACGGGAGGCACTTCATCGTAAATGGATCGCTCAGTGCTAAAGGCCGTCATTGGGGATAGCATGCTCGCGGCTGATCGGAGCCGTTCTGCCGGCAGTGTTTGAATTGTCTGGCACAGCATAGTGAGGACGTAAGTGTGCTTTCCTAAAAAGGCATTCCAAAAGCATAGGGGGAGCGTTCGATTATTGAGTACGCGTGTGCTCAACCAATATTCGGCCGCGATTTGACGCCATCGAAGTCGTTCTGTCTGATCGACGTCTTGACCAATGTCCGCGATGAGCGGTGAAAGTCTCATGTCATTTGGCGGGATTACCTCGATCCAAGACCCACGCAAAACGGCGAGCACGTCACTAGCGTTCTGCAAAGGCGGATGCGCTCGTGCGAGCTTCAAGATAAGGGTCTGATCAGCGCGGTCAAAAATGCTGCCAAGTCGCCGCAATAATTGACGACCTTCTGCGGAAGGTATTTCGTCAAGCAGTCGGCGTCGAAATTCATCGCGGGTCGCTTGAACGGCGTCGCTCGCCACGGGCCCGATATCTTCGAGAAGTGCACTTGTTGGCCAGCCGCGCGATCTTAGGCTTGAAACCTTGACGGCCACTAAGAGCGGATGGCCGCCGTTGGTGGTAAGTTGGATGAGCCGCGTCCAAGCATCAATCATGTCCCGCTCAGGCGCCCGTGGGCTGGCCACAAGTGCGCGAATGTCTTCTTCGGCAAAGTATGGGGATTGGACTACGGCGCGCTCTGATGCTCCAAGCCCGATTAGACGGGCTAGGGACGGTGGATGTGCTGACGTTACTAGGACACGAGTGCCGCGGGACGATACTGAGGTAACGAGCGCGGAGAGGCGAGACCAAAGCGCTTCCAGCGCCGCTCCTGAAAGGTCGTCGATGATTATTCCAGCGACGTTCTTCTCGTTCAGAAGAGCTCTAATTAGTTCGCGCCACGCAGGGAGAGCTGCCTTAGCATCATCTTGCACTGATCGCAGATCAAGATTGAGCCAAGAGCCGCCAGTGCGCGCGCCGATCAATCTAGCAAGAGTTGATTTGCCTACGCCGTGTGTTCCGTGTAGCCAAACCACTGGCTCTCCGCGAGCACCGCGAAGCAGATGGTCAACAGTATGCTGTCGGTCAGTGATATTCGGTTGAACTAAGGTGAGTTTACTTACGAAAAGGCTGCCTGCTGCATCGTCGATTACCGCATTGCTGTATATGCGAGAAGAAGCCTGCAGTGCCGCTGTAGGGGCGGCCGATGCTTCGATCTGGCGATGGAGGTCTATTGCAGTTAGTTTACGATCTGTCGGCTCCCTGGCGCTTGCAATATCGAGTACATGTCCGACCAAGCTGTTCACGTTCTCGTCGGCGAGTGTCGCCCATAGACCCTTAGAGATGTATATCGCAGCGAGCTTATCCCGAATCTGTCCGGCAAGCGGAGTTGCATCGGATGCATTAAGCATCCATTGGATTCGGCGAAGCAATCGGGCGCGCAACTCTTCATCAGAAGGACTCTCGGCGATCCACCGACCGATTGGGCCATCCGCAAATATCGTCGCGAGTGCAACTCGTATCGCGCTTGTGTCGCCGTCTAGTGTCGCAGAGGTCCAATAGACAAGCCCAGGGCTGTTGCCGGGAAAGCTAAGATTCTGTTCCCTAGCTGCGCCGCTGTTCGCGATAAAAGCGACGTGCGATCTCTCATCCGTCCCTTGATTGGATCGCATCCAATATCGATTAATGGTCTCTCGGACGTCAGCAGAGTTAAGGCTGCGCGGAGTAGGGCCCGGAGTAGCTACCGAGTGTTTGACTTGGACATGGAGTGCGCTCTCGCTTGATATGACGGAAAAGTCTTCCTCAACTTCGAGCCATAGGACTTCGTCCGCACTTAGACCTATCCAAGCGTCCAACGAGCGGAGCAATTGATAGCGAAATGCCGCGAGGACATGTGCCGCTTGGGTCTTGTTTGCCGCTGTCGAGTTCATTCGCGGTGACGCTCATTGTGTTGCCTAGGTCGATCAGCGCTGTGCAGTCGAGCACGCGTTTCATAGGCAGTTGAAGTGAGCTTTCCATAAGAACATTAATTGCAGAGACTACATTTTTCTTCGTGGAGGCATATAGAGACGTGGAGCTGTAAATCTCCCCCGTAGGGGGTGTGAGCGGGCGCGACCTACTGAAGTCGTTGTAAGTACTTTTTCACTACCCAGCCTGAAACTTGCTCTCCCGTCAGAGCATTTGTTCCTTCTATATAGAGCCATTTCCTTTGCGCGCTGAGGCTGAAAACTGCTTGTCCAATTTGCAGGATGCCTACCGTCGCGGACTTTAACCGGCGCTCGGCCTTCACTGGGATGGCCCGCTTAACCACGTAAGTTTTAGCAGGTGAGAAGGTGCTTGATTTTCGCGCAGCATGTTCATTGATTCCGCGTAGCAATTCATCGAACTTTCTCGAAATCAATTCGCGGGAAGCGTTGCCTTCCTCTTTGATGATCTCAGATTGATTCTTGGTCTCCGTCGCGGCGGCTTTCACGTCTTCGGACGTGGCAGAATCCATCGCGTACCACAAAGCGAGCGTAGCAACGACGAGCGTCGCTGTATTGTATAGGTGGAAAAGCTCGGCGAGATTCTTTGCTCGCTCAAAGTGAAACGTTAGTGCGGCGGCGATCCGATCGAGCAGGGTAGGTAGCCCAGCTGAACCTTTAGTCTCGATAAGACGTTCGGCTGCGGCAGTATCTATCGCGAGTGACGCTCCTGCAACTTCGCCTAGTTTGTTTTCATTTGCTGCGGTAGCTACTATCTCTTCGGCGAAGATTTGTTCGACGACAATGCTATGTGGAAACTGATCAATCGAGCCTACGAATGTCGCGAGTTCTGACGGCGTCACGTGCCCAGAGCTAATGCGGCTTGCGACATTGACCAATCCGTCCAATCGATCCTCGTAGCGTTGGATCGTCTCGTCTGGATGGGTGAGCTTCTGTAACTGCGCATCGTACCGAGTTATGAGGGAGGCCGTGGATTGGGCAATCTTTGCTAGCTCAGCAAACTGCTTCGGAGCCGAACTGGCGAGTTTGGAGAAGTTGGCGTACTGCTTTGCGAACTCTGAGTTCGGTCCTGTCAGTTTGGAGATGTCAGCAAATTGCTTCGCAAGCTCCGAGCTCTTGGAGAGGTTAGCGTACTGCTTTGCGAACTCTGAGTTCGGTCTTGTCAGTTTGGAGATGTCAGCAAATTGCTTCGCAAGCTCCGAGCTCTTGGAGAGGTTAGCGTACTGCTTTGCGAACTCTGAGCTCGGTCCTGTCAGTTTGGAGATGTGGGCAAATTGCTTCGCAAGCTCCGAGCTCTTGGAGAGGTTGGCGTACTGCTTTGCGAACTCTGAGCTCGGTCCTGTCAGTTTGGAGATGTGGGCAAATTGCTTCGCAAGCTCCGAGCTCTTGGAGAGGTTTACAAACCGCTTAGCCAATTGTGCGCTTGGTTCTGTCGGCCTATCTGTTTCGGCATCGATGTTTTGACCTGCCCCCTTGGCCTTCCTGCTCAGCGGGGGGCTGTCCCCTTCATCTCCGGCACTCATCAGTGGTTCCTCGATTCTACGCAGAGTGGAACAAGTCAGGGCTATTGTCGCGCAAAATAGGTCCGGCTAAGGCTCAGGCGAGCCGCAGCAGGCGATGTTGTCGGCGCAATTGCCATCGAAAATAGTAGATGCCGTGACGTGACACAGCCAGATAGGACGGAACAAACACGACGAAATGCCTCACCGAAATGTCCCACCAGCGGGCATCCGCGAGCCAAAGGTTTTGATCTTTCGAGAAATGGTGGGCCCGGCAGGACTCGAACCTGCAACCAGACCGTTATGAGCGGCCGGCTCTAACCATTGAGCTACAGGCCCCGCCGCGAGACGGCTCGCGGAGACGCGGCCGGCAACGGTGCGCGGTTCGTTTACAGGGACGGGGGCGGGGGTGCAATGCTGGCGCGGGCGGACGGGAACGCCGGCGCGGCATCGCTGTTGAGTTCTAAATAACCGAAATCTGCGATGATGCTTGTATACCCCTGATTTGCCCGACGGAGCAAACCACCGCGCCGGGCTCATTCTTCGGGGGCGGCTAACTCGTTGAAATCATTGGCCTCGTCTACTGTGCATGGGGTTGTTTTGCGACTTTTGATTGGAGGGGCCCTCCCGAGCCCCTCTCAGATCTTCCCTGTGAGCCGCCGAGCCCTTCGCTAATCCACCGACACCCCGGCGAACTCCACCACCTTGCGCCACTTCTCGGTCTCGCTGGCGACCAGCTTGCCGAACTCGGCCGGCGTCATCGGCTTGGGGATGCCGCCGACTTCGGTGAGGCGCGCGACCACCTTCGGGTCCTTCAGCACTTCGCCGACGGCCTTGTTGAGGGTCTCGATCACCTCGGGTGGCGTGCCCTTCGGCGCGGAGATGCCGTAGAAGCCGACCGATTCGAAGCCCGGCACGGTCTCGGCGATCGCGGGCACGTCGGGCACGCTCGGCCAGCGCTGCGGCGAGGTCACGCCGAGCGCGCGGACATTGCCGCCCTTGGCCTGCTCCAGCGCGGAAGGAAGATTGTCGAAGATCAGCTGCACCTTGTTGGAGATGATGTCGGGGAAGGCAATCGCGGAACCACGATAGGGCACGTGGATCATGTCGCACTTGGTCATCGCCTTGAACAGCTCGGCCGACATGTGCACCGAGGTGCCGTTGCCGGACGAGGCATAGGAGATCTTGCCGGGATTGGCCTTGCAATAGTCGATGAACTCCTGGACCGTCTTGGGTGGAAACGCGTTGGAGACCACCAGCATGTTGGTGAGCTGCATGATGCTGGCGACGGGAGTGGTGTCGCGGATGAAGTCGAACGGCAGCTTCTTGTAGAGCGAGGTCGAGATCGCGTTGTTGGGGGCGACGAACAGCAGCGTGTAGCCGTCGGGCGGCGAATTGATCGCGGCGGCGGCTGCGATGTTGCCGCCGGAGCCGGCCTTGTTCTCGACGATGAATTGCTGGCCGAGCCGGTCCGACAGCGCCTGCGCCATGATCCGCGCCACGATGTCGACCGGGCCGCCGGCGGCGAAGCCGATCATCCAGTGCACGGGGCGGTCGGGATAGGCGGCGGAGGCCGGTGGCGTGGCGCTGAAAAGACCTAGGAGAACTGCGAGCCCGAAAAGCCCGCACCGCAAAATTCGCAACATGACGCCTCCCATTGTTCTATTGTCGTTGGGGGCATGCTTTCACAAAATCGGGCGGCTGCCTACATCGCCGCAAGTCGGTGTTGACGCAGCGGTGCAATGACCATGAGATTCGCAATCATCCTTCTCGCCGCTGCGCTGCTCGTCAGCCCCGCGGCTGCTCAAACCGGAGGCAACGCCATTCCGACCACGACGATCAGTTTGGGCACCGCGACGCCAGGCGGTGGCTTTCCGCTCTATGGCAACGCCTTCGCGGAGGTGATGAACGCGGCCGATCCGCAAATCTCCATCGCGCCGCGCAACACCAAGGGCAGCAACGAGAACATCCCGCTGCTCGAGAAAAGCGAGCTCGATCTCGCGCTGGTCGCGGGCGAGCCGGCCTATGAGGCCTTCGCCGGCATCGGCCGCGCGCCGGTGCGCTTGAAGATACTGACGGCGATCTATTCCAACCCCGGCATGTTCGTGGTGCGCGCGGATAGTCCCTACAGGACGATCCGCGATCTCGTCGGCCAGCCGGTCGCGTTCGGCGCAAAAGGCTCGGGGCTGCCGATCCTGGCGCGCTACGTGCTCGATGGTCTCGGGTTGAAGCAGGACGAGGACTTCAAGGCCGTCTATCTCGACCGCGCCGGCGATGGCCCCGCGATGGTCGAGGACGGCCGCGTCGCCGCGCTCTGGGGCGCCGGCATCGGCTGGCCCGGCTTCGCCGCGGTCGCCTCGAGCCCGTCCGGCGCGCGCTTCATTGCGCCGAGCGCAGACGAGATGACGCGCATCCGCGCCAAGCATGCGTTCCTCAAGCCGCTGCTGGTGCCGGCGGGCAGCTATCCCAAGCAGGATGCGCCGATCGCTTCGCTCGGCTCCTGGAGCTTTGTGCTCACGCGCGAGGATCTGCCTGACGATATCGCCTATCGCCTGGCGAAGACGCTGCACGGCGTCGAAGCGAATTTCTGCAAGAAGCTCGCCCAGGCCTGCGAGACCACGGCGTCTAACACGGTCGCGGCGGCGCCGCGACCGGAGCTGATCCATCCCGGCGTGATGAAGTATTTTCGCGAGATCGGGGTGGTGAAGTGACGCCGCAGCCTCGTGCCCCGGATGCTGCGCAGCGCGCCGCACTTGCGGCGTGATGCGCTGCTGATCCGGGGCCCAGCGTGCCGATGCGGAGTTGTGGGTCCCGGCTCTGCGCAGCGGCACTTCGCGCCGCAGCGCGTCCGGGACACGGAGATCGAGTCTACTTCTTCACCAGCGGACACGCCTGGTCCGGCGGACCGAACGCCTTGTCGCCGGAGATCGTGGTGAGGATCTTGTAATAGTCCCACGGATATTTGCTTTCCTCCGGCGTCTTCACCTGCACCAGCCAGAGGTCGTGCACCATCAGATTGTCCTCGCGCAATTTGCCGTTGCGGGCGAAGAAATCCTCGATCGGCTTCTCGCGCATCTTCGCCGCCACCTTGAGCGGATCGTCGGTGCCGCTTTCCTTGATGGCGTTGAGGTAGTGCATCACGCTGGAATAGACGCCGGCCTGCCACATCGACGGCATCTTGTTCATCTTGGCGAAATAGCGCTTCGACCATTCGCGGGTCTTGTCGTCCATGTCCCAGTAGAACGAGGTCGTCAGCAGCAGGCCTTGCGCGGCCTGCAGGCCGAGGCCGTGGATGTCGGTGATCAGCGCCAGCAGCGCCGCCATCTGCTGGCCGCCCTTGAACACGCCGAACTCCGAGCCGGTCTTGATCTCGTTCATGTTGTTGGGCGGGCCGGCCGCGATGCCGATGATCTTGGCCTTGGAGGCCTGCGCCTGCAGCACGAAGGAGGAGAGATCCGGCGTTGCCAGCGGCGGCCGCACCGAGCCCAGCACCTTGCCGCCATTGGCGGTGACCACCGCGGAGGCGTCGCGCTCCAGCGAATGGCCGAAGGCATAATCGTCGGTGATGAAGAACCAGCTGTCGCCGCCGCGCTTGACCACCGCGTCCGCCGTGCCGACCGCGAGCGCGCGGGTGTCGAACACCCACTGGATCGCATAGGGCGAGCAGAACTTGCCGTGGAAATCGGCGGTGCCGGTGGAGTGGGTGATGAATAGCCGCTTTTTCTCGTTGGCGATGTTCTGCACCGCGAGCCCGACCGCCGAGACCGGCACGTCGACGATCAGATCGACCTGCTCGACGTCGAACCAGCGCCGCGCGAGCGAGGCGCCGATGTCGGCCTTGAGCTGATGGTCGCCGACCACGATGCTGATCGGCTTGCCGAGCACGGTGCCGCCGAAATCGTCGATCGCCATCTGCGCCGCCGTCACCGAGCCCTGGCCGGTCGGCGCGGAGGCCGGACCGTTCATGTCGGTGAGCACGCCGATCTTGACGACGTCGTCGGACACCTGCGCCGAGGCGGCACCCGACATCAGCGTCGCCGCCAGCGCGGCCGCGACCGGTAGTCCAAATCTGGTTGGATTCACGCTTGTCCTCCCCTGATCCGGCGCGTTGGCCGGTGTTGCTTTGCCGGGTAGGCCCCGGCTGAATTGGTTTCTTTTGCAACTATTTTGGGGCGGGCGTCAATGTCAGGCTGCGAAGCGGATCTGTCCTGCGGGCGAGGGATCGTAGCCGGTCAGCTCCTCGGCGCGCTGCCGCAGCCGCCGTTCGTTCAGGAAGCGGAGCAGCGCCTGCATGGCGGGGCGGAAATAGCTGCGCTGCCGCATCGCGAGGTCAAAATTCTCCCAGACCAGCGGCACGAAATCGAGGCCGGCCGAGCGCGCGGTGGCGCGGGTCGCGATGCCGCAATCGGCCTGGCCGGCGCGGACCAGCTCCGCAAGGTCCGGGCCGGTCAGGCAAGGCGGCTCGGCCCGGCGCAAATCCCGTGTCGAGGCGCCCGCGCGCTTCAACAGCACGTCGAGCAGCATCTGCGCGCCCGTGCCCTGGTGCCGCAGCGCCATCCTGGCGCCGAGTGCGAGCACGTCGGTGAGGCCATGCAGCTGCTTGGGATTGCCTTGCGGCAGCACGAGACCCTGCTCGCGGCGCACGAACGCCACCAGCACCGTATCATGCAGGTCGGGAGCCGCGCGCAGCGCTTCGATGCTGGCATCGCCGGCGAGATCGCCGGACGCATCCAGGCCGTGGAAGTGCACCGCCGCCGCCATCACCTCGTTGCGCTGCAGGCGTTCGAGCCCGCGCATGCTGCCCTCGCTCATCAATCCCAGGCCGGAGCCGGATTCGCGCAGGCTCCAATCCAGGAGTTCGTCCTGGCTGCCGCCCACCACCGGCGGCGGCTCCGCGATCAGCATGCCGGCCGGACGTGCGAGGCCCGACAGCACCCAGAGATCGAGTTCGTGCCGCGGGAATAGCCACTTCCCGGTCACCTTGGTGCAGGGGATCGCGCCGGTGGTGACGAGTTCGTAAAGTTTGCGCTCGCCGAGCCGAAGGTAATCGGCGGCTTCGCTGGTCGTCAGGAATTCCATCCTGCATTCCTATGCAAATTCTTGCTTCTTTTTGACGTCTGACGCAGGTGGAATCTGCATTTCAATTGTCGTGTGAGCGGGGACCATGCCCGATCATCTCGCTGCTTTGCAACACATCCGCACACGCGATTTCTGCTTTGGTGAACGGTCTCAAAGGGCGCGAGGCTTGCCGAAATTTCCCGATTTGCAGAACGCATCGGCGCAAGTGCGTCACGAGTGCGGCGCAATCGATCATCATCATGACGCCGTCATAGCCAATGGGAACCTGATCATGGGCCGCCTCTTCGCTGCATTCGCGCTGTTCTGCGGCCTCACCGCGGGCGTTGCGGCGTCATCCGCGGAGGACCGCAGCATCGTCCTCGCCACGACGACCGCGACACAGGAGTCCGGCCTGCTCGACTATCTGCTGCCGATCTTCCGCGACAAGACCGGCATCGAGGTGACCGTGATCGCGCGGCGGGCCGACGAGGTGCTGAACGGACCGCGGCGGGGCGAGGCCGATGTCGTGCTGATGCATGCGCGGCCGCAGGAGGAGAAATTCGTCGCCGACGGGTTTGGCGTGAAGCGCTTCAACGTGATGTACAACGACTATGTGCTGATCGGGCCCAAGAGCGATCCCGCCGCCGTGAAGGGCAAGGACATCGCGACGGCGCTGAAGGCGATCGAAGCCAAGGGCGCGCCGTTCGTGACGCGCGGCGACCGGTCGGGCACCCACGCCGCGGAGCTCGCGCTCTGGATCGTCGCCGGCATCGACATCGGCGCCGCCAAGGGCGCCTGGTACCGCGAGGCCGCGCAGGGCATGACCTCGGCCCTCGACGCCGCGCGCGCGGCGAATGCCTATGTGCTGTCGGATCGCGGCAGCTGGATCTCGTTCAGGGATCGCGGCGATCTCGACATCGTCGTCGAGGGTGACCGGAGGCTGCTCAATCAGTACGGCGTGATGCTGGTGAACCCCGAGAAGTTTCCGAGCGTGAAGAAGGACCTCGCGCAGACCTTCATCGACTGGCTGACCTCGCCGGAGGGGCAGACGGCGATCGCCGGCTACAAGGTCGACGGGCAGCAGCTGTTCTTTCCGAATTCGGACCGGTCGGGCGGCTAACGGCCCGCATCGCCGGCGGTTGCCAAAGCGGGCGATGCATGGTCCACCATGGCGCATGACCCAGCGCCTGCCGCCCTCGCTGACGCCGCTCGAGATCGCGCTCGCCGCATTGCTGGACGGGTTCGCGCCGCTTGCCCCGGTGGAGCTGCCACTGAGCGACGCGGCCGGCTGCATCGCGACGGGTACGCCGCTGCTTGCAGCTCATCCGCCGCACGACATTGCCGCCGCGGACGGCTGGGCCGTCTGCGCCAATGATCTCGTCGGCGCGTCGTCTTATTCGCCGCTGCCTTTGACGAAAGTGCCGCAATGGGTCGAGGCCGGCGAAGCGATGCCGGCGGAATGCGACTGTGTGCTCGATGCCGACGCGGTGGAGGTGTCCGGGCCACTGGTACAGGTGCTGGCGGAAGGCGTGCCGGGGCACGGCGTCAGGCGCGCCGGCAGCGACATCGCGGAACGCACGCGCGCCGGCGCCGAGGGTTATCCGATCGGTGCGGCTGATCTGCTGCTCGCGCGCGTTGCGGGTGTGGAGAAGCTCGCCGTGCGGCGGCCCCGGCTGCGCATCGTCAACGTGCCGGGCGCAGCGGCAACGATGCACATGATCGCCGGTCTCGCGCGTGCAGCGGGACTGGATGTGGAAATGCGCGAAGCCGATGCGCGCGATGAAGCATCGATTGCCGATGCGCTTGACGCCTCCTCTTGCGATGTTTTGCTGACGGTCGGCGGCAGCGGCGTTGGCCGCCGGGATGCCACTGTGGCGGCCTTGGCCCGGCGCGGCGAGGTGACGGCCCACGGCCTTGCGCTCCAGCCTGGACGCACTGTCGCGGTCGGACGGCTCGGACAGGTTCCCGTGGTCACCTTGCCAGGCTCACCCGATGCTGCGTTCGCGGCCTGGCTCGCGTTGGTGCTGCCGCTCGTCGATCGCCTGTCGGCGCGGCACGCCCGCCGGCAGGTGACCTTGCCGCTATCACGCAAGATCGCCTCCAGCGTCGGCATCGCCGAGGTCGTGCTGCTGGCCGAGGAACACAAGACATGGAGGCCGCTTGCCGTGGGCGAATGGCCGCTTCAGGCGATTGTCCGTGCGGATGCATGGTCGCTGATTCCCGGCAATCACGAGGGATTTGCGGCGGGTGAGCCGGTCGATGCTTATCTGATGCGGGAATGATATGGGTTCCGGCATGACGATGATCCCAAGACCGCCAGACCGCAGCGCGCTCGAACAGGAGCAATTCCTCAAGATCCTGTCGCGGGAGGAGGCGCTGGCGCGTTTCGAGGCGGCGCTGTTCCCGCGCGCGCTTCCGCGTGAGACGCGCAAGCTCGCTGCCGCGCTCGGCGCAGCGCTCGCCGAAGATATCACGGCGCCGATCGACGTGCCGCCGTTCGACCGCTCCAATGTCGATGGTTTTGCCGTGCGCTCCGCCGACCTTGCTTCCGCGGGGGAGGGCACTGCCGTGCGTCTCGCGTTGAATGGTGAAATCATCCATTGCGGCACCGCGCCGAGGCTTCAAGTAGCGGCTGGAACCGCAACGCCGATTGCCACCGGCGGTCCCTTACCGCGTGGTGCCGACGCGGTCGTCATGGTCGAGCACACCCAGCCGGCAGGGTCGGATGCGATCGAGGTCCGTCGCGCGGTCTCGCCGGGTCAATTCGTGTCGTATGCCGGCTCCGACATTGCGCGCGGTGAGGCGCTGCTGCGCGCCGGCACCATCATCGGCTCGCGCGAGATCGGCATGCTGGCGGCCTGCGGCGTCGCCGAGGTGACGGTGGCGCGCAAGCCGCGTGTCGCCGTGATCTCCACCGGCGACGAATTGGTGCAGCCGGGCCAGCCGCTCGCGCCGGCCGAGATCTACGACACCAATGGTGCGATCGTCACGGCCGCGATCGACGAGAACGGCGGCGAGGCGATTTTCCTCGGCGCCATTCCCGACGATGAAGCCAAGCTCGAGGCGGCCATGCGCCGCGCGCTGGCGGACGCCGACATGCTGGTGCTGTCAGGCGGCACCTCGAAAGGCGCGGGCGATTTGTCCCACCGCATCATCGGCCGTCTCGGCCAGCCCGGCATCATCGCGCATGGCGTTGCGCTCAAGCCGGGCAAGCCGCTGTGCCTTGCGGTGTGCGATGGCAAGCCGGTGGTGATCCTTCCGGGCTTTCCGACCTCGGCGATGTTCACCTTCCACGACATGATCGTGCCGGTGCTGCGCAAACTGGCCGGCCTGCCGCCGCGCTCCGATGCCAAGGTCAGCGCGACCGTGCCGGTGCGCATCGCCTCCGAGCTCGGTCGCACCGAATTCGTCATGGTCTCGCTGGTCGACGGCAAGGACGGCCTGATCGCCTATCCCTCCGGCAAGGGATCCGGTGCGATCACGTCGTTCGCGCAGGCCGACGGCTTCCTGCGCATCGATGCGCTGGCCGACCAGATGCCGGCCGGGACTGAAGCCGAGGTGACGCTGTTCACACCGCATGTGCGCGTGCCCGATCTCGTCATCGTCGGCAGCCATTGCACCGGCCTCGATCTCGTCACGGCTAAGCTTGCGCATGCCGGGCTCACCGTGCGATCGATCGCCGTCGGCAGCCTCGGCGGACTTGCAGCCGCAAAGCGCGGTGAATGCGATCTCGCGCCGATCCATCTGTTCGACGACAAGAGCGAGACCTACAACACGCCCTATCTCGTCGAGGGACTCGAGCTCGTACCCGGCTGGCGGCGGATGCAGGGCATCGTCTTCCGCAAGGGCGACGGGCGTTTCGAGCGCCTTGGTGCGAAGGAGGCCGTCGCCGCCGCGCTTAGAGATCCTGCCTGCATCATGGTCAACCGCAACCAGGGCGCCGGCACGCGCATCCTGATCGATCGCCTGCTCGGCGGCGCGCGCCCGGAAGGCTATTGGAACCAGCCGCGATCGCACAACGCGGTCGCCGCCGCCGTCGCGCAGCACCGCGCCGACTGGGGCATGACCATTGCGCCGGTCGCTCATGCCGTCGGCCTCGGTTTCATTCCGCTCGCGGAAGAGCATTATGATTTTGCGGTGGTGAGGGCGCGCAAGGACCGGGCGGCGGTGCAGGCGTTTCTCGATGCGCTTGGCTCGGACGAGGCGCGTGCGGCACTGGAGCGGGCGGGATTTCGCCCCGCCTAGACGGCCTCTGCGCGTCCCGGTTCGTGATGAACCCGGATAAACGTCGCCGCGACCAAGTGGCATGAGCGAGGTCATGAGCGCGTCGATACCCCTGAACTTCCGCAAGATCGGCGCCCTCGTGGCGGCGGTCGGCACGCTGTTCTGGCTCTATACTTTCTACGCGATCGCCCACGTGCCGCCCGGCGACGGCACCGGCTTTCAATGGCTCGCAACGTTCCCGCTGGGCGCGATCTTCGGGCTTTTCTTTCTCCCGGCCTGGCTGCTGGTCGCGCTCAATCGGCTGCCGCGCCTGACCACGGTCATCGGCCTTTGCGGGCTGATTGCCTTTGCAATCGTCTGGGCACAGCTTCTCAACGAATTCCCGAAGCGTTAAGCCGCGTCGTCCAGCGCCGCCAGCCGTTCGGCCTCGGCGATGTCCTCGACCGTGTTGGCGTTGAAGAAGGGATCGAGCGGCTCGGCCGGCCATGTCACCGTCGCGAGCGGATAGCGCGCCGTCCAGCGGTCGATCTTGCGGA
>Ga0102592_1002871_pt1 | contig 13954 bp, 10 predicted proteins | sample AraplaCol_mMF_r2_FD_76861 | JGI IMG/M metagenome (GOLD analysis project Ga0102592, IMG submission 76861) | Arabidopsis root microbial communities from North Carolina, USA - plate scrape MF_Col_mMF_r2 (SPADES assembly) (version 2) | ecosystem: Host-associated > Plants > Roots > Endosphere... | reverse complement strand
CGCAACGTCCATCGCTCCAACATGCTGATGGGCTTTCGCTACGGCCAGGACTTCGTCTACGACGAGATGGTTCTGACCGGTCCCGGCGAGAAGGGTGAGGCCAACGCCAAGCGCGTGATGGCCGCCAATTCCGAGAAGACTGGCCCGAACGCGCCGAAGCCGGGCGAGGGGCCGTCGAAGGAAGAGCGGGAGAACGGCCGCTTCGACCTGCTCTATGTCGCGATCGCACCCGATGGCCGCATGGTCCGCGCCGGCGTCACCGGGGACCGCGATCCCGGCTATGGCTCGACTTCGAAGATGATCTCCGAATGCGCGATGTGCATGCTGCGCGACACCACGGACGTCGCCGCCGGCTTCTGGACGCCGGGCGCAGCGATGCAACACAAGCTCATCAAGCGGCTGCGGGACAATGCGGGGCTGACGTTCAACGTGGAAGCGTAAGGTCGGTGTCCACGAAGATCGACATCGTCGTCTACGGCGCGACCGGCTACACCGGCCAACTCGTTGCCGAATATCTCGCGGCGAACTACGTCGGTGACGGCGCGCCGATTTGGGCGATGGCGGGGCGCAACAGGGACAAGCTCGCCTCGGTTCGCGATGCTATCGGTGCGCCCGCGGATACGCAGCTCATCGTCGCAGACGCATCCGATCCCGCCTCGCTGCGCGCGATGGTCGATCAGGCGAGATTGGTCGTCACCACCGTCGGTCCGTACCAGCTTTACGGGTCCGACCTGCTTGCCGCCTGCGTCGCATCGGGGACCGACTACATGGACCTCTGCGGCGAGCCGCTCTGGCTGAAGCAGATGATCGACCGGTATGAGGCGGCAGCCAAGGTGAGCGGCGCGCGCATCCTGTTCTCGTGCGGCTTCGATTCCATTCCGTTCGAGCTCGGCGCGTTCTTCGTGCAGGAGGAAGCAAGGCGCGTGTTCGGCGTCCCGGTGTCCCGCGTCAAGGGGCGCGTCCGCGATCTCAGCTGGAAGTTCTCCGGCGGCACCTCGGCGAGCGCAAGGCTCACTTTCGCGGCGGTGGCGCAGGATCTCAGCCTGGTCTCGATCCTCAGGGATCCCTTTGCGTTCACTCCGGGATTCGAGGGGCCGAAGCAGCCGCGCGGCAATAAGCCTGTTTTCGAGGAGGACCTGCAATCCTGGTCGGCGCCGTTCGCGATGGCGACGCTCAACACGCGCAACGTCCATCGCTCCAACATGCTGATGGGATTCCCCTATGGCCGCGACTTCGTTTATGACGAGATGGTGCTGACGGGCGCGGGCGAGCAAGGGCAGGCCAATGCCAAGCTCGTCATGGCCGCCAACAGCGAGAAGACCGGCCCCGAAGCGCTGAGGCCCGGCGAGGGACCATCGAAAGAGGAGCGCGACAACGGTCGTTACGACCTGCTCTATGTCGCGATCGCGCCCGACGGTCGTCAGGTTCGCGCTTCGGTGAAGGGCGATCTCGATCCCGGTTATGCCTCGACGGCGAAGATCATCTCCGAATGCGCGATTTGCCTGCTGCGCGACACGCCGGACGTTCCACCCGGTCTCTGGACCCCGGGCGCAGCGATGCAGCACAGGCTGATCAAGCGGCTGGTCGAGAACGCCGGGCTGAGGTTCGAGGTGGAGGGGTAGGTGGCCGCTTCACAGACGCTGTCATGCCCCGCGAAGGCGGGGCATCCAGTACGCTGCGGCCTCTCAGTTCAATCACTGCCGTCTCTGGAATACTGGATCGCCCGCCTTCGCGGGCGATGACACCGAGGTTGCCGCTACACCGCCCGCGCATCATAGGCGTACATGAAGTCCATGCTTTTCGATCCCATCGGCAGCAGCCATTTCAGCATCTGATTGCGCATCCACGCGCCGGCGGCGCTGAACTCGCGCTTGTTGTTGCCGTTGCGGCGGGCGATGGCGACGATCTTTTCCGTGCGCGGACGACGCTCGGTCTCGAAGGCCTGGAAGGTGGCGCCGAGCTCCTGGCCTTCCTGCATCAGGCGCGCGAGCCGCATCGCATCTTCGAGCGCGAGCGAGGCGCCCTGGCCGGCATGGGGGCTGGTCGCATGCGCGGCATCGCCGATCAGCAGCGAGCGCTTGCGCGACCAGACCGGCAAGGTCGCGACGTCGAGCGTGTCGGTGACGACGATGTTCTCGGCGGCGTCGATGATGGCGGGGATCGGATCGTGCCAGCCGCGGTGGAAGCCGCGCAGATGCTGTTTCAGCGTCGCCGGATCGAGCGCGCGAAACATCGCCGCGTCCATGCCGTGCGCGGGCTGGGTGCTCCACCACATCACGCCGTCGTTCGGGTCCGGGCTGCAATAACCGTAGCCGAAGAAGCCGCTCCGGCCGAAGGTGGTCTCGACGTTGCGGCCGATGGATCTGCCGTCGAGGATGGCGTGCGGCACGAAGCCGCCGAAGCCGATCAGGCCGGTGTCGAACGGCTGCGGACCGTCCAGCACCACTTGGCGGCGCGTCACGGAATGCACGCCGTCGGCACCGATCAGGAAGTCGCCTTCGGCGGTGGTGCCGTCGGAGAAGTACGCGATGATCGGCTGGTCGCCGCGGTCCTCGATCTTGATCAGGCGTTTCTCGAAATACAGCGAGACGCAGGCGCACCAGGCCTTGTCGATCAGGATTTCGTTCAGCGTGGCGCGGGAAATGTTCACCGCGGGCTGGCCGAACCGCCGCGCCATGTCGCGGTTGATCGAGCCGAGCTTCTGGCCGCCCTGCGAATAGAAGTCGAAGGACTCCGCGACCGAGCCACGGCTGATCACCTCGTTCGCCAGCCCGATCTCGTCCATCACCTGCATGCCGTTCGGCGCGATCTGAAGGCCGCCGCCGATGCCCTTCGCATAGGGCCAGGCCTCGTAGATCGCAGACTCGATGCCGGCGCGGCGCAGCAGGATCGCGGCCACGGGCCCGGCAATGCCAGCGCCGATGATCAGGGCCTTGCGGGGACGGTAGGACATGGCTTGCTCCCGACGTTTCCGTGGTGCTAGGAGAAATTACGGTCGCTAAATCTCTTAGTGACTAAGATATATATCGCCTAAGATATGAGGCCGACCTTGTCAAGGACGAAGGCGCGCGTCGCGCTGTTGCAGGAGCTCGAGGAAGCCATGCGCCGGTCGTCCGCGCAGGGCGTGCTCTACGGGCAAACCGTTGCCAATGTTGCCGGAATTGCCAATTCCGACCTCGAATGCATGGACATCCTGTATCTCGAAGGCCGCGTCACCGCAGGCAGGCTCGCCGAGGTCACGGGACTGACGACGGGCGCCATCACCGGTGTGGTCGACCGGCTCGAAAAGGCCGGACTGGTGCGCCGCGAGCGCGACGAGAAGGACCGCCGCAAGGTCTTCATCGCGGTGGTGCCGGAGGCGGCGATGAAGATCGGCCAGTTCTACGTGCCGATGCAGCAGGCGATGGAGAAGGTCTTCGTTGGTTATTCCGACGAGGAATTGCGGCTGCTGCTGCGTTTCGCCAATGAGGGCTACAAGGGCGTCCTCGCGGCGACGGAAGCCCTGAAGGGCCTCCTCGATACGCCGCCGGAGAAGCGTCCCGCTCTCAAGCTGAAGACGCGTCCTCGCCAGTCCTGATCTTGTAGATCTGTGCGGCGGCGATCATGCCCCACATCACGCCCAGCATCATCCAGAAGTGCCGCCAGTGGTCGGTGTCGATCACGAAGCTTTCGCCGACGGTGCCGACGAAGGCGGCGAAGACGGCGAGATAAGCGCGCTGCCAGGGCACACGGACGAAGACGTGCCGGAAGCCCATGATGACGGTGGTGAAGACCAGCGCGGGATAGCACACGCCAGCCAGCCAGCCGCCGGACATGAAGGCGTTGAGGTAGGAGTTGTGGGTGTCCTCGGGGAAGAAACGGTGGAATTGCAAGGGGCCGATGCCGAACGGCAGGTCGAGCGCCATTTCCGCGCCGAGGATGTGGCGGCCGAACCGGCCGAAGCGGCCTTCGTCGTAGCTCTGGTCGAAGCTCGCGCGCTGCTTGAACATCTCGGCGGTGGCATCGAACGACAGCAGCACCGCGATCAGTGCGAGGCCCAGCACGGCGGCGACGATCGCCATGATGATGATGCGAGAGCGCTGCGCGTTGGTGCGGCTGGTCAGCACCATCAGCGCCAGCATGAAGGCGGAGGTGAGCACCAGCCCGCCCCAGGCGGCGCGCGAGAAGGCGAGCAGGATCGCCAGCGACATGATGGCGAAGGCGAAGACGTTGCGGAACGCCTTGCCGAGCTTGTCCGAAACCACGCTCTGCAACGCGAACAGCGCCGGCAGGATCAGGAAGGCGCCGAGCACGTTCGGGTCCTTGAACGTGCCGCGCGCGCGGCCGTAGAGCGTGAGGAGGTCGTTGCCGCCGGGCACGAGGTGGAAATAGCCGGCGACCGCCAGCACCGAGGCGACCATCGCGCCGACCACGAGGCCGCGGCGGAGCATGTCGAGGCGGGCCTGCGTATCCTCCGACATGACCATGGCGAAGAACACCACCGTCACCGCCATGTACCAGGAGGTCGCGATCCAGCTCACCACCTCGGACTTGTCGAACAGCGGGATCGCGCTGATGGTGTAGCCGATATTGAGCAGGACCAGCATCAGCACCAGCGGCATCAGCGCGAGCCGCAGCCGCAGGCCGGTGGCGAAGAACGTGACCGCCGCGAGCAGCGTCATGACCTCGTAGGGGCTCGGCTCGATGAAGACGACCGCGCCGGAGGCGCCGACCAGCCACACCAGCGCGCGCTGCAGCGCCAGCACGCCGGGCGCGGCCGGTGCGGCCAATTTCACTCCACCGGCTGTCGCCGCATACGCCATCACATGCTCACGCTACTCGTACACACAACTTCCGCCGTCATGCCCCGCCTAGTGCGCAATTGCGCACGGGGGCGGGGCATCCAGTACGCCGAGCCGTTCGTGGCAGTTTCCGCTGCCGGCGATTATTGGATCGCCCGGTCAAGCCGGGCGATGACAGCGTGGTCGGGCACTACCAACTCAATACGCGTTCTCGTTCTTGGTTAGCAGCGAGACCGGCGTTTTCAGGAGAATGACGAGGTCGAACAGCACCGACCAGTTCTCGATGTAATAGAGGTCGAACTCGACGCGCTTCTGGATCTTCTCTTCGTTGTCGATCTCGCCGCGCCAGCCGTTGATCTGGGCCCAGCCGGAGATGCCGGGCTTGACGCGGTGGCGGGCGAAATAGCCGTCGACGGCTTCGTCGAACAGGCGGCTCTGGAGCTTGCCCTGCACCGCATGCGGGCGCGGACCGACCAGGGAGAGATTGCCGGAGACCACCACGTTGAAGAGCTGCGGCAGCTCGTCGAGGCTGGTCTTGCGGATGAAGCGGCCGACGCGGGTGACGCGCGGATCGTTCTTGGTCACGACCTTCGAGGCGGTCGGATCGGCCTGGTGGTGATACATCGAGCGGAACTTGTAGACGTCGATGCGCTCGTTGTTGAAGCCGAAGCGCTTCTGGCGGAACAGCACCGGGCCGGGACTGTCGAGCTTGATCGCCAGCGCCACCAGACCCATCACCGGCAGCGCCGCGAGCAGCGCGAGGCTGCCGACGATGCGGTCGAACAGCCACTTCATCACCAGGTCCCAGTCGGTGATCGGCGCCTCGAACACGTCCAGCGTCGGCACCTCGCCGAGATAGGAATAGGAGCGGGGACGGAAGCGCAGCTTGTTGGTGTGCGCGGAGAGGCGAATGTCGACCGGCAGCACCCAGAGCTTCTTCAGCATCTCCAGGATGCGGGTCTCCGCCGAGATCGGCAACGCGAACAGCACGAGATCGACGCGGGTGCGGCGGGCGAACTCGACGATATCGTCGACCTTGCCGAGCTTGCGCGCGCCGGCGCAGGTGTCGAGCGCGCGGCTGTCGTTGCGGTCGTCGAACACGCCGAGGACGTGGATGTCGGAATCCTCCTGCGCCTTCAGCGCCTCGACAAGCTGCTCGCCGTTGCGATCGGAGCCGACGATGATGGTGCGGCGGTCGAGCCGGCCCTCGCGCGCCCAGGCGCGCACCAGCGAGCGCAGCACCAGGCGCTGACAGATCAGTGCGACGAGCCCGAGGAAATAGAAGGCGGCGAGCCACAGGCGCGATATCTCGCTGCCGAACTTGGCGAAGAACGAGATGCCGATGAAGAGCAGGAAGACGAACGACCAGGACGAGATCATCCGCGTCATCTGGCGGAGCTGGCCGCGGAACAGTTGCACCTGGTAGAGATCAGCGGCCTGGAAGCAGACCACGGCGGCGACCGCGACGGCGACGATCTCCGCGGGATAGATCCAGCTGAAAGAGCCCGCGAGCGGCATGACATAGCCGACATAGACGGCGATGCCGACGATGCTCAGCAGGACGAAATCGGCGAGGCGGACGAAGCCGGCGATCACGATCGGCGAATAGGCGCGGGCGACCTTCTGGTTGACGACCTCGAGCGCGGCGGGCGAGAGCCGGCGGCGACGCTCCACGAAAGGCTGGTCAGCGGGCCTGGCCGCGGCGCTGGTCGCGGCATCGAGCATCGAGCGAGCGTTGAGCGGTTCCACGGGCGTCCACGTCCATTCCAAAAACCCGTGGGTCGCGACTTTGCGCCCCGGGTGAGCATCCCCTGGCACATCGATTATCGAACAAATCGGAAGATTCTCTAAAGCCGGCCTTAAGGATGGTTAATGATTGGCAAATGCGTCGCGATAACCCGCGAGCACGCCTTCGACCATCGCCTGCTGGGAGAAGTGCGCGGAGATCCGTTCGCGCAAGGACACCGCGCGCTGCGCCGTCGTTTTGGGATCATCGAGCGCCGCTGCGATCGCCTCCGCCATCGCCTCGGGATTGCTCGGCGCGAACAGGGCAGGGCTGTCAGCGCCGAAGATCTCGGGGATGCCGCCGATTTTCGATGCGATCATCGGAATGCCCGCAGCGCCCGCCTCGATCACGACATAGGGCATGGAATCGCCGCGCGAGGGAACGACGAGCAGCCGTCCCTTGGAGAAGCCGTAGCGCGCCTTGACGTGGCCGACGAAACGAATGGCGCTGGTGAGGCCGAGCCTCTCGACCTGGGCCTTCAGCGCCGCCGTCTCCTCGCCGTCGCCGCCGAGCGTCAGCGTGACCTTCTTGCCGCCTTCGTGCAGCCGCGCTACAGCGTCGACCAGGAGGTCCGCGCCCTTGATGTGCCTGAACTCGCCGACATAGCAGATGTCGGTGGCGTCCTCGGCGATGACGACGGGCTCGAACTCCTCCGGTGTCACGCCGTTGAAGACGCAATGCACCACGCCCTTGGGCGTGCCGACGATGCGTTGATAGGTGTCGCGGGCAAACGCGCTCTCGAACAGGAATAGGTCCGTCGCGCCCATCAGCGAACGCTCGAGCCGCGCGTAAAATTCGCCCTTCAGCGTGTTGAGCGGATAATGCAGCGAGCCGCCATGCGGGGTGTAGATGCGGATGGTATCGTCAGTGCGCCGCCGCATGCGGATGAAGGCGCCGGCCTTGGCGCCGTGGCCGTGCAGGACGTCGGGCTTGAGCGCGGCGATCAGGCGCCGCATCCGCAGCCACACCAGGAAATCGTCCGGCGATGGCTCGCGTCGGATCGCCATCCGGTGCACGCCGAGCTTCAATCGCGGCGCGAGCTCGGCCAGCGCCTTGTCGGCGCGTTCGCCGCCGGTGAGGCTGTCGGCGAGGATCCCGACATGATGGCCGCGGTCGACCTGGCCGTTGGCGACGTCGAGGATGTGGCGGAAGATGCCGCCGACCGGAGCGCGCACGGCGTGCAGGATTCGAAGCGGCTGGTCGGGTGAGGGGGGCATGATCAAAACCAGCGCTCGACGGCGAGTACCGAACAATTTCCAGGAAATATCGAGATGGATTAAGAGCCTTCGTGGTTAACAAACGATGACGAGTGCACGCACGCGAGGCGCGCGGCGTCGCGATTAACCCAGCGGCAACCTTAATGGAGTGTAATCGCCGCGGTTGAGGTAGCTTGGTGGCGTTGCCCCTGCGGGAGTGTTCGATGCGTTTAGCGTTCTGGCGTGCCGGCAGAGCCAAGGCCGTGGTCGAGCGGGCTGTTTCGAAGTCCAGAGCCGAAGCCGCGCACAAGGCCGAAGCTGCCAAGAGTGAACAGACCAAGCCCGAAGCGGCCGCGACTGAATCGTACACGGCCGAATCGTACAAGGCCGAGCCCACCAAGGTTGAATCGAAGGCTGCGCCCGCCGCCGCGAAGCAGGCTCAGGCCGAGTCCGGCGATCTCGATTTGCACGCGCTCGGCGCGGCATTGGCGCGCAAGCGCGGCTGGATCATCGTGCCGACGGTGCTGGCCCTCGTCGGGTCGATCGCCGTCGTCAATCTGGTCACCCCGCGCTACAAGTCCGAATCCCGTATCCTGATCGACGGCCGCGAGAACGTTTTCCTGCGCCCGAGCAGCGACCGCACCGAGGAGCGGCAGGCGCTCGACGCCGAGGCCGTCACCAGCCAGGTGCAGCTCGTGCTGTCGCGCGATCTCGCGCGTGAGATCATCAAGAAGAACAAGCTTGCCGAGCGTCCCGAATTCGATCCGGTGCTGCAGGGCATTTCACCGCTGAAATCGCTGGCGGCTCTCATCGGCATCGGCCGCGATCCGTTCTCGATGACGCCGGAAGAACGCGTGCTCGACGCCTATTACGAGCGCCTGCAGGCCTACGCCGTCGACAAGTCGCGCGTGATCGTGGTCGAATTCCAGTCCGCCGATCCCGACCTTGCCGCACGCGTCGCCAATTCGATCGCCGAAGGCTATCTCGTGCTGCAGCAGAATGCGCGCCAGGATCAGGCCAAGAATGCGAGCCAGTGGCTTGCGGGCGAGATCGAGAGCCTGCGCAAGAAGGTGTCGGACGCCGAGGCCAGGGTCGAGGATTTCCGCTCGAAGTCGAGCCTGTTCGTCGGCACCAACAACACCACGCTGTCGAACCAGCAGATGGGCGAGGTCAACACCCAGCTCAACAATGCGCGCTCGATGAAGGCGGATGCCGAATCCAAGGCGCGGCTGATCAAGGAGATGCTCCAGAGCGGCAAGCCGATCGAGGCATCCGAAGTGGTGAACTCCGAGCTGATGCGGCGATTGTCGGAGCAGCGGGTCACGTTGCGCGCGCAGCTCGCCGAACAGTCCTCCACGCTGCTCGGCAATCACCCGCGCATCAAGGAGCTGAAGGCCCAGCTCGGCGATCTCGACAACCAGATCCGGGACGAGGCGGCCAAGATCTCCCGCTCGCTCGAAAGCGACGCACGCATCGCCAGCGGCCGGGTCGACGGCCTGACGGCGAGCCTGGAGCAGCTCAAGAAGCAGGCGACCTCGACCAACGGCCAGGACGTTCAGCTCCGTGCGCTCGAGCGCGAGGCCAAGGCGCAGCGCGACCTGCTCGAGACCTATCTCGCCAAATACCGCGAGGCCAACACCCGCGAGACCATCGACACCGCGCCGACCGATGGCCGCATCATCTCGCGCGCCATCGTCTCCAACACGCCGGCCTATCCGAAGAAGCTGCCGATCGTGCTGATCGCGACCATCGCGACGCTGCTGCTGTCCTCGGGCGTCGTCGTCACCGGCGAGCTGCTGCGCCAGACCGCGCCGCGCGCGGCGGCCGTGTTCGCACCGGCCCCGGCGGCCTCGCAAAGGCAGGCCGCGGCGCGCCAGGAGCCGGTGATCGCGCCGGTCATCGCGCCGCCGGCCGAGCCGTTTGTCGAACCGATCGTCGAGCCGATCCTGGACGAGCCCCTGCCACTTCAGCCGGAGATGACGGCCGATGCGGGGCTTGCCGAATTCGCCGAGATCGAGCATCTCGCTAACAGCCTCCGCGCCGCGGGCGGGGCAGCGAAGAAGGTCACGGTGCTTGGTACCGCATCGGGTGACGCCGTCACTTTGTCGGCGCTGACGTTGGCCCGCCACCTGGCGCGCGATGCGCGCGTCGTCCTGGTCGATCTCGCCGCGTCCTCGCCGACCATCGCCGCGGTCTCGGTCGATGCCTCCGCGCCGGGCCTCGCCGAGCTGATGCAGGGCGAAGCCTCGTTCGCGCAAATCATTACCCGGGACAAGCTGTCGCGGCTGCATCTGGTCATGGCCGGGCGTGCCGGCTTCGACCGCAGCCTGCTGCAATCGCCGCGCGTGGGCCTCGCGGTCGACGCGCTGCTGCGCGCCTACGACCATGTGCTGCTCGACGCCGGCGGCGCGTCCGATCTTCCGGCCGAGCTGTTGACGACCAGCGCCCGCGCCGTCGTGGTGCCCGATGCCGCGATGGCGGCCGATGCACGTACGCTGATGTGCGAGCAGCTGAAGGCCGTCGGCTTCAGCGAGGTGACGATGCTGAGCAAACCGGTGCAGGCGCCGAATGCGGTCGAAACGCCGCGCGTGGTGGCGGCGTAATCTCTCTTACCCTCTCCCCTTGTGGGAGAGGGTGGCTCGTCGCGTAGCGGCGAGCCGGGTGAGGGGTATCTCTCCACGAGTCCCACTGCCATTCGAGTCTGCGGAAAAAACCCCTCATCCGGCGCTTCGCGCCACCTTCTCCCACAAGGGGAGAAGGGAGGGGATCTCGCTACCCGAACGCCTGTCGCAGCCGCCGCGCCAGATCGAACAGCATCTGGTTCTGCTTCACCAGCCGCTTGCCGTGGCTGAGCGACGACATCGCCATCGCCGCGAGCTTTCCGCGCGAGGTCAGCGGCACGAAGCTGTCGAAGATGTCCTCGTCGTCCTTGCAGAACATCCGCTTGTACTCGTCCGAGCCGATGCCGAGGTCGAGCGAGCGGTAGCCGCGCTCGGCGTAGCGGTCGATGATGTAGCGCATCAGGATCAGGCCCGGGCTGTAGCGGGCATGCTCGGACATCGTGTAGGTGTTGAACATCATCGAGAAGCGCTGGCCGTCGGCGACGCCGGCGAAGATCGCAATGACCTCCTCGTCGCATTCGAGCGCGTGGATGTCGATGACGCGGCCTTCGCCGCGCGGCGACAGACAGGCGCTGCGGATGAACTCCTCGACGCCCGGTTCGGCGAAGACGTTCGGCAGCTTCTGCTCCGCCATCCGCACCGGCTTGACGCGGAAGAACCAGTCGAGCAGGCGGGTGACGTCGGCGTCGGTCGTTGCAAGATGATAACGGTAGCCTGCGAGCGACTGGAGCTTCTTCTCCTTGCTCTTGAGGCGGCGGCGGAAGGAATTGCTGATCCGCGATGCGGGCGGCCCGCCCGGCTCCATCGTCAGCAGCGGGCAGCCGTTGATCGCACTCTGTCGCGGCAGGGCCGCGAACGGGTTGTGCTGGTCGCTCCAGCGCAGCGGTTGCTGCGTCAGCGCGAGCACGTCGACGTGTTCGCCCAGCGCGGCAAGCAGGCCGTCGAGATCGGCGGGGCCGGCATGTACCGCAAATTCGCTATTCCACAGACCCATGTTGAAGGTCGTATGCTTGCCGCCCATGAAGCAGGCCGTGCGCACGCCGTGGCCCTGGCGCAGCGACAGCGGCAGCAGCAGCAGCGGCTGGCGATCGGCGTCGCGGGCAATGACGATGAAGGGGCGGGCGCCTTCGTGAACGCCGACCTGCTGTTGCCAGGGACCGAGCAGGTCGAAGCGCTGATAGGGCGTGAATAGGTGACCGGGCTCCTCGAAAGTGCGCCAGACCGCCTCGGCCTCGCCGAGCTCCCGGACGATCTCGACATGCGCGATACGGCTCGCTTTCGACCGCGCTGGCGCTTCTGCCGTCCGGCTTTGCATCGCCGCAGCCATGGTCATTCGCGAAACCTGTCGAGAAAACGGAAAATGCGTAATTCGGCCTGTGGCCGACCTTTGCAAAGAAATGTCAACAAAGGGTAATGAGGACGGGCGAGGGAACGGGCCGCGGGCGAGCGCGGAGGTGGGATTTTGGCATCCGACGACAAATGGCTGGAACGGCTGCGCCTCGAGCTGACCTGGTTCAGCGGCCAGGCGCTGCTGCGCCGCCGTGGGGCGGGCGCCATCCTGCGTTTTGCGCATGTGCGGCCACGGCGCCGCGGCGGATTCCAGCCGCTCCGCGCAGACGAGATCACGCCGCAATTCCTCGACCGCGCCATTCGGGCGCTGAAGCAGTGGCGTTATGATTTTATCGGCATGGACGAGGTCTGCCGGCGCGCCGTGACGTTGCCGGAGAAGCGGCGCTTCGTGGCGCTGACCTTCGACGGTGCTGCCAAGGACCTCATCAGCTTCGCCTATCCGGTGCTCGCGCGCCACGCGGTGCCCTTCACGGTCTATGTGCCGACCGCGTTTCCCGACGGCGTCGGCGAAGCCTGGTGGATCGGTCTCGAGCGGGTGATCGCGCGCGAGAGCCGCATCAGCCTGATGATGGGCGAGAAGGAGCAGCGTTTCGTCGTGACCGGCGATGCCGAGAAGCAGGCGCTGTTCTCGCATATCGAGAGCTGGCTGCGCTCGCTGCCGCCGGCGGAGCTGTCGGCGGCGATCGCCGACCTCTGCACGCGCTACCGGATCGATCTCGCCGCGCTCTCGCGCGAGGCGTCGATGGACTGGGAGGATCTCGCCAGGCTCGCCGCCGACCCGCTCGTCACGATCGGCAGCGCGACCGTGAACTATTCCATTCTCGCCAACATGAAGGACACCGCGGCGCTGCGCGAGATGACGATGGGCAAGGCGGTCGCGGAATCCGCGTTCCACCGCGAGATGAGACATCTCGCCTTTCCGTTCGGCGACCGCACATCGTTCCGGCGCAGCCACGTCGTGATGGCGGAGGAGGCAGGCTTTGCCAGCGCCGTGTCGACGATCCCGGGCATCGTGGAGGCGGAAGGGCGCACCAATCTGCACGCGTTGCCCCGGATTTCCTGGGACGGCCGGATCACCTCGCTGCGGATGCTGCGCGTGCTGGTGTCGGGTGCCGCCTTCGCGCCGGTGAAACCGACGGGCAGCACTACGGGCCAGACTTGATGCGGTCGGGCCGCTGCATCCAGCTCACGATCGGCATCGCCGGCAGCACCCAGCCCATGCCCACGACCACATAGTAGATCGCCTGCCGCCAGCCGGATTCGGCGATCCACGGCATCTGCGCCGCGGCCATGCCGAGCAGGGCCCAGACGGTGGCGAGCACCAGGAGCAGGATGGCGCCGAGGAACTTGCGGGTGCGGATCGTCATGGTCGAAAACTGCGGCCTTCGCGTAACTTGCGCTGCTTGAGCGGGGGACTATAAGGGGCACGCAGTCCGGTTCAAGTCTCTTAGGCACCAGGCCTCGTTTGCCCCTGAAATGACGACGATTTCCGCTTCCCCCGACCCGCATCGCGCCGTGCGCTGGTGGCTGATCTCCGTGGCCGCGCTGATCGCGCTGATGGTGCTGGTCGGCGGGGCGACGCGACTGACGGAATCCGGCCTGTCGATCGTCGAATGGAAACCGGTCACGGGCAGCGTTCCGCCGCTCTCGGAAGCCGCATGGACCGCGGCGTTCGAGGCCTACAAGACAATCCCGCAATATCGCGAGCTCAATGCGGGCATGAGCCTGTCCGAGTTCAAGGAGATCTTCTGGTGGGAATGGAGCCACCGGCTGCTCGGCCGCTTCATCGGCGTCGCCTATCTGCTGCCGTTCCTGTTCTTCCTCTGGCGCGGCGGACTGCCGGCCGAGCTGAAGCGGCGGTTGTGGCTGCTGTTCGCCCTCGGCGGGCTCCAGGGCGCGGTCGGCTGGTGGATGGTGGCCTCTGGCCTCACCGAGCGGGTCGAGGTCTCGCAATACCGGCTGGCGACGCATCTGATGCTGGCGCTGCTGATCTTCGCCGGCATCGTCTGGACGGTGCGGCGGCTCAAGGAGCGGCCGCAGATCGCTAGCCCCGCGCGGTTGCGCTTCACCGGCGCGGTGCTGCTCGCCGTGACGCTGGTGCAGATCTATTTCGGTGCGCTGGTTGCGGGCCTGCGCGCCGGGCGCGCCTACAACACCTGGCCGCAGATCGACGGCGCGTTCATTCCCTCGCCGGAGCGGCTGTGGTTCGAGACGCCGTGG
>Ga0102592_1002865_pt1 | contig 13988 bp, 12 predicted proteins | sample AraplaCol_mMF_r2_FD_76861 | JGI IMG/M metagenome (GOLD analysis project Ga0102592, IMG submission 76861) | Arabidopsis root microbial communities from North Carolina, USA - plate scrape MF_Col_mMF_r2 (SPADES assembly) (version 2) | ecosystem: Host-associated > Plants > Roots > Endosphere... | reverse complement strand
ATACCGGTAACGACTCGCGCTGCCCGCCTGACGTGCAGTGCATCCACGCCGGCGACGCCGACGTGCGCCTGCGTTTCGTCAAACCCGATGCGGTGCTCGACGTGGTGCTCAAGGCGTCCGAACAGGGCCAGCCGCGCGCGATCGGCGCCTGGCGCGTGACGCTGCTCGGCCTGGGTCCCGGTCCGCGTCCGCCAGCCACGTTGCGCGTGGACGCCGCCCGCTGAGCCGAACGGACCGTGCCACGGCCGGGCGTGCCGCACCGCGCCGGATGTGACACGCTCGACGGACCCCACGTTCCGGAGTCCGGCCATGACCCTCATCGTTTCCCCGCGCGTGCACGATCTCGGCGGCTTCCAGGTGCGACGCGCCGTGCCGAGCATCCAGGCGCGGTCGGTCGGTCCGTTCGTGTTCGTCGACCACATGGGGCCGGCGGTGTTCGAGATCGGCCGCGGCATCGACGTGCGCCCGCATCCGCACATCGGCCTGGCGACGGTGACGTTCCTGTGGTCGGGCACGATCACGCACCGCGACACGCTCGGCAGCCTGCAGGACATCAATCCGGGCGACGTGAACTGGATGACCGCCGGCCGTGGCATCGCGCATTCCGAACGCACGCCCGCGACGCTGCGCGAGCACGAACATCCGCTGCACGGCATGCAGACCTGGGTCGCGCTGCCGCGCAGCTCCGAGGAAGCCGACCCTGGCTTCTTCCATCATCCCGCGGCGACCCTGCCGCAGCAGCGCCGCGACGGCAGCTGGCTGCGCGTGGTGGCGGGGCGCGGTTACGGCGAGGAATCGCCGGTGCGGGTGTATGCGGACACGCTGTACGTGGCGATCGACCTGGACGCCGACGCGGAACTCGCGCTCGACGACAGCCATCCGCAGCGCGCGCTCTACGTGCTGGAAGGCGATGCGCAGCTCGACGGCGCGGACATTCCGGCGATGCACCTGGTCGTGCTGGATGAAGGCACGCGTCCGAAGCTGCGCGCACGCACTCCGGTGAAGGCGATGCTGCTGGGCGGCGAACCGCTCGATGGCCCGCGCCACCTGTGGTGGAACTTCGTGTCCAGTTCGAAGGAGCGAATCGAACAGGCCAAGCAGGACTGGGTCGATGGGCGCTTCGGGCATGTGGCGGGGGATGACGAGTTCATTCCGCTACCGGAGCGGTGAGCTTCATCCGGCGGGACACTCCGTCTACGGCCACATCACTGTCATCCCGGCGAAGGCCGGGACCCAGGCCCGCAACTTGTGGGCACTCCCACCGTCGAAACACACACCACCGTCATTCCAGCGAAAGCTGGAAACCACCTTGCTCCTGGCAGGCACTGCGGTGCGTCGGAAAAATCAAAATGGGTTCCAGCTTTTGCTGGAATGACGTGAAGGGGTTGGATGCGCTGCCAGCCTGGCCCCCGGCCTTCGCCGGGGTGACGTGAAGAGCGCGGATATCGTTCGCGTCTCCGCAGATGGTTTCGCGCGAAACCACTTGCGGCAAGGGCTTTCACGCAAGCCGGCCATCCTTCACGCCCCGTGGCGGCCCTCGCCAGCCCTGCCCCGGCCGATCCATAAGCCGAAGCGCTCGCCTATTAAGTCTGGTTATTTGTCAAGTGCCGTTTTCTGGACTATGTTCGATCCAGATCGGCCGTTCCGTCACGCTTTTGCCGGTCACAGGCAGCCCGTACGGGCTGTTTCGTTGCATGGGGTGTAACGATCAACAGGGGGTTAGTCGTGAATACGACGGCATGGCGTATGTCGGCCCTGCTCGTGCTCGCCGGAAGCATGGCGAGCGTGCACGCGCAGGAATCGCAGGACGGCGGCAATTGCCCGCAGTTGCCCGCAAACTCGGGGCTGACGTGGGAATACAAGGCCACTGGCGGTTCCGATTTCTGCCGCGCGCTGCGCGCGGACGGCTCGGAAGCGTTCGGCCTGTACATCTCGCGCAAGGCGAACTTCGAGCCCAAGCGCGGCAATCGCGCCGAGCTGGGCGTGATCGATGGGCAGAGCGTCTACTGGTACAAGGGCGAACTGGCGACGAAACCGGACGTCGAAGTCCGCGAGACGCTGGTTGAGCTGCCCGACGGACGGGTCGCGCACATCTGGTTGCAGGCGCAGGCGCCGGAGCTGGGACCGATGCTCAGCCAGGCCCAGGCGCTGCGCTTCCCCGCCACGAGACTGAGCAGCAACTGAGCCCAGCCGCACTGGACGGCCCATCCGCCCGCGACGCCGGGCGGAGAGCCGTCAATCGGCTTGCGCGTGCAATCAGCTTCTTTCGCAGTTACCGTCGCTCCTGCCTTTCCTAAGATCCGAGCCCGTTTCGCCTGCGGAGAAACGCAGCGCGAATCGGTTTCCATCATTTCATGGGCAGGAGAAGCAACATGATCAGAAAGCTTGCGGCCGAGTTCATCGGCACGTTCTGGTTGGTCCTTGGCGGCTGCGGCAGCGCGGTGCTCGCGGCGAAGTTCGGCGGCGACGGCAATCCCCTCGGTATCGGCCTGCTCGGCGTCTCATTGGCATTCGGCCTGACCGTGCTGACCGGCGCGTACGCGCTGGGCCACATTTCAGGCGGTCATTTCAATCCCGCGGTGAGCTTCGGCCTGTGGGCCGGCGGGCGATTCCCGGCGGGCGAGCTGATTCCGTACATCATCGCCCAGGTGCTCGGCGCGATTTTCGCCGGCTTCATCCTGTTCCATATCGCCAGCGGCGCACCGGGCTTCACGATCGATCCCAACGCGGCCGGCGCGTTCGCCAGCAACGGCTACGGCTCGCATTCGCCGGGCGGTTACTCCATCGGCGCGGCGTTCCTGACCGAAATCGTGATGACCGCGATGTTCTTGGTCGTCATCCTCGGGGCGACGCACACGCGCGCACCGGCGGGCTTCGCGCCCATCCCGATTGGCCTGGCGCTGACGCTGATCCACCTCATCAGCATCCCGGTGACGAACACCTCGGTGAACCCGGCGCGTTCGACGGGCGTGGCGCTGTTCGCCGGCCCCGTCGCGATGTCGCAGCTGTGGCTGTTCTGGGTCGCGCCGATCGCCGGCGGCCTGCTGGGCGGCGTGATCTACCGCTGGCTCGGGCAGTTCGGCCCGGATTTGAAGGGCACGCGCTGATCGCGGATGCTCCTTCGCAAACAAAAAGGCCACGCGCGAGCGTGGCCTTTTTGTTGCGTCGCCTTCGGGCTGGACCTCAGAAGCGCCCTTCCTGGAAGTCGACGAACGCCTGCATGATCTGCTCCTTCGTGTTCATCACGAACGGACCGTAACGCGCGACCGGTTCGCGTAGCGGGCGACCGGCGAGCAGGATCACGCGAAGCCCGCCGTCGCCCGCGCGCAGTCGCACGGTGCGACCGCCGACCAGCACGGCGATTTCCTGCGCCGACAACGCGCGCGCTTCGCCGCCCTCGCCCACCGAACCCGCGCCTTCGAAGGCGTAGGCGAAGGCGTTGTGGCCTTCGGGCAGGTCGTGGTCGAACTGCGCGCCGGGCGCCAGTTCGATGTCGAGGTAGACCGGATCGGTCGCCGGCTGCGAAATCGGCCCGGCCGTATCGCCCACGCGTCCGGCGATCACCTTCACGCGCACGCCGTCGGCCGGCTGCACCTGCGGGATGCGGTCGGGTGCGAATTCCTGGTACTGCGGCTGCGTCATCTTCTGCGCGGCGGGCAGGTTCACCCACAGCTGGAACCCGCGCATGCGGCCTTCCTGCTGCTCGGGCATTTCCGAATGCACCAGGCCGCGGCCGGCGGTCATCCACTGCACGCTGCCGGGCACGAGCACACCCTCGTTGCCGTGGTTGTCCTTGTGGCGCATGCGGCCGTCGAGCATGTAGGTGACGGTCTCGAAACCGCGGTGCGGATGGTCCGGGAAGCCGGCGAGGTAGTCCTCGGGCTGGTCGGTGCCGAACTCATCCAGCATCAGGAACGGATCGAGCATCTCCAGCTGCGGCGTGCCGATCACGCGCGTCAGGCGCACGCCGGCGCCGTCGGAAGCGGGCATGCCGCGCAGGGTACGGCCGATGCGGGCGAAGTCGGGGGCGGTATTCATGGGAACTCTCTCCAGTTACGGCTTCCGACAATGTCGGACCGCGAGCGCCCGTCGGCCAGTGCCGTGGGTGGAACGGTCCATGTTCCCCTCGCCACGCCTGCTCACCAACCCACGCCAATACCCGCACCCGCCGACTGCTCGCTTCCACTGAACGCCGCGCCCAGCGAGAACGACACGTTCGGCTTCAGCTGGCGCTGGTAACCCACCGCGAGCGCCTCCTGCCCTTCGGCATAGCCCGCGCCAACCGACACGCGATTGCGCGTCTGGATGTTCGCCGCGCTGGACGCCATGTGCACCATCGCCGCGTTCATCGCGCCCTGGCGATTGATGCGGCGGTCGGTGTGGCGGAACTGATCGTCCACCTGCCCGCGCAGGTCCTCGATCGCCTGCATCGGCACCGCCACGATCTCGCTCACTCGCTGGTCGGTATAGGTGTTCGCCTGCGTCAGCGTCGTCGCCGATTGCGCCCGCATCTGCTGCACGTTCACCGCATCGGTGGCGGCCGTGCCGTCGGCGACGTTGACCACCTGGCGCTCCGCACCCCGCGCGCCAACCGACACCGTGTCCGCGCGATCGGCCACCGAGTTCACACCCAGCGCGACACTGTTGTTCGCGCTGGCCTGCGCGTTGCTGCCGGCGGCGACCGAGCTCGTGCCCGTTGCGGACGCCGGCGCTGCGGCCTGCGCGGTGAAGCGGCCATCGGCCACGCCGCCGCCCGTGGAACCTTCCAGCGATGCCAGGCGGCCATTGAGCGCAGCGAGTGCGCTACCGACATCGTTGAACACGTTGCCGCCCAGCTCGTACGACGGCGCGCCAACGAGTCCGCCACCTCCCACGGCCGCGTTGCCGCCGAAATGTGCAGCCAGCTGCTGCAACCCGGCATGCACCTGCCCGCCGTTGATCGAATCGAGACTGCCCGTGGCGATCTCGCCGTTTGCAACGTTCACGATCTTGTTCGGACCGACGCCCAGATGGTTCGCGCTGAACGCACCGGCGCCGCCGTTCGCGCTCGCGTCCCACGGCAATGCGTCGTTCGCGGTGATCTGCACCGCGCGCAACTGCGCGACGTTCACCGCGTCGGTGTCGTCGCTACCGGCGGCGAGGTGGGTGAGCTTGCGTTCCGAACCTGCGCTGCCGATGGAAACCTCACCCGCGGAGTCCTGCGGTGCGGCGAGTCCAAAGGCGGTGTAGCCGGTCTGCGCGCCCACGCTTGTCTGCGAAGCCGAGCCCAGCGCGACGCTCAGGGCGTGGTTGCTCTGCGCACCCGCGCCCAGCGCGACGCCCTGCTCCGCGTTCACCTGCGCCTGCGTTCCCATCGCGATGCCCGACGCCATCAGCACCTGCGACTGCCGCCCCAGCGCGATGCCGCCCGGCGCGGCGATGTCGACCACGGCGCCGTTGCCGACACCGATGCCGTTGTCGCCGTTCACGACAGCCAGTGGCCCGACCGCGATGGATTCGGCACCGATCGCCAGCGAATCGCCGGCGGTGGAACTGGCATGGAAGTACAGCGAGCCCGTGTTCGACAGACTACCAAGCGCGCCCTGCAACTGCCGCAACGTCACCGCGTCCTGTGCCTGCGTGGCGTCGGCGACGTTGACGATCTGCCGATACGACGTGGCAGTGCCCACCGATACGGCGCCGAGCAGCGTCTGGTCGGTGGTGTCGAACTCGATCGCTCCGGAGCCTACCGGTATCGAACCGCTCGCCGGTGCGATGACGCGATCGGACACCGAACCCGCACCCAGCGCGACTGCGCCCTGCACGACGACGCTGCTGCCAAAGCCCAGCGCGGTGCCCTGCACCGCCGTGCTGCTGGTGTTGGCGCCGAACGCGGACGACTGCAGCGCGGCCGTGGCGATGGTCGCGTTCTCGCCGACCGCCGTGCTCTGGTCGGCATTCACGCGTGCGTTGCGGCCAATGGCCGTGTCGCCGGGACCTGCGGCAAAACTCGCCGCGCCCAGGGCGATGCTGCCCGCGCCTGCCGCGCCGCTGCCGCGTCCACCCGCGAACGCATCGACACCGCTCGCGACGGAATCGGCGCCGAGCGACAACGCACCGGCCTGGGACGCATTGGCCGAACGACCCAGCGACGTCGAATTCGTCGCCGTTGCCTGCGCGTTGTTGCCGACCGCCAGCGCTTCGCTCGCCGTCGCATCGGCCGACTGACCGAGCGCGACGCTGAGCGCGCCGGTCGCGGTGGAGTTCTGCCCGAGCGCCGTGCTCACGTTCCCGATCGCGCGCGCGGATGTGCCCAACGCGACCGAGTTGCTGCCCTGCGCCACGCTGTTCTGGCCGATCGCACTGGCCTGCGGCCCCACCGCCTGCGCGCCCGTGCCGAAGGCGACGCTGTTCTGCCCGTTGGCGACGGCATTGGCGCCGACGGCGGTGGCGTCCGAATTGTTCGAACGGCTGTTGTTGCCGATGGCGATGCCGTTGCTCATGGCCGTGCCGCCGGGGTCGGCCGCCGCGACCGCTGCGTTCACGCCGATCGCCAGCCCGTTGGCGGAGTTCACTGCGGCCGAGTCGCCGATCGCGATGCCCTGGGAACCGGCCAGCGCAACCTGCGCGAGTGTGCCGACGGCGAGCGAGTCGGCACCCTGTGCGCTGGAGAAATTGCCCACCGCGACGGCGCGCTGCGCAGTTGCGCTGCCCCCGCCCCCGACGACCACGCTGGAGTCGCCACTGGCCGTGGCGAAATTGCCGAACGCATGTGCGCCGCTCGCGGTCGCCTGCGCCTGCGTGCCCACCGCCAGCGTCGCTTCCTCCGTCGCGAAGGCGAACGATCCGATCGCCACCGAACTCACTCCACCTGCCTGCGCCACCGCACCGAACGCCGTCGCGTTGCTTTGGCCCGCGAACGCGGAGGCACCCACTGCCGTCGTCGACGGTGCAGTGGCGAACGCCGATGCGCCGGCCGCCACCGAACTGGATCCGCTCGCCTGCGCGTTGTCGGTGCCGTCGTTCAATCCATCGGCCTGGAAATACGCCTGCTCGCTGCTCGCAGCGGTTATCGCCGAATTCAGCTGGGACAGGTTCACCGCATCGGTGCCCTGCGTGCCGGCGGCGACATTCGTGATCTGGCGTTCCGCGCCCGTGCTGCCGACCGACACCGTGTTGTCGCGATCGGCCACCGAGGCCTGTCCCAGTGCGACCGAACCGATGGCCTGCGCGCTCGCGCCCGTGCCGAGCGCGGTCGAACGCAGGGCACCTGCGGCGACGATCGCGGCATCGCCGAGCGCCACGCCATCGTCCGCACCGGCCTGGGCGTTCGCGCCCACGGCCACCGCACGCAGCGCGTTGGCCGACGCGTCCTCGCCGATCGCGACGGCCCCGTCCGACAACGCCTGCGCGTTCGCACCGAGCGCGGTGGCGCGCGTGCCGCTCGCGTTCGAGGCCTGGCCATAGGCCGATGCGCCGTCGGCGCTCGCCGTCGCGTTCGCGCCCGAGGCCACGGCGCCCACGCCGGCCGCGTTCGCGTTGAAGCCCACGGCAAGCGCGTCGTTCGACAATGCCTGCGCGGACGTGCCCACGGCGACGGCGTTGACGCCGTTGGCCGATGCGTTCGTGCCGCAGACGAAGGCGCCAGTCGCGCCGATGAAGACGACCTGCCCGGTGGGACCGGAACAGCTTTCCTGCGCGTGCGCGCATTCGGATGCGACGGCGAACAAGGCCAACGCGACCGTCAGGGCATGGGCTCGCGGCGAGCGCGAGAAGGAAGTCAGGCGAGGGTTCATTGGCGCGCTCCCGGAGCGTTCGGCGCCGGCGAAGGCCGGCGTCCCCGAAGTCCTTGGCGCGTTCATCATCACGCGATCACGCGCTTGTGACGTTCGAGCGAGCTGAGCTTTACGACAGCGCGTGTGCAATGCCGATGAAAAGCGCGGACGGGTAGCGCTCCCACCCACAATGACTGCGGGTGCGTTTCCTGCCTGACGCTACCTGCGCGTCAGGCGCCAGCAACGATGAATGCGGGCATCGCGCTCGAAGTCCGGCGGAATCGTCCGGGCGCTGATGTCCTCGATCTTCGCGAACTCCCCGACGCTCGCCTCGTCCATGCGAAAGCGGCGGAAGTTGTTTGAGAAGTACAGCACGCCGCCCTGCTCCAGGCGCTCGACCGCCGCGCGCAACAGGCGCACATGCTGCGCCTGCACGTCGAAGTCCTGCGCGCGCTTGGAGTTCGAGAACGTCGGCGGGTCGCAGAAGATCAGGTCGTACTGGTGCGTGTCCGCTTCCAGCCACGTCAGCGCGTCGGCCTGCACGAGGCGATGGCGGGTGCCGCCGATGTCGTTCTCGCGCAGGTTGTCGGCGCACCATTCCAGGTACGTCGCGGACAGATCGACCGTGGTCGTCAGTCGCGCGCCGCCGACGGCCGCATGCACGGTCGCGGCACCGGTGTAGCCGAACAGGTTGAGGAAACGCGTGTCGTGCGCTTCTTCCGCGATGCGCATGCGCATCGGGCGATGGTCGAGGAACAAACCGGTATCGAGGTAATCGAACAGGTTCACGCGCAGCAGCGCATCGCCTTCGCGCACGGTGACGAACTCGCCGCGCGAATCCATCTGCCCGTACTTGCTGCCGCCCTTGCCACGCGCACGCGTCTTCAGCGCGACGTTCTCGCGCGGGACGTTGAACACCTCGCGCGCGGCGGCCAGCAGTTCGTTGAGGCGACGACGCTGGATGTTCTCGGGGATTTCCTGCGGCGCGGCGTATTCCTGTACATGCAGGAACACGCGCGGCGTGGTTTCGTGGGTCGCATAGACGTCGATGGCGGCCGCGTACTCGGGAATGTCCGCGTCGTAGGCGCGATAGCACGTCACGCCTTCGCGCTCGCGCCAACGCTTGAGCTTGTGCAGGTTCTTGCGCAGGCGGTTGGCGACCATCTGCGCGCCTTCCGACAGCGTCGGCGCGACTTCCGCGCCGGTGTCGTCGGTACGGCGGCGCTGCACCGGCGCGATGGGATCGCACACGATCAGCGTGCATTCGATCGCGCCGTTGAACAACTGGTACTTCTTCTGCGCGCGCAGGCCGGTGGCGAAGGCAAGTTCCGCGTCGCCGCACAGCAGGCTCGCGCGCCACTGCGGTGTCGCGCGCTTGAGCGCATCGCCGAGCGCGCGGTACAGCGCGGGATCGGCGGCAAGTCGCGCGTCGTAAGGCGGATTGCAGACGACCAGGCCTCCCGGCGCTTCGTCGTTCGCCGCATCGGGCGCGGCATCGAGCGAGCGGATGTCGCCGACCTTGAAGCCGATCAAGCCTGCGAGTCCGGCCAGCACCGCGTTGTCCTCGGCGGCGCGGATCGCGTGCGGATCGGTATCGCGGCCGAAGAACGCCGGACGCAGCGAGTTCATGCCGGCCGCTTCGCGCCTGCGCGCGTCGTCGAACATCGCGCTCCACGCGGCGGTGTCGAAACCGCGCCAGCGCGTCGGCGTTTCGTGGCCGTGGCGTTGCAGACCCGGCGCGACGTCGGCGGCCATCAGCGCGCCTTCGATCAGCAGCGTGCCGCTGCCGCACATCGGGTCCAGCAGCGAACCGCCTTCGGCGTAGACCTTCGTCCACTGCCCGCGCATCAGCACGGCGGCGGCGAGGTTTTCCTTCAGAGGCGCCTCGCCCTGCTTGGTGCGCCAGCCGCGTCGATGCATCGGGCCGCCGGACAGGTCGATCGAGACAATCGCGCGGCCCTTGCGCAACACGAGGTTCACGCGCAGGTCCGGCGATTCGACATCCACGTCCGGACGCGTGCCGGTGTTGGCGCGCATGACGTCGACGATGCCGTCCTTCACACGCTGCGCGGCATAACGCGCGTGCGTGATGGCTTCACCGGAGACGTGCGCGTCGACGGCGACGGTGTGGCCCTGCGCAAGATGCTGCGTCCAGTCGATCGCGGCGACGCCGGCGTAGAGCGCGTGCTCGTCGGGGCAGTCGAATTCGGCGATGGGCCACAGCACGCGGCTGGCCAGTCGCGACCACAGCACGGCGCGCTTCGCGTCGGCGAGCGTGCCCTCGGCGTTGACGCCGGCGACGGCGGCGGTGGCGCGCGCGCAGCCCAGCGCGGCCAGCTCGTCGGCGAGCAGGTATTCCAGGCCTTTACCGCAGCTGGCGAAGAACTTCATGACTGGATCTCAGAGCGATGCGAGCAGCGAAGCGAACGCATCCGCGCTGGCTTCGACGTGGTTGGAAAGGCGGTGCGTGTCATCGACGAGCAACAGGCGCGCACTGCGCGCATACGCCCAGGCGACGACTTCGGCCGGCGCGATGAGCTCGTCGTTCCAGCCGTGGATGATCGAGGTCGGCACGTTCGCGGCGGTGAGGCGCGGCGCCTCGCCCATGCGCACCGGCGGCGCCATCAGGAACAGTCCCAGCGTGTCGACCTTCAACGACACCAGGCCGGAGATGTACGCGCCGAGGCTGGAACCTGCGAGCACCACCGGCCCGCGCGCGGCGGCAGCCTGCGCGAGGCCGAGCAGGCGTTCGACCCGCGCATGCACGTCGCCGACCTCGCTGACTTCGCGCTTCGCGTCGAGGTCGGTGTAATCGGGGCGCTCGTGGGTCCAGCCCAGGCGCTCGGCGGCCAGCGCGAGCGCGGCGACCTTGGTGGCTTCGGGTCCGCTCTCGAAACCGTGGGAAAGAATGCAGTGTCCGCGAGTGCTCATGCGTTGGAGTCTGTTTCGTTGAGGACGACGACCGCGTCGCCGCGGCGGATGGTGCCGCCTTGCAGGATGCGCGCGCACAGGCCGCCGTGGCCGCGCATCGCGTTGAAGCCGCCCGGACCGAGCGCGGCTTCCATGCGCGAGCACGGATCGCACGAATCGGTCCCTTCCAGCACGACCTCGCCGACGCGGAAGCGCCGGCCCTTCAGCGCCACCAGCGGGATGCCGGAAACGACGAGGTTGCGGCGCAGCGTCGCGGGCGCGATCGAGCCGTGGCCCGACAAAGCGGCGATCACCGGCAGGTGTTCTGCCTGGATCAGCGTGATCCCGCGCTTGCCGCTGCCGCCGCGATAGCGGTCGCCGACGAGGCCGGAGCCGGTTTCGGCGACGACCTCACCGACCTCCTCCATGGCGACATCGCGCTTCGGGCGCAGGCCGATCCAGTCCACCGCGCCGGTCTGCGGCAGCGTGGCCATCAGCTTGCCGAGCTCGGAGTCGGGGGGCGGGAGTTTCATGGGCGGTTCCGTCCGGGGGTCGGACCGCGACGGGCGCGGGCGGGAAGTCGTTCAGCGACGCCGCGCCGGGCACGCGGGAGGCGAATGGTAGCATCCGGCCCCATGTCGCCCGCCCCTCCGGCCCCGCCCATCGCCTTCGATCCGCTGCCCTACCAGGAGCGGCTGGACGCCCGTGCGCTGGATGGGATCGACCTGGTCGTCATCCACTGCACCGAACTGCCGGACCTGCCGATGGCACGCCGTTTCGGCGAGGAAGTGCTGTACGAAACCTCGCTGACCGGCAACAGCGGCCACTTCTACATCGACCGCGACGGCAGCGTGCACCAGTACGTCGCGCTGGAGCGCATCGCCCATCACGTGCGCGGGCACAACACGCGCGCGGTCGGGATCGAACTGGTGAACCGCGGGCGCTATCCGGACTGGCTGATGGCGTCGCACCAGGCGATGGACGAGGCGTACACGCAGGCGCAGATCGACGCCCTGATCGCGCTGCTGCGGTGGCTGGAAGTCGAGCTGCCTTCGCTGCGCTCGATCGCAGGGCACGAGGACCTGGACACGACGGAAGTCCGCGCGACCGACAACCCCGAGGTGCTGGTGCGACGCAAGCGCGATCCGGGTCCGCTGTTCCCGTGGGAGCGGGTGATGGCGGCGGTGGGGTTGGTGCGGGTGCCGTAGCGGCGGATAACGCGAAGCCTTGAAACGAAAGGCCCACCGACACCGCCGGTTATACTTTCGTCCCGCCTTTCGACAAAGTCCCCGCATGACCGCGCCCGCCAACGAGCAAGTCGTTCACGAACTGGTCGAACTGCTTTCGCTCGAGCGGCTGGAGGACAACCTCTTCCGTGGCCAGAGCCGCGACATCGGCACCAAGTACGTGTTCGGCGGCCAGGTGCTCGGACAGGCGCTCTCGGCCGCGCAGGCGACGATGCAGGCGCCACGCGGCGCGCATTCGCTGCACGCCTACTTCCTGCGCGCCGGCGACATCGCCGCGCCCATCGTCTACCAGATCGACCGCACCCGCGACGGCGGCAGCTTCTCGGTGCGCCGCGTCACCGCGATCCAGCACGGCGAAGTGGTCTTCTTCATGGCGGCCTCGTTCCAGCAGGACGAGGAAGGCGGCGAGCACCAGCTTTCGATGCCCGAGGTCCCCAAGCCCGAGGACATCGACCCGGCGCCCGCCGTGCCCGAACACGTCATGGCGACGCTGCCGATCAAGATCCAGCGCTGGCTGTCGCGCAAGGGGCCGTTCGAGTTCCGCCACGTCTATCCGCGCGACGAACTCAATCCGCCCAAGCGACCGCCGTTCCAGCAGTTCTGGTTCCGCCTTACCGAACGCGTCGGCGACGCGCCGGAACTGCACCGCGCCCTGCTCGCCTACGCATCGGACTTCCACCTGCTGGGCACGGCGACCTTCCCGCACGGCATCAGTTATTACCAGCCGAACGTGCAGATGGCGTCGCTCGACCACGCGCTGTGGTTCCACCGTCCGTTCCGCGCCGACGACTGGCTGCTGTATTCGATCGATAGTCCGAGCGTGCAGAGCGCGCGCGGCCTGGCGCGCGGCCAGATCTTCGACCGCGCCGGCCACCTTGTCGCGAGCACCGCGCAGGAAGGCCTGATCCGCGTGGTGAAAGACGCGGCGGCCGCGGCTCACGTGCCGGCGAAGGAATGACATGAGGCAGGTATTCAGCAGCCAGCGTCTCGAGAACGTCGAGACCGTCGCGCAGATGCTGCGCGATGCGGACATCGAGGTGCGCATCACCAACGGACGTTCCTACAAGGGCGGTCGGCGCGGCACGTTCAGTTACAGCGACAGCGATTCGGGCGGTCCGAAGCCGGCCGTGTGGGTGGTGCGTTCGGAAGACACGGTGAAGGCGCGCGAGATCCTGCGCGATGCCGGCCTGCTGGAAACCACGCGCGAGCGCTTCGCGGGGCCAAGCTTCCGCCTCGATTCGGAGGGCGGCGCGCCCGCGCAGGCGAAATCGCAGAGGCGCGCGTTGCGCTACAAGCTGGTGCTCATCGCCGGCATCGTGATCATCGGTGCGCTGGCGATCCGGCACGCGGTGAACCTCGACATCGCGGGCGAGGCGCTGAAGACGCATCCGCTCGACGGTTCGACGGCGCAGATCCCGCAGCCGCTCGCGGCGGCGGTGTTCACGCAGGAATTGCCACAGACGCACATCGATGTCGTGTGCCTGTCGATCGACGGCAAGGACGCGTCGCCGGAAATGATCCAGGCGATGCAGCCGCTGGTGCAGAAGCCACGTGCGCGCGATGTGGTGCCCGCGTCGCAATGCGTGCGCGTCGCCGACGATGAAGTCGGCAGCAGCCAGCGCGGCACGGGCAAGCCGGCGGTGATCGTGGACGTGCACGGCTTCCGCCCGAAGTCGCGCGACGATGCCGGCCGCGTGACGGGCACGCTGGAAATCAGCGCGTACCACCATCGCCTGTCGGGTTCGTACAAGACGCTGGAAGTGAAGCAGACCGAAGGCGGCTGGCAGGTGGGACGGACGTTGAAGCACGTGGCGATGTGATTCGTCACCCGGCCCTCGCCCCAACCCCTCTCCCGTAACGGGGAGAGGGGCTGGAAACGGAGAGGGCTACAAACGCATCAACGCTTGTGCGGCGCCAGATCCGCACGCGTCAGGAAACCATCGCGGTCTTCATCCATGAACGCGAACGAATTCTCCAGTCGCGGCATCTTTTCACTGACTTCCACGCGGCTGAGCTTGCCGTCCTTGTTGAGGTCGGCGGCAACGAAACGCTCCTCGGCACGCTTTGCGCGTTCGGC
>Ga0102592_1002860_pt1 | contig 14011 bp, 8 predicted proteins | sample AraplaCol_mMF_r2_FD_76861 | JGI IMG/M metagenome (GOLD analysis project Ga0102592, IMG submission 76861) | Arabidopsis root microbial communities from North Carolina, USA - plate scrape MF_Col_mMF_r2 (SPADES assembly) (version 2) | ecosystem: Host-associated > Plants > Roots > Endosphere | place... | reverse complement strand
CTCGGCCACACGCGCAACTTTTCCTCCTGATTTCAGCTTTTTGCTGACTTCTTTTTTGGAATGCGGCATCAGACCCCCGAGCGCCGCTTCGATGTTCCTTACCATCGCAAGCAGACGCGGTCCAATGTCGTTGATCAAACGCTCTTCCGTGAAGCGGAATGCGGGCGCGCCGCAATTGAATGCGTAAGGCCCGGTTCCATCGTTGAGCTTGAGCGCGACGCCGGCGGCGCCGATGTCGTCGTGCCAATCGCCGACGGAAATCGCAAAGCCGTATTTCGCGACGGTCTCGCCGGAACGTTCGAGGCCATCACGCATCTTGGGCCAGCGGCTGCCGTAATGTTCGCGCAGGATGCGCGACAATTCGGTGCGATTGTCCTCGTCGAGCGCCCAGAAATAGGCCCGGCCCATCGCGCTGGTTGCAATCGGCACGCGCGCGCCGACGTCAAGTTGAACGCCGACCGTTTCGCTGCCGCGGCTCTGCCCGAAATAGATCATGCTGTGACGGTCGCGGCCGCCGACGGCGACGGCGCCGCCGGTCGCGCGCATGACTTCCTCGCGAAACGGCTCGGACAAATGCCGAACACCGAGATTGGCCAGCGCGGCATAGCCGAGCGACATCGCGGCGGGCGCAAGCTGGTATTTCTCGAAACGGGGAACCGGCGTCAGATAACCGAGCTTGGTCAGCGTATAGGTCAGCCGCGACACGGTCGGCTTCGGCAGGTTGGTGCGGGCTGCAATCTCCTGATTGCCGAGCAGACCGTCATTGGGGTGGAATGCGCGCAATACGTCCAGTCCGCGGGAAAGCGCGACGACGAAATTCCGATCGGTCGCAGTCTTCTTTCCTGTACGCTTCATCCCTGATCTGCTTCTTGCGCGGAGTCGTTGACAAGCCACGTGCTTCAAAATAACCCTGCCGTCAAGATGCGGAATTAAATTCCGCACCGCGAAATCGAACAAAAGTAAATCCCCACCAAGGAGGGAAACCGTGAGCGAAGTGGTCAAACTTGAGCGTCATGACGAAGTCGGGATCGTCACGGTCAATAGTTCTCCGGTCAATGCGCTGAGTGCCGCAGTGCGCGGCGGCATCCTGGAATGCATCAAAGCCGCAATCGCCGATCCCGCCATCAAGGGCATCGTGCTGACCTGCGCCGGCCGCACCTTCATCGCGGGGGCCGACATCACCGAATTCGGCAAGCCGCCGAAGCCGCCGGGCCTGAACGAGGTTCTGGCCGAGATGGAGAATTCCCCGAAGCCGATCGTGGCCGCGATCCACGGCACGGCGCTCGGCGGCGGCCTCGAGGTCGCGCTGGCATGCCACTACCGCGTCGCAGTGAAGGAAGCCAAGCTCGGCCTGCCCGAAGTGAAGCTTGGCCTGCTGCCTGGCGCCGGCGGCACCCAGCGCCTGCCGCGCGCGGTCGGGCCCGAGCTCGCCGTCAAGATGATCGTCGGCGGTGACCCGATCGGTGCTGCGGAAGCGCTCAAGAACGGCCTGATCGAGGAGATCGTCGAGGGCCCGGCCTCCGGCGGCGAGGCCTTCGTCCGCAAGCTGATCGCCGAGAAGCGTCCGCTGCGCCGCCTGCGCGACGACGATTCCAAGATCGCGGCCGCCAAGGCCGACCGCTCGATCTTCACCAACGCCGTCGCCGCCATGACCAAGAAGTCGCGCGGCCTGGAAGCGCCGTTTGCGGCGGCCGACGCCGTCGGTGCCGCCATCGACCTGCCGTTCGACGAAGGCCTGAAGAGGGAGCGCGAGGGCTTCCTCAAGCTCGTCGCCAGCGACCAGTCCAAGGCGCAGCGCTACGCCTTCTTTGCCGAGCGCGAGGCCAACAAGATCGCGGGCGTGCCCGAAGGCACCAAGTCGCGTCCGGTCAACCGTGTTGCCATTCTCGGCGCCGGCACCATGGGCGGCGGTATCGCGATGTCCTTTGCCAATGCCGGCGTGCCCGTCACGCTGATCGAGACCGGCGAGGAGCAGCTCAAGCGCGGCCTCGGCATCATGCAGAAGAACTGGGAAGCGACCGCCGCGCGCGGCGGCATTCCGGCGGATGCGCCCGCCAAGCGTATGGCGCTGATCAATGGCGTCGTCGGCATCGAGAATGTCGGCGATGCCGACCTCGTCATCGAGGCCGTGTTCGAGACCATGGCGGTGAAGAAGGAAGTGTTCGGCAAGCTCGACCAGTACGCCAAGCCGGGCGCCGTGCTCGCCTCCAACACCTCCTATCTGAACATCGACGAGATCGCGAAGTCGACCAAGCGTCCGCAGGACGTTTTGGGCATGCACTTCTTCTCGCCGGCCAACGTCATGAAGCTGTGCGAGATCGTCCGCGCCGACAAGACCGCACCGGATGCGCTGGTGACTGCGGTGACGATCGCGCGCAAGATTGCCAAGGTGCCGGCCGTGGTCGGCGTCTGCGATGGCTTCGTCGGCAACCGCATGCTCGCGCAGCGCGGCAAGCAGTCCGAAAAGCTGTTGTTCGAAGGCGCGCTGCCGCAGCAGGTCGATGCCGTCGTGACCAAGTTCGGCATGCCGATGGGGCCGTTCGCGATGGGCGACCTCGCCGGCCTCGACATCGGCTGGCGCTCGCGCAAGGACCGCGGCATCAAGTCGGAGATCGCGGACGCGCTGTGCGAAGCCGGCCGCTTCGGCCAGAAGACCGGCAAGGGCTACTACAAATACGAGCCGGGCTCCCGCTCGGCGCTGCCCGATCCCGAGGTCGAGAAGCTGATCGACGAGACCTTGCTGCGCCTCGGCCGCAAGAAGCGCGTCGTCAGCGACGAGGAGATCCTCGAGCGCATGATGTACCCGATGATCAACGAGGGCGCGAAGATCCTCGAAGAGGGCATCGCGGCACGCCCCTCCGACATCGACGTGGTCTGGCTCTACGGCTATGGCTGGCCGATCTATCGCGGCGGCCCGATGTTCTGGGCCGACACCGTCGGCCTCAAGCACATCGCCGATCGCCTCTCCTTCTACGCCAAGGAGACCAACGACCCGAGCCTCGAGCCCGCCCCGCTGCTGAAGAAGCTTGCGGCGGAAGGCAAGACGTTCGCATCGCTGGCCGCGGCGTCGAAGGCGGCGTGATCGGGTTGGCTGTGGCCGCAACTTCTTCCTCCGAGGCACACTCTCTCCGTTCCCTCCCCCCTTGCGGGGGAGGGTCAGGGAGGGGGGTAGCCCCGGGCGAGGTCAGCGTTTGTGGCTGCCCCTCTCCCCAACCCTCCCCCGCAAGGGGGGAGGGAGCTCATCCGCCGGTGCCCGCCTCACACGACCCGGCTGCTATCGCTTTGCAGAGTATCGATCGCCCATGACCCATCCCGGCGAACAGTTTTACCCCGAGGGCGTGCGTTGGGACGACACCATCGTCCAGGGCTCGCTCCCTGACCTGCTGTCGAAAGCTGCCGCCGACTACGGTCCGCGCACCGCGCTGGAATTCCGGGACCGGTCGATCACCTACGCCGAGCTCGCCGCCATGGCCGAGCGTGCGGCGGCGGCCTTCCTGCGCGCCGGCATCGGCAAGACCAGCTCCGTCGCGCTGTTCCTCGGCAACACGCCGGACCATCCCGTCAATTTCTTCGGCGCGCTGAAGGCCGGCGCCCGCGTCGCGCATCTGTCGCCGCTCGACGGCGAGATCGCGCTGACCCACAAGGTCTCGGACTCCGGCTCGCGCCTGCTCGTTACCTCGAACCTCCAGGCTCTGCTGCCGACCGCGCTGAAATTTCTGGAGAAGGGCCTGATCGACAAGCTCGTCGTCTGCGAGGACGACAATTGGGGCAAGGTCGGCACGCCGCAGGCGGCGATCCCGGATGATCCCCGCATCGTCACCTTCAAGACCTTCGTCGAGGGAGCCGCCGCGCCGGCGCAGTGGCCGTCCGTGACGGCCGACGACGTCGCGCTGCTGCAATATACCGGCGGCACCACCGGCCTGCCCAAGGGCGCGATGCTGACCCACGGCAATCTCACCTCGGCGGTGTCGATCTACGACGTCTGGGGCAAGCCGTCCCGCGCGGCGCGCGGCGACGTCATCGAGCGCGTGATCTGCGTGCTGCCGCTGTTCCATATCTACGCGCTCACCGTCGTGCTGCTGTCCTCGCTCAGCCGCGGCAATCTGATCTCGATCCATCAGCGCTTCGACGTCGAAGCCGTGATGCGCGACATCGAGGTCAAGCGCGCGACCTATTTCCCGGGCGTGCCGACGATGTGGATCGCGATCGCCGCGCTCCCTGACCTCGACAAGCGCGACTTCTCCTCGCTGGCCACCATCGGCTCCGGCGGCGCGCCGCTGCCGGTGGAGATCGCGAATTTCTTCGAGCGCAAGGTCGGCAAGAAGCTGCGCAGCGGCTGGGGCATGACCGAGACCTGCTCGCCCGGCACCGGCCATCCGCCTGTTGGCCCGGAGAAGCCCGGCTCGATCGGCCTGATGCTGCCCGGCATCGAGCTCGACGTCGTCGCGCTCGACGATCCCAGGCGCGTGCTGCCGCCAGGCGAGGTCGGCGAGATCCGCATCAAGGGCCCGAACGTCACCAAGGGCTATTGGAACAAGCCGGAGGGATCTGCGGATGCCTTCGTCGACGGCCGCTTCCTCACCGGCGACATCGGCTATGTCGATGCGGACGGCTATTTCTTCCTGGTCGACCGCAAGAAGGACATGATCATCTCCGGCGGGTTCAACGTCTATCCGCAGATGATCGAGCAGGCGATCTACACCATTCCCGGTGTGCACGAGGTGATCGTGCTCGGCATCCCCGACCAGTACCGCGGCGAGGCCGCAAAAGCCTTCATCAAGCTGAAGCCGGACGCAAAGCCGTTCTCGCTCGAGGAGCTGCGCGCGCAGCTCACTGGGAAGCTCGGCAAGCATGAATTGCCGGCCGCGGCCGAATTCGTCGACGATCTGCCGCGCACGCCGGTCGGAAAATTGTCGCGCCACGAATTGCGCCAGCAGCAGAAACCGTCACAATCCACCCACGCATCAGGAGGTCGTTCTTGACCGACGCCGTCATCGTTTCCACCGCCCGCACCCCGATCGGCAAGGCCTATCGCGGCGCGCTCAACGCCACCGAGGGCGCCACGCTGCTCGGCCACGCCATCGGCGAAGCCGTCGCGCGCGCCAAGGTCGACCCGAAGGAGATCGAGGACGTCGTGATGGGCGCGGCGCTGCAGCAGGGCGCCACCGGCGGCAACATCGCGCGCAAGGCGCTGCTCCGCGCCGGCCTTCCCGTCACCGTCGCCGGCACCACGATCGATAGGCAATGCGCCTCGGGCCTGCAGGCTATCGCGCTCGCCGCGCGCTCGGTGATCTTCGACGGCGTCGAGATCGCGGTCGGCGGCGGCGGCGAGTCCATCTCGCTCGTGCAGAACGACAAGATGAACGGCTTCCACGCCCAGGACCCGGCGCTGCTCAAGATCAAGGGCGAGGTCTACATGCCCATGATCGACACCGCCGAGGTCGTCGCCAAGCGCTACGGCATCTCGCGCGAGAAGCAGGACGAGTATTCGCTGGAGAGCCAGCGCCGCACCGCGGCCGCGCAGCAGGGCGGCAAGTTCAAGGACGAGCTCGCCCCGATCACGACGCAGATGGCGGTCACCGACAAGGCCACCGGCGCGGTGTCGATGAAGGACATCACGCTGTCGCAGGACGAGGGCCCGCGCCCTGAGACCACGATCGAAGGCCTTGCCGGCCTCAAGCCCGTGCGCGGCGAGGGTTTTTCGATCACCGCCGGCAATGCCAGCCAGCTCTCCGACGGCGCCAGCGCCTCGGTGATCATGAGCGACAAGGAAGCCGCCAAGCGCGGCCTTGCGCCGCTTGGCATCTTCCGCGGCTTCGTCTCGGCCGGCTGCGAGCCGGACGAGATGGGCATCGGTCCGGTCTTCGCGGTGCCGCGCCTGCTCAAGCGCCATGGCCTCACCGTCGACGACATCGGCCTGTGGGAGCTCAACGAAGCCTTCGCGGTGCAGGTGCTGTATTGCCGCGACAAGCTCGGCATCGACCCCGAGAAGATCAACGTCAACGGCGGCGCGATCTCGGTCGGCCATCCCTACGGCATGTCGGGCGCGCGCCTCACCGGCCACGCCTTGATCGAGGGCCGCCGCCGCAAGGCGAAATACGCGGTCGTCACCATGTGCGTCGGCGGCGGCATGGGCGCGGCGGGACTGTTCGAGGTGTTGCAGTAGTCGTCGTCCCGGCGAAGGCCGGGACCCATACTCCGCAGCAGGAGTGTCGAACGCAGATGGTAATGGCCTTCGAACCAACGAAGGTCAGTGGTTATGGGTCCCGGCCTTCGCCGGGACGACAATAAGAAGCTCACAGGAGGATCCAATGGATCTCGCATTCACGAAAGAAGAGCAGGCGTTTCGCGAGGAAGTGCGGTCGTTCTTCCGCGACAACGTGCCGCCGGATACACGGCGCAAGCTGGTCGAGGGCCGTCACCTCTCGAAGGACGAGATGGTGACGTGGTGGCGCATCCTCAACAAGAAGGGCTGGGGCGTCAGCCACTGGCCCAAGCAGTTCGGCGGCACCGGCTGGACCTCCGTGCAGCACTACATCTTCAACGAGGAGCTGCAGTCCTATCCGGCGCCGCAGCCGCTCGCCTTCGGCGTCAGCATGGTCGGCCCGGTCATCTACACCTTCGGCAACGAAGAGCAGAAGAAGAAGTACCTGCCGCGTATCGCCAATGTCGATGATTGGTGGTGCCAGGGCTTCTCCGAGCCGGGCTCGGGCTCCGACCTCGCCTCGCTGAAGACCAAGGCCGAGCGCCGTGGCGACAAGTGGATCATCAACGGCCAGAAGACCTGGACCACGCTGGCCCAGCACGCCGACATGATCTTCTGCCTCTGCCGCACCGACAACAATGCCAAGAAGCAGATGGGCATCTCCTTCATCGTGTTCTCGATGAAGTCGAAGGGCGTCACCGTGCGCCCGATCCAGACCATCGATGGCGGCGTCGAGGTCAACGAGGTCTTCTTCGACGACGTCGAAGTCCCGATCGAGAACCTGATCGGCGAGGAGAACAAGGGCTGGGACTACGCAAAGTTCCTGCTCGGCAACGAGCGCACCGGCATCGCGCGCGTCGGCGTCTCCAAGGAGCGCATCCGCCGCATCAAGGATCTCGCCTCCAAGGTCGAATCCGGCGGCAAGCCGATCATCCAGGACGCCGCGTTCCGCGAGAAGCTCGCCGCCTGCGAGATCGAGCTGAAGGCGCTCGAGCTGACCCAGCTGCGCGTCGTCGCCGACGAGGGCAAGCACGGCAAGGGCAAGCCCAATCCGGCCTCCTCGGTGCTGAAGATCAAGGGCTCGGAGATCCAGCAGACCACCACCGAGCTGCTGATGGAAGTGATCGGCCCGTTCGCCGCGCCCTTCGACGTGCATGGCGATGACGGCTCGAACGAAGCGATGGACTGGACCGCTCAGATCGCACCGAGCTACTTCAACAACCGCAAGGTCTCGATCTACGGCGGCTCCAACGAGATTCAGCGCAACATCATCGCCAAGGCGGTGCTGGGGCTGTGATCTGCTCCCTCTCCGCGGAGGCGGGGAGGACATTTCTTCCGCCGTCATTCCGGGGCGCGACGAAGTCGCGAGCCCGGAATCCATAACCACCAATCGGGATTATGGATTCCGGGCCTGGCCCTTCGGGCCACCCCGGAATGACGAAGTCAAATAAGTCCGGGTACGAGGAAGCAAAGAAATGGATTTTGACCTGAACGAGGAGCAGCGGCTTCTCAAGGAAAGCATCGACGGCCTGCTGACCGATTCCTACGATTTCGAGCAGCGCAAGAAGTACATGAAGGAGAAGGGCGGCTGGAGCAAAGCCGTCTGGGACAAGCTCGCCGAGCAGGGCCTGCTCGGCCTTCCCTTCGCGGAGGCCGATGGCGGTTTCGGCGGCGGCGGCGTCGAGACCATGATCGTGATGGAAGCGCTCGGCAAGGCGCTGGTGCTGGAGCCGTATCTGGCGACGGTCGTGATCGGCGGCGGCTTCCTGCGCCACGCCGGCAGCGACGCGCAGAAGGCCGCGCACGTGCCCGGGATCATCGACGGCAGCAAGACGCTCGCCTTTGCCCAGCTCGAGAAGAACTCGCGTTACGATCTCTTCGACGTCGCGACGACGGCGAAGAAGAAGGGCGACGGCTGGGTCATCGACGGCGAGAAGTTCGTCGTGCTCAACGGCGAGAACGCCGACACGCTACTCGTCACCGCGCGCACCAAGGGCGACCGTCGCGACAAGGCCGGCATCGGCGTGTTCCTGGTCCCCGCCAATGCCAAGGGCGTCACCAAGAAATCCTACCCGACCCAGGACGGCCTGCACGCCGCCGACATCACCCTCACCGGTGTCGAGGTCGGCGCCGATGCGGCGATCGGCAACCCCGAGGATTCGCTGGGGCTGATCGAGCGCGTGGTGGACGAAGCCCGCGTCGCGCTCTGCGCCGAGGCGGTCGGCCTGATGGACGAGTCGCTCAAGACCACGGTCGAGTACATCAAGACCCGAAAGCAGTTCGGCGTCGCGATCGGCTCGTTCCAGTCGCTGCAGCACCGCGCCTCCGACATGTTCGTCGCGGCCGAGCAGGCGCGCTCGATGTCGATGTTCGCCACCATGGCGGGTGACTTCGAGGACGCCAAGGAGCGCGCCAACGCCATCGCCGCGGCCAAGGTGCAGATCGGCAAGTCGCTGAAATTCGTCGGCCAGCAGTCGATCCAGCTGCATGGCGGCATCGGCATGACCATGGAGGCGAAGATCGGCCACTACTTCAAGCGTCTCACCATGATCGAGAACACCTTTGGCGACACCGAGTATCACCAGCGCCGCGTCGCCGACGCCGGCGGGCTGATCTAGCCGCACGGACGCTGTCATCGCCTGCGAAAGCTGGACGAGCAAAATCGAAAGCCCCGGAGACATCTTCGGGGCTTTCGTCGTTTGAGCTTGCCCGTTCGACCACCGCCGTCATGCCCGCGAAGGCGGGCATCCAGTACGCCGAGGCGGATGTGGCGAGAGCGAGCTCTCCAACATCGGCCTCTGGGATACTGGATCGCCCGGTCCCGGCTCCGCCAAGGCTACGCCGGGCCCGCAAGGGTGCTCGGCCGGCGAAGCTTTAGCGAAGACGGCAAGCCGGGCGATGACACCCTCGACTGTGCCTCAGGTCCGCGTGCGCATCCGCATCATGAAGCTGTCGTAGCTGAGCTCGGCGACCTGCATCCAGGCCAGCGACTCGTTCCGGAACGCCGACAGGCTGGTGTACATCTTGTTGAAATGCGGGTTGGTCTTGTTGAGATCGGCGTAGATCTCGTTCGCGGCGTTGTAGCAGGCCTCGAGCACCTCTTGCGGGAACGGCTTGAGGATCGCGCCGGCCACCAGCAGCCGCTTCAGCGCCGGCGGGTTGACGTAGTCGTACTTGCCGGTGACCCAGGTGAAGGTGTCGCGCGAGGCCATCTCGATCGCGGCCTGGTAATGCCTGGGCAGCGCATTCCACTTATCGAGGTTCATGATGTTGTGGCCTTGACCGGTGCCTTCCCACCAGCCCGGATAGTAATAGTACTTCGCCACTTTCACGAAGCCGAGCTTCTCGTCGTCGTAGGGGCCGACCCATTCGGCGGCGTCGATGGTGCCCTTCTCCAGCGCCGGATAGATGTCGCCGCCCGCGATCTGCTGCGGCACGCCGCCGACCTTGGCGATGATCGTGCCGGCGAAGCCGCCGACGCGGAATTTCAATCCCTTGAAATCCTCCATCGACTTGATCTCCTTCCGGAACCAGCCGCCCATCTGGGCTCCGGTGGAGCCGGTCGGAATGCCGACCGAGTTGTATTCCTTCAGGAGGTCGTTGAGCATCTCCTGCCCGCCGCCGAACAGCAGCCAGGAAATATGCGCGCGCGTGTTCAGCCCGAACGGCAGCGAGGTGCCGAAGGTGAAGGCCGGGTTCTTGCCCCAATAGTAATACAGCGCCGTGTTGCCCATCTCGACGGTGCCGTTCGAGACGGCATCCAGCACCTGCAGGCCCGGAACGATCTCGCCGGATGCGAACGGCTGGATCTGGAATTTGTTGTCGGTGACCTCGGCGACGCGCTTGCAGAAATATTCGCAGCCGCCATAGAGCGTATCGAGCGCCTTGGGCCAGCTCGCGGCGAGCCGCCATCTGACTTCCGGCGAGCCCTGCGCGATCGCCGGTGCCGCAACCGCTGTGCTCGCTGCCAGCCCAGCGCCAGTCACTTTCAGGAATTCACGACGTTTCATGCGTATCCCTCCGTTGCGCCGATGTCCTCGACTCAGGGAACGATCTTGATGTCGTCTTGGCTTCGCCGATAACCGACGTGGTGTTGTGACGATTTTTGGGGTTTCCGAAGGCCCTTCGGGGCTCTTTTTGGAGTCCGCGCATCGCGGTTCGGGCGCGAGGATGACCGGTCGCCTCGCGATAATCAAGCGGCGTCGATGTGCTCGCAGTTGCGAAGGCTCGCTCTTTCCCTCTCCCCCTGTGGGAGAGGGTGGCTCGCCGCTTAAGCGGCGAGACGGGTGAGGGGTTCTCTCCGCGAGTCCAGCTCGCGTTTGGGCTCGCGGAAGCAACCCCTCATCCGGCGCGCTCAGGAGCGCAATTGCGCTCCAAAGCGCGCCACCTTCTCCCACAAGGGGAGAAGGGAAGAACGGCATCACCGTTCCAAAACAAAAACCCCGGAGACGTCGCCATCTCCGGGGCTTCTCATTCTTTAGTCGTGTGCGCCGTTCAGCGCCTCACGTCTTGGTCCGCATCCGCATCATGAAGCTGTCGAAGCTCAGCTCCGCGACCTGGAACCAGGGCAAGGCCTCGCCGCGATAGGCGGTCATGCTCGCATACATCTTGCCGAAATGCGGGTTGGTCTTGGAGAGATCGGCGTAGATCTCGTTGGCGGCGCCGTAGCAGGCCTCCAGCACCTCCTGCGGGAACGCCTTCAGGATCGCGCCCGACACCAGCAGCCGCTTCAGCGCCGGCGCGTTCAATGCGTCGTACTTGCCGGTGATCCAGGTGAACGTGTCGCGCGAGGCGGAATCGATCGCGGCCTGGTAATGCTTGGGCAGCGCATTCCACTTGTCGAGGTTCATGATGTTGTGACCCTGGCTCGTGCCTTCCCACCAGCCGGGGTAGTAGTAGTACTTCGCGACCTTGACGAAGCCGAGCTTCTCGTCGTCGTAGGGACCGACCCATTCGGCCGCATCGATCGTGCCCTTTTCGAGCGCCGGATAGATGTCGCCGCCGGCGATCTGCTGCGGCACCGCGCCGAGCTTGGCCATGATCGTGCCGGCAAATCCGCCGATGCGCATCTTGAGGCCCTTGACGTCCTCAATCGACTTGATCTCCTTCCGGAACCAGCCGCCCATCTGGGCGCCGGTGGAGCCGGTCGGGATGCCATAGACGTTGTGCTCCTTTAGGAGGTCGTTGACGAGCTCCTGTCCGCCGCCCCACAGCAGCCAGGAGATCTGCTGGCGCGTGTTGAGCCCGAACGGCAGCGCGGTGGCGAAGGTGAAGGCGGGATTCTTGCCCCAGTAATAGTAGAGCGCGGTGTTGCCCATCTCGACGGTGCCGTTCGAGACCGCATCCAGCACCTGCAGGCCCGGGACGATCTCGCCCGCCGCGAACGGCTGGATCTGGAATTTGTTGTCGGTGATCTCGGCGACTTTCTTGGTGAAATACTCGCAGCCGCCGTAAAGCGTGTCGAGCGACTTCGGCCAGCTCGTGGCGTAACGCCACCTGATCTCGGGCGAGCCCTGTGCGATCGCAGGCGCAGCAACAGCACTCGCGGCAAGGCCCAATCCGCCTGCCTTCAGGAATTTACGACGTTCCATGCACTTCCCTCCGTTATGCCGATGTTTCGACGTCAGGGAACGATCTTTGGTGTCGTCTTGCCGTCGAGATCGACGTTGTTTTGTTTGAGACTTAAGAGACGTTTCCGAATGGCCCTGATGGGCTCTTTTTGTTGGAATTCCGATCATGCGGTTCCGTCAGCAAGGATGACCTGTCGCCTCCGGATAATCAAGCCTTCTGCTCCCTCGCAAGTGCGAATGCGGAGCCAGACGCAAGTCGGATTGACCTGCCATCTGCTAACAGATTGGGCAACAACAAAAGGGAGGCTCGCACATGACGGGCAAGAAGGTGGTGGTCGCGGGAGCGACCGGTCTCGTCGGCAACGCCGCGTTGCGACACTTCGGCACGTCGCAGCCTTCGGACGTTGTGGCGTTGTCGCGGCGCAAGCCGCGCGATCTCTACGGCGCCCGTCACGTCCCGGTCGACCTCACCAATGAAGCCGATTGCCGTCGCGCTGCGGTCGAGCTCAAGGGCGCGACCCATCTGGTTTACGCCGCGCTCTACGAAGCGCCGCAGCTCGTCGACGGCTGGCGCGACCCGCAGCAGATCAAGACCAACGACACCATGCTGCGCAATCTGATGGGGACGCTCGAGGCAGTCTCGCCCGATCTGAAGCATGTCGCGCTGCTGCAAGGCACCAAGGCCTACGGCGTCCATGTGCGTCCTCTGACCGTGCCGGCGCGCGAGGGCCGCTCCGAAATGTACGAGCAGCCCAACTTCTACTGGGCCCAGGAGAACTTCCTGCGCGAGCTGCAGAAGGGCAAGTCCTGGCACTGGAGCATCCTGCGGCCCGTGCTGATCGTGGGACTTGCCATGGGCGGCGCCATGGACCTGATCCCGCCGCTCGGCGTCTATGCGGCGATGCTCCGCGAGCAGGGGCGGCCGCTCGATTTTCCGGGCGGCGCCGCACGTGTCGCGCAGGCCGTCGACGTCGATCTCCTGGCACGTGCGATCGCATGGTCAGGCGAGGCGAAGGCGGTGCAGAACGAGGCTTTCAACGTCACCAATGGCGACGTCTTCACCTGGGAGAACATCTGGCCGGCGGTCGCGGACGCGCTGGCGATGAAGCCGGGCAAGCCGGTCCCGCTCTCGCTGGCCAACGAATTCCCGAACTGGGTCGCTCCCTGGGACGCGCTCAGGCGCAAGCACGACCTCGCATCACCCGGCCTTGCCGACTTCGTCGGCCTGTCATTCCAGTACGCCGACTACAGCATGCGCTACGGCCAGACCGAGTCCGGCCCACCCTCGATCGTCTCGACCGTGAAGATCAACCGCGCCGGATTCACCGAGATGATGGACACGGAAGACATGTTCCGGAAGTGGTTTCGGCAGGCTAAGGAAGCGCGGCTGCTGCCGTAGAGAATGCGTCTGCGGTGGCTGGGGCACATCTGTCCACGCTCCGAAGCAGACTTATGCTGGCTGATTGCACGACGGCCGCTTCCGACCCCGAGCGGACGAGCGGACACCTGTACAAAATCCGGCCAGCCATTCAAAATAGCAGGATTTCCGCTTGTCTCTCATTGCCGGTTGCGGGGTCATTCGATGCTGCGGCGCGATTTCATCAGGGCGATCGGCTACTCGACCTTGGCCGTTTCATACGACGCAGCGGCGCAAACATCGTCCAACAGAGTATGGCGCATCGCCTATTTATATCCGGGCTCTCTCGCCGCTGCAGCGGACCGCGCGATATTTGACGTTTTTCGCGGCGAGATGGCGTCCCTGGGCTACGTCGAAGGTAAGAGCCTGATCATCGACGATCGAAGTGCCGAGGGAAAGCTTGAGCGCCTGCCTTCATTCTTGACCGAGTTGATTTCTCTCCGACCGGACGTCATCGTCGCCATCACAACGCCGGCGATAGCCGCCGCCCAGAAGGCGACGTCAACCATTCCCATCATCATGGCTCCTGCTGTCGATCCGATCGGCTCGGGGTTTGTCAAAAGTCTGGCTCACCCGGGAGGAAATATTACAGGTATGGCCGCCATGGCCGGCGACGCCGTTGGAAAAGCTGTAGAGCTTCTTCACGACATCCTGCCATCCGCACGGCGGATTGCCGTGCTTATGTCCAACAATCCGTCTCATCCATGGCATTCCGGGCTGGCCGAAGCTGCCATAAAGAGCCTGGGCCTCACACCCGTTCCAGTGTTGGCGCCAACGCCAAATGATCTTGAGCAGGCGTTTGAGACTATGAAGAAGGAG
>Ga0102592_1002858_pt1 | contig 14014 bp, 12 predicted proteins | sample AraplaCol_mMF_r2_FD_76861 | JGI IMG/M metagenome (GOLD analysis project Ga0102592, IMG submission 76861) | Arabidopsis root microbial communities from North Carolina, USA - plate scrape MF_Col_mMF_r2 (SPADES assembly) (version 2) | ecosystem: Host-associated > Plants > Roots > Endosphere... | reverse complement strand
GCCCATATGGGCACACGCGATTTTCGCGTGCGCAGCAAGATCTTTCTGACCTTTCCCGACCAGGATTACTGCGTCGTCCGCCTCACCCCCGACCAGCAGAAACTCACCCTCGAAATCGCCCCGAAGGAAACCCTCCCCGTCCCCGGCGGCTGGGGCCTGCGCGGCTCCACCCGCCTCTACCACACCCTCGCCGAGGACACGCTCACCCGCGACCTCGTGCGCAAGGCCTGGCTGAATGTTGCGCCGAAGGGGTTGCATGGGCTGCTGGAGGGATAGGGCTTGCTTATGCGGAAACGACCAATCAAACTTCGCCTAAACCGGCTCGGGAGTGATGAGATGAAAACTGTCGAACTGGATGATGCCAAACGTACCCTTGCCCAGCACGTCGAGGCAGCCCGCTCCGGCGACTTTGTGACAATCACTAGCGCGGGCAAGCCTCTTGCGGTTCTCGTCAGCGTAGAAGCCGTCACAGCGGCTTGCAGGCAGGAACGACCAAGCTTCTCCGCCTTTCTCAAGACTTTTCCCGGCGGCGATATCCCGCTCGAGCGCGATAGACCGGGACTTTCTGCGCAAGTGAGATCTCACTAAATCTACCGGTATCTCACTCAAGAGCATCGTCGAGAAGCTTTGTAGCCAAAGCCAATTCAGAGACTATGCGGTCAATGGCCCTGACGACATGGCGTTTCGCCGCGTTCAATCGCGATGTCATTCTTGGCAATGCCGCAACCGAGGTACGGAACTCGGTCATCTGCGCCCTAGTTTCTTCAATCGTCTGCTTAATGGCAGAAATATCCCGCATAGCACCTCCCGCCTGACTGTCAGGCAGACTCTTGTAGAAGGATGCGAGCCCAGCGATAGTCTTGAAGTTAACATCGAGCGCGAGCGCGAACTCTTCGTTGATTGAATCCAGCGCGGAAGCATAAGTTTGCAGATCGCTCGCCGACGCATCGACCAATTTCGCAGCATCACGGGCGTTCGGTACACCGAAACCGAAATCCGTAAGACTTTTTGCCGCTTCAGTATGCTTGTTCAACTGCGCCGCAATCCAATTTGTCCGTTCGCCGATGCGTTCCACCACCTTCGTCATACGTGGTGTAGCCTCTTCTAGCTGAATATGCATATCCAAGAAGCCGACCTCGTCTTCCTCCTCGACGAAGTCCGACGGGGCGTTCAAAGCCTTAGCATTGCTAGGCATTTCAGGCCTGACCGAACCTGATTGGCTATAATCTGAGATCTTTCGTGCGATATTAACGCGGAAGAGCTTCTCAAAGTCACCGACGGTATTAAACGTCCGATAGTATACGGCTTCTCCTACCGCGGATTGAAACTGTTTGACCTTCGAAAGCTGTTCGATATCGATCTTAGAAGGCGGGATCGGCTCATCCTTAAAATAGAACATGATGTCGAGTTCATCGCCGCTATCGTATCGGTGCTTGGCTCGAGAAAACTCTTCCTCAGTGCCAGAGTCATAAGCCCCGGTACTTGAGCCAAAGCGCCCCCACATTATGCCAACAAAAATATCGTATTTATCTCCAATCTGCAGATTGATCGCCTGTTGCGAACGTTCATTGGCAGACGGGAAAGTATTCGTCTCCCACTTGATCAGTTCTAGGCGTACGCCTTGTGACTCTCCAACGGTCAGGTTCACTTCCCGGACAATCTCCTCCATACGCATTCTCTCGTCAGAAACATCCCCAGGAGATGCTACAAATATTGTCAAAACCGTTTCGGTTCTCGGCACATTTACCTCCGCAATCTAAGCGAGATAAATTTACCAAGGCGACCATCAATTTAAAATAGAATATTTGGGTAAATCGCCCCCCTCACCGATACCCCACCGCATCCGCCTCCTTCCCCGCCTCCACCACCTCGTCCATATACCGCCAGCAATCCGGCCTAGACCCGTCCACATCGTCGAACCCATAGACCTTCGCCAGCCCGCCGCTCGAGAGCGACTGCCCGTTGAACCGCCCCATCTGCGCGTCCCCCGCCAGCGCCGCCACCGCCCGGCCGACGAAGCGCGGCGTCTCGGAGATGACGAAATGCGCCAGGTCTCCTCGGTCACCCCATAGATCTCCAGCATCATCTCCGAGCGCATCCAGCCGGGCGTCATGGAAACCGCCGTGCAGCCGTGCTTTTCCAGGTCCTTGCCATGCGCCCAGGCCATGCGGGTCACGCCGGTCTTGACGAGGTCGTAATAGGGGTTCAGCCGGTAATGCGTGGCGTTGTATTCCGTCGTGCCGTCGGTCATTTCGACAAGCAGCCCACCCGGCCGCTCGATCAGCAGCGGCAGGGCGTAGCGGGCGGTGATGAAATGCGTGTCGATCGCCAGCCGCAGCATTTTCAGGCCGTTTTCCAGCGAATGTTCCCAGACAGGCTTTTCCCATTCGGTCAGGTGCTCGCCGCCCCAGATGTCGTTGACGAGAATGTCGAGCCTGCCCTGATCGCCGCGGATGCGCGCCACCAGCGCCTCCACCTCCTGGGGCACGAGATGATCGACCCTCAGCGCGATCGCCCGGCCGCCGGCAGCCTCCACCAGCTCGGCGGTCTCCTCGATCGTCTCCGGCCGGTCGTATTCGGAGCGCTGGCCGCGCGTCGAGCGGCCCGTCACATAGACGTTCGCCCCCGCTGCCCCGAGCTCGATCGCGATCCCGCGTCCCGCGCCGCGCGTGCCGCCCGCCACCAGTGCCACCTTTCCCTTGAGCTCCGCTGTCATAATCCGATCCTCCACGCTAGAAGCATTTTCGCCCGCCTCGCGACGGGCCATTGAATATAAACGAACGTTCGTTCATAATTGATGCGAACGCAAGAGGAAATTTCATGCCGCGCACCCGCACTCTGCCGGACGAGCAGCTTCTGGAGATGGTTCTCGCCCTCATCCATGCCGAGGGGCCGGATGCCGCAAGCTTCGGCGCGGTGGCAAAGGTCAGCGGCCTCTCCGGCTCCACCCTCGTCCAGCGCTTCGGCACCAAGGCCGGCATGCTGCGCGCCGCCCTCCTTCATGCCTGGGACCGGCTGGATGCCGAGACCGCAAAGGTTTCCGCCGCTGCGGACAAGACCCCCGATGGCGCGGTCGGCCTGCTCACCGCCCTCTCCCAGGATTACGGCGAAGACCCCGCCGCCTATGCCCAGGGCCTCCTCGTGCTGCGCGAAGATTTCCGCGATCCGGTCTTGCGCTCCCGGGGTGCGGCATGGGCCAAGGCGCTGACCGCAGCCCTCTCCGAATGCCTCGCGTCCACCCCCGACGCCGAAACCTCCGCCCGCCTGATGCTGTCGCAATGGCAGGGCTCGCTGCTCTGGTGGGGCTTCACCTCGGAGGGCCGTGTCGCCGATTATGTCGAGCGCGAACTCAGCCTGTTCCTGAAGACGCTTCTGCACCGGCCCTGATCCCCAAGCCCAAATTTATCTAGGGTCTCCCGCGAGTTCTTATCGTTTGTGACGGGGCATCGGCGCACGCTATCGAGCCTGCACCGGAGATTTATCCGGATGAATCGCAAGGAGCCGCCCATGAAGATGAGACATTGCCTGATCGCGCTTTCCCTTTCCGCAAGCCCGCTTCACGCCGCCGATCTGACCGAAAAGGCCTTCCAGGAAATCGCCGCTCGCGCCTTCCAGCCTGTCATCAAGACCTATGACATCCCGGGCATGGCGATCGGCGTCTCGATCGGCGGCAAGCAATTTTTCTATGTGTCGGGCGAGGCCTCGCGCGAAGCGAAGACGCCGGTGACCACAGAGACTATCTTCGAGCTCGGCTCGGTCAGCAAGGTCTTCAACGTGACGCTCGCCGCGCTTGCTGCCGAGCGCGGTCTGATCTCGCTCAAGGACCCCGCCTCCACCTACCTGCCGGAGCTGAAGGGCAGCGCCTTCGACAAGATCACCCTCGTCAATCTCGCCACCCACACATCCGGCGGCCTGCCGCTGCAGGTGCCCGACGCAGTCACAAATGATGCCGAACTGACCGCCTACCTGAAGAGCTGGAAGCCGCCCTACAAGCCGGGCACGATGCGCTCCTATTCGAATGTCAGCATCGGCCTGCTCGGCCGCATCGCAGGCCAGCGCCTTGCCGGCAGCTATCGCGAAGCCGCCGAGAAACAGCTCTTCCCGGCGCTCGGTCTGAAGAGCACCTTCATCAGCGTGCCCGACGCTGCCAAGGATCGTTATGCCTTCGGCTATTCCAAGGACAACCGCCCGATCCGCGTCAATCCCGGCGTCCTCGACGACGAGGCCTATGGCGTCAAAACGACGATCCGCGACATGACGCATCTGATGGCGCTCAACCTCGACCAAGGTGGCCTGGCACCCGATCTCGCCGCCGCCATCCGCCAGACCCATACCGGCTATTTCACCACCGCTTATTACACGCAGGACATGGTCTGGGAGCAGTATCCCTGGCCGGTCAAGGCAAAGCAGCTCATGGATGGCAATTCCAACAAGATGAGCCTCGAAAGCCAGCCGGTCAAAGCGCTGAAGACACCGCTCGCCCCACAGAAATCCGTGCTGATGAACAAGACCGGTGCCACCGGCGGCTTCGGCGCCTATGTGGTGCTGGCCCCCAAATCAGGCATCGCCCTGACGGTTCTCGCCAACCGCAACTACCCGAACACGGCGCGCGCCGAAGCGGGGCTGAAGCTCATTGACGCGCTGGAAAAATATACGAAGTAAGTCCCTCTGCGGCCGGTCTATTCCGGCCGCTCCTTCGCGTCGTTGCCCACCGTCAGCGGCCAGTCGACGACATAGTCCTCGAGCGCTTCAGGATCGATCTCCGTCTCGCTGATCGTCCGCCCGCGGGCGGAAATGCCGGCCTGGTGCACGGTCTCGGGGTCGCCGGAGACCAGCGGGTGCCACCAGTAGAGGTCCTCGCCCTCGTTGATCAGCCGGTAGCCGCAGGTCGGCGGCAGCCAGGCGATCTCAGGCACGTTTTCCTTGGTCAGCTGCACGCAGTCGGGCACGAAGTCCCAACGCTTCTCGTAGTTGGAACAGCGACAGCTTTCGCCATCCAGCAGCTTGCAGGCCACCGAGGTGAAATAGATATCGCCTGAGTCCCATTCCTCGAGCTTGTTGAGGCAACAGAGCCCGCATCCGTCGCAGATGCTCTCCCATTCCTCTTTGGTCATCTCGGGCAGCGTCTTGCGCTTCCAAAAGGGCGTATCTTCCATCATTTCGTTTCTGCAACAGTGGCGCCGGAACTCAGCGCACCTTTCCGGCGACCAGATACACCCTGTCGCAACAGAAGTCGCCCCTCTCTCAAAACTCGACAGGTTGTTTTTCTCTTTTCAATCACATGCAAAACGTGTATCGATTGGATATTCCAACCAAGTCATTTTCGAACCATGGCCGCATCTAAGAAGACGTTGACTCCCGCCAGCCGCGAGCGCGTAATCTCCCAGGCGAACTTCTTCAATTCGCTGGCAAGCAGCCTGTTTGCGACCGGGGTCCTCGGCACGCTCGGTGCGATGATCGTCGCATCCAGCCTCTCCAAGGACAGCATCGCGCTCAGCGTGATCTTCGGCGTTGTTTGTTTTGCGGGCTGCTTCGGCCTACATATATTGGCGCAGCGAACCCTTGGAGATTTGGACGAGAAATGACCTTTCTGCTTTTCGCCACTCCCGTCATCGGTACGATCGTCATCGTCGCCGGTGTCCTGCTGTCCCGTAGGTTCATGCCGCTCAGGTATGAGGCAGCCGAGGCAGCGCCGGAAGGTGCCGCGCAGCAAGACGCCGCCGTTCAGATTGCCTCTAAAGCCGAGGTAAAGAGCACCTACGCCGCAAAACCCCTGCTTCAGGTCAAGCTGAAGGGCCGCGGCCTGCGCAAGAGCGTCATCGTCGAGGTTCCGGTGCCGAGGGAAGAAGCCCGTCGCTGAGCCCGAAGCAGCGCGCCATCCCGTGTCGTGATTTCGTTTCTGCAACAGCCGTTCCGCAAATTCGCGTGAGGCCGGCTGCGTCTCTTGTTATCGTCGGGCAAATCAATCAAACATTCAGCATGCTTCGTTTATCGAAGAGCGCAATGCCAAATCAGGCTGTTGCTCTGACGCCTGGGGGGCCAGCCGTCAAGCGCGATCGGGCGGGAAGAACAACGTGCAGGATCCTGAAACTCCGGAAAAGCAGCCGAAGAAGAGCAAACATCTTCTGCTGAAGATCGATTCCTGGATCGATTCGACGGTCTGGAATGCCGGCTTCCGCTCTGCCGAAATCTGGGAAGACATCACCATCTTCTTCCGCCGCTTCCGCGTTCGCGGCTGGAAGCGCATCGTCTTCGAACTCGGCGGCGAAGGCCTGACGCTCGGCTCGGTCGGCGCCGTCCTGATGCTGGCGCTTGCCCAGCCCGCCTTCGAGGCAACCAAGGAAGACTGGCGCAATCGCGGCGATTTCGCCGTCACCTTCACCGACCGCTACGGCAATGTCATCGGCCATCGCGGCGTCATCCACCAGAACTCGGTGCCGATCGACGAGCTGCCCGACAGCCTGATCAAGTCGGTGCTCGCCACCGAAGACCGCCGCTTCTTCGACCATTTCGGCATCGATGTCATCGGCCTGTTCCGGGCGCTGGTCACCAATGCCCAGGCCGGCGAAGTCGTGCAGGGCGGCTCGACGCTGACGCAGCAGCTGGCAAAGAACCTGTTCCTTTCCAACGAACGCTCGATCGACCGCAAGATCACCGAAGCCTTCCTGGCGCTGTGGCTGGAGGCCAATCTTTCGAAGAAGGAAATCCTCTCCACCTATCTCGACCGCGCCTATATGGGCGGCGGCACCTTCGGTGCGGCGGCAGCCTCGCAATTCTATTTCGGCAAGAGCATCACCGACGTCAATCTGGCTGAAAGCGCCATGCTTGCCGGTCTCTTCAAGGCGCCGGCGAAATATGCGCCGCATGTCAATCTTCCGGCCGCGCGCGCCCGCGCCAACGAGGTTCTCACCAATCTCGTCCAGAGCGGGCTAATGACCGAGGGCCAGGTGATCGCCGCCCGGCGCAATCCGGCGACCGCGATCGACCGCAACGAGCAGGAAGCGCCCGATTTCTTCCTCGACTGGGCCTTCGACGAAGTGCAGCGGCTTGCTTCGCGCTTCCACCAGCATTCGCTCGTCGTGCGCACCACCATCGACATGGGCATCCAGCAGGCGGCCGAGGATTCGGTCGAGACGTCGCTGCGCGAATATGGCGAGAGCTATCACGCCAAGCAGGGCGCCATGGTGATGATCGAAAACGGCGGCGCCGTGCGCGCCATGGTCGGCGGCCGGGATTACGGCGAAAGCCAGTTCAACCGCGCCACAAAGGCGCTGCGCCAGCCGGGCTCGTCCTTCAAGGTCTATACCTATTCGGTGGCCATGGAGAGCGGCATGACGCCGAAGACGACGATCATCGACGCGCCGATCTCCTGGGGCAACTGGAGCCCGCACAATTACGAAAACCGCTATGCCGGACGCGTGACGCTTGAGACGGCGATCGCCCAGTCGATCAACACCATTCCGGTGCGTCTCGCCAAGGAAAAGCTCGGCATCCAGCCGATCCGCGCCATGGCGAAAGCGATGGGCGTCGAATCGCCGGTGCGCGATGACGTGACGATCCCGATCGGCACATCTGAGGTCACGGTTCTCGACCAGGCGACCGCCTACGCCGTCTTCCCGGCCGGCGGCTACCAGTCGCGCCGCCATGGCATCACCCAGATCCTCGATTACGACGGCGACGTGCTCTACGATTTCGACCGCGACGAGCCGCCGGCAAAGCGGGTGCTCTCGGAAAAGGCCGACGATGAGATGAACCAGATGCTGAGCCGCATCCCCTATGTCGGCACCGCCCGCAAGGCCGCACTCGACAACGGCATCGTCACCGCCGGCAAGACCGGCACCACGCAGGCCTATCGCGACGCCTGGTTCGTCGGCTTCACCGGCAACTACACGACCGCCGTCTGGTTCGGCAACGACGACTATACCTCGACCAACAACATGACCGGGGGATCGCTGCCCGCCATGACCTTCAAGCGCGCCATGGACTACGCCCACCAGGGCGTCGTGCTGCGCCCGATCCCCGGCATCGAAAACCCGCTGCCCTCCGCCAAGGACGCCGCCAAGACCGCCGCCGCCAAACCCGCCGACGGCACCCCGCAGCTGGTCCGCCCGCGGATGCTCTCGGTGGAGAGCACGAAGATCTTGAAGGACCTCGGCGAGAAACTGAAGGATGCCGCGCCGCTCGAGGCGCAGAAGGTTGCGAGTGTGGAGTGAGGTTGGGGCCCGGCACCCGTAGGTGACCCCCCCCTGCGGCGCCCACCCAACACTCCCTTATTCCTGTGGCCTTAGGTCTGCGCCCACGGGATGTCCACAGGAAAACAGCAGCCGCGCGTCTGCGTGGCAAAGGACTCTTTTCGGCACAAGAACGCAGCCCGCCTCGACATCCCTAGCGCAATCCCTACCGCCCATTCCAGCGCCGGATCACCGGCTCCGTCAGATCATGCTCATAGCCGAGCACGCTGACACTCGTCGTGTCCAGCACGAACTTCTCGCCACCCTCCGGCGGCAGGCCGAGCCAGCGGGCGGCCAGCACGCGGAGGAAGTGGGAGCTGGAGAAAATCAGGACGGGGGCGTTGAGGGTGCGGAGTTCAGCGATGATGCGGTCGGCGCGGGTGCCGGTGGCGGCGGCGGTTTCGCCGTTGGGGCAGCCGTCACGGAAGAGTTGCCAGCCGGGGCGGGTCTTGAGGATCTCCTTGGTGGTGATGCCTTCGTAGTCGCCGTAGTCCCATTCGGCCAAGTCGTCCTTGATGGCGGCACTGGCGCCGAAGCCCGAGAGGGCGCAGGTGTTGCGGGCGCGCCCTGACGGGCTTGACCAGACGACGGCGGGAGTGATCCCGGCAAGGCGGGACGCGAGGCCGCGGGCGGCTTCCTCGCCTTTTGCGGTCAGCGGGATGTCGCTGCGGCCGGTGTGGCGGCCGGAGAGGCTCCACTCGGTTTCGCCGTGGCGCACAAGGGTGATCTCGGGATAGGCCATGACTGCACCTTAATATGCAAAAGCGCGGCCTTGAAGCCGCGCCTGATGGTCAGAACGTGATCTTTTCGAGCGGCGGGCGGACCGCCTCGAATTCCTTGAGCCTGGTTTCGGCGGCCGGGATATAGTTGCGGTTATCGGGCGTCGAATACTGGTTCTTGGTGATCTGGATCTGCATGATGAAGAGCTCGTCCCAGCGGAAGCCGATCTCGGAACCGGCGAGATAGAATTCCCACATGCGGAAGAAGCGCTCGTCGTAGAGGGCCACGGCTTCGGCCTTGCGCGCCACGAAACGCTCGCGCCAGGCACGCAGCGTGTAGGCATAGTGCAGCGGCAGCACCTCGACGTCGCGCACCAGCAGCCCCGCCTTTTCGATCGCCGGGATGGTTTCGCCGATCGAGGGAATATAGCCCTGCGGGAAGATATATTTCTCGATGAAGGCGTTGGTGGCGAAGCTCGGCTTCGGCCGGGCGATCGAGTGCAGGACCATGACGCCGTCATCGGCGAGCAATTCATGCACCTTCTTGAAATAGCCAGGGAAATTGCCGATGCCGACATGTTCGAACATGCCGACCGAGACGATGCGGTCGAAGGGCTGCGCCTTCATCGTCCGGTAGTCCTGCAACTCGAAACGGACGCGATCGGCAAGGCCGCGCTTTTCGGCCCGGTCGCGCGAGATCTTCAGCTGCTCTTCGCTGAGCGTGATGCCGGTATGGTCGAGACCCGGCGTCGCCTCGGCGATATAGAGGCCCATGCCGCCCCAGCCGGAGCCGATTTCCAGCACGCGCTGGTTCGGCTCAAGCAGCATCTTGGCGGCGATATGGCGCTTCTTGGCGACCTGCGCCTCTTCCAGGCTGATGCCCGGCGGATCGAAATAGGCGCAGGAATATTGCCAGTCCTCATCGAGGAACAGCTCGAACAGACGCTCCGACAGATCGTAATGATGGGCAACGTTGCGCTTGTTGTGATTGACGGGAAGCCGGCTCTTCAGCTGCTGCAGGGCAATGCGGCCGATGAGGAGCGCCGCCATCGGGATATCGAATATCTCGTTGGTGGTGTTCTGCTTCACCATGGCGAGGAAGTCGTAGATGTTGCCGTGTTCAAGAATGAACCGGCCATCCATATACATTTCGCCAAGCTTGAGGGTGGGGTCGCGGCGGATCAGCTTTTCCGCCTCCTCGTCGGCGATGCGGACAGCGACGAAATCGCCGCTGCCATCCCCGACCGTATGTGTCTCGCCGTTGGCGAGTGTAAGCTTCAGATTACCCTTGCGGATGATTTTCTGGACAATCGATAGAAATCCCGACGCCATGATAAGGCCTCGCAATGTGACAGGACGGTCACATCAACTTAATGCGTCCCTTTCGTCTGACAAGCGCACAGTTTAGCACTCCGGCAACAACGCTGCCAAAGTGTGACATTTTTGCAAATGCTAGTCCTAAGTGCTTATTTTCGCTTCATCGCTTCGGCCAGGGCAGCGCCGAATGCGCCCTGACTTTCCTGTTTAGGCGGTGCGGGGCGTGAAGAATTCTGCGACCGGGGCGCGTTGTTTGCCCGCGACTCGCCCCGCGGCGGGGGTGCGCCGGCATCGTCCTTGCGCATCGAAAGAGCGATGCGCTTGCGCTTGGCATCGACCTCGACGACGCGCACCTTGACGACATCGCCGGCTTTGACAACCTCATGCGGATCCTTCACGAAGCGGTCGGCGAGCTGGGAGACGTGAACCAGACCATCCTGATGGACGCCGATATCGACGAAGGCGCCGAAGGCCGCGACGTTGGTGACGGTGCCTTCCAGCGTCATGCCGGGCTTCAGGTCGGAGATCTCGTTGATGCCTTCGGCGAAGGTCGCGGTCTTGAAGCTCGGGCGCGGGTCGCGGCCGGGCTTGTCGAGCTCGGCGATGATGTCTTTGACGGTCGGCAGGCCGAACTGCTCGTCGATGAACTTGCGCGGATCGAGGCCCTTCAGCAGCACGCTGTCGCCCATCAGCGAGCGCAGATCGCGGCCGCAGGCGGCAACGATCTTCTTGGCGACGCCATAGGCTTCCGGATGCACGGAGGAGGCATCGAGCGGCTCCTTGCCGTTCGGGATGCGCAGGAAGCCGGCGGCCTGTTCGAAAGTGCGATTGCCGAGACGGGCGACCTTCAGGAGGTCCTTGCGGCTTTCGAAGGGGCCGTTCTGATCGCGGTGGACGACGATGGAATCGGCGATCGAGCGGCTGAGGCCGGACACGCGTGATAGCAGCGGCGCCGAGGCCGTGTTCAGATCGACACCGACGGCGTTGACGGCGTCTTCGACGACGGCATCGAGCGAGCGGGAGAGCTTGCCCTGATCGACATCGTGCTGGTACTGGCCGACGCCGATCGACTTCGGCTCGATCTTGACGAGTTCGGCGAGCGGATCCTGCAGGCGGCGCGCGATGGAAACGGCACCGCGGAGCGAAACGTCGAGATCGGGGAACTCGGCGGCGGCGGTGGCCGAAGCCGAATAGACGGAGGCGCCGGCTTCGGAGACGATGACCTTGGTGGGCTTGGCGCCCGGAAGCTCGGCCAGCATGTCGGCCACCAGCTTTTCGGTCTCGCGGCTGCCGGTGCCGTTGCCGATCGAGATCAGCTCGACATTGTGCTTGCGGATCAGCGAGGCGAGCTCGATCTGGGCACCGCGCACGTCGTTTCTCGGCTGGAAGGGATAGACGGTGGAAGTGGCGACGACCTTGCCGGTGCCATCGACGACGGCGACCTTGACGCCGGTGCGGATGCCCGGATCGAGGCCCATCGTGGCGCGCGAACCGGCGGGAGCTGCGAGCAGCAAGTCCTTGAGATTGCGGGCGAAGACGTGGATCGCCTCTTCCTCGGCGCGCTCGCGCAGCTCGCGCATCAGGTCGAGCGACAGCGACATGGAAAGCTTGACGCGCCAGGTCCAGGTGGCGACGTCCATCAGCCAGCGGTCGCCGGGGCGGCTTGCACCGATCTCGTAGGCGTTAGCGATCATCCGCTCGACCGGCTTGTTCGGCGATGCGGTGTCGGCATCGGCCTCGATCGTCAGCGTCAGCACTTCCTCGTTCCAGCCGCGCAGCATGGCGAGCGCACGGTGGCCCGGCGCCGTCGCCCAGCGTTCGGAATGGTCGAAATAGTCGGAAAACTTCTCGCCGGCCGCCTGCTTGCCATCGACGACCTTGGCCTTCAAGAGGGCGGCGCTGCGCATATGGGCGCGCAGCTTGCCGAGCAGATCGGCATTTTCGGCGATGCCTTCGGCGACGATATCACGGGCGCCTTCGAGCGCCGTCTTCACGTCTGGAACGTCGGCGGTGATATAGGCCTCGGCGAGCGTTGCGGGTTCCTTCGAGCGGTCGGCGAGGATGGCTTCGGCGAGCGGGCCAAGGCCGCGTTCGCGGGCGATCTCGGCGCGGGTGCGGCGCTTCGGCTTGTAGGGCAGATAGAGGTCTTCAAGCTCGGCCTTGGTGGCGGCGCCCGAGAGCTTGCCCATCAGCTCGTCGGTCATCTTGCCCTGCGAGGTGATGGATTCGACGATGGTGTCGCGGCGCGCTTCGAGTTCGCGCAGATAGACCAGCCGCTCGGCGAGGTCGCGGAGCTGTGTATCGTCAAGACCGCCGGTGACTTCCTTGCGGTAGCGGGCGATGAACGGAACGGTCGCGCCCTCATCCAGCAACTCGATCGCCGCCTTGGCCTGATCCGGCCGGGCATTGATTTCCGAGGCGATGACTGCGGAGAGCGAACGAAGATCTGCGGCCATGGGATGTCCTGAGCGTTGACGAAAGTTGCGGGACCATAGCGGCGAAAAACGGCAAGGCAATGCCCGAGGACGGTTTCCACAAGGGAGTGCCGCCTGTTCACAAGTGTTTTCGCCCGGAGCCCCCTCATCCCAGGTGCAACGAGTTGCACCTGAAACCTTCGGGCCACCTTCTCCCCGCTGGGGAAAAGGGAACGGAGGCGGCGCGGCATGTCCCTTCTCCCCCGCGGGGAGAAGGTGGCGGCAGCCGGATGAGGGGGCCAACGGCAGAAGGCTGACGAAATGCCCTCCCCTCCCCACCACGCGGCGTTTTTGCGGTTGTGCAGATGCGGCATTCTTTGGTAGCAGAGGCGACCGTTTTGGACCGTCCCGAACCCGGTGACGCAAGGAAAAGTGACATGCCTGATCTGCTTCTAGAACTCCGCTCCGAGGAAATTCCGGCCCGTCTGCAGCGCAAGGCTGCCGGCGACCTGAAGAAGCTCGTTACCGATGCGCTTGTCGAAGCCGGTCTTTCCTATGAAGGTGCGCGCGAATACTGGACGCCGCGGCGCCTGACGCTCGATATTCGCGGCCTGACGGCGCGCTCCGCCGATGTGCGCGAGGAGAAGAAGGGCCCGCGCACCGACGCCAACGAAAAGGCGATCGAAGGCTTTTTGCGCAGCGCCGGGCTTTCCTCCATTTCCGAGGCGCAGGTTCAGAGCGATCCGAAGAAGGGCGATTTCTACATTGCCGTCATTTCGCGCGCCGGCCGGGCGGCGGAAGAGATCATTGCGGGCGTGATGCCCGGCATCATCCGCGATTTCCCGTGGCCGAAGCCGATGCGCTGGGGCAAGGCGTCCGCCAAGCCCGGCTCGCTGCGCTGGGTGCGCCCGCTGCAGTCGATCGTCTGCACCTTCGGCACCGAGCATGAGGAAACGACCGTCATCCCCTTCGAGATCGAAGGCATCGTCGCGTCGAACGTCACCTACGGCCACCGCTTCCATGCGCCTGATGCCATCACCGTCAAGCGCTTCGACGACTATGCGGCCAATCTGGAGAAGGCCAAGGTCATTCTCGATGCCGAGCGCCGCAAGGAGATCATCGCCTCCGACGCCGCCAATCTGGCTTTTGCCAGCGGCCTTGAACTGGTCGAGGACGAAGGCCTGCTCGAAGAGGTCTCCGGTCTCGTCGAATGGCCGCAGGTGCTGATGGGCGCCTTCGAGGAAGACTATCTGTCGATCCCCTCCGAGATCATCCGCCTGACGATCAAGACCAACCAGAAGTGCTTCGTCACCCGCAAACAGGGTGAGGAGAC
>Ga0102592_1002856_pt1 | contig 14029 bp, 9 predicted proteins | sample AraplaCol_mMF_r2_FD_76861 | JGI IMG/M metagenome (GOLD analysis project Ga0102592, IMG submission 76861) | Arabidopsis root microbial communities from North Carolina, USA - plate scrape MF_Col_mMF_r2 (SPADES assembly) (version 2) | ecosystem: Host-associated > Plants > Roots > Endosphere | place... | reverse complement strand
AACTGGGTGATGAAGTTGGTCCGGCGCAGCTGGGCCGGATCGACCTTGAGCTGCCGCGCCGCCGTCTCCATCAGGCGTTCGATCAGGTAGCTGGCCTCGGGGCGGCCCGCGCCGCGATAGGCGTCGACCGGCGTGGTGTTGGTGTAGACGCCGATCACCTCGGCATGGATCGCCGGGATGTTGTACTGGCCCGACAGCAGCGTCGCATAGAGATAGGTCGGCACCGAGGACGAGAACAGCGACATGTAGGCGCCGAAATTGGCGTAGGTCTTCACCTTGAGGCCGGTGATCTTGTTGTTGGCGTCGAAAGCCATCTCGGCATGGGTGACATGGTCACGGCCATGCGCGTCGGTGAGGAAGGCCTCGGTGCGGTCGCCAGTCCATTTCACGGGACGGCCGACCTTCTTGGAAGCCCACAGCGCCACCATCTCTTCCGGGTAGATGAAGATCTTGGAGCCGAAGCCGCCGCCGACGTCGGGGGCGATCACCCGCAGCTTGTGCTCGGGCGCGATGTTGTAGAACGCCGACAGCACGAGGCGGGCAACGTGCGGGTTCTGCGAGGTGGTGTAGAGCGTGAAATGCTCTTCTGCAGCGTCGTAATCGGCGAGCGCCGCGCGCGGCTCCATCGCGTTGGGCGCGAGGCGGTTGTTGGTGACGTCGAGCTTGACGACATTGGCGGCCTTGGCGAAGGCGGCATCGGTGGCGCCCTCGTCGCCGATCACCCAGTCATAGACCTGGTTGCCGGGGGCCTCGGGATGCAGCTGCGGCGCGCCTGACTTGATCGCCGCCTGGACGTCGGCGACGGCCGGCAGCTCCTCATAGTTCACGACCACGGCTTCCGCGGCATCGCGCGCCAAATTCTTGCTTTCGGCGATCACGACGGCGACGGCCTGACCGACGAAGCGCACCGTCTCCGGCGCCATCGCCGGCCATGCGCCCATCTTCATCGGGCTGCCGTCCTTGGAGGTGATGGCCCAGCCGCAGATGAGGTTGCCGACCTTGTCGTCGACGATCTCTCGGCCCGTGAGCACGGCGACCACGCCCGGCATCTTGAGCGCGGCAGAGGAATCGATCCCCTTCACCTTGGCGTGGGCGTGCGGGCTGCGGATGAAATGGGCATGGGTCATGCCGACCATCTTGATGTCGTCGACGTAGCGGCCCTTGCCGGTAATGAAACGCTTGTCTTCCTTGCGCACGACGCGTGCGCCGATGCCTTCAACACCCATGGCTGGTCCTCCCGACCGGAAATTTTATGGCTGCGCTGTCCTTCGAGAGCGGCAGCGGTGATTTGTTCTACCGAGGCGCGCCGACTTACTCGGCCGCCTGCGAGACCTTCATGCGACCGGCTGCATCGAGCACGGCCTTGACGATGTTGTGGTAGCCGGTGCAGCGGCAGATATTGCCTTCGAGCTCGGTGCGGACGGTGGCCTCGTCGAGCTGACCGCCGTGACGGTGCACGATGTCGATCGCCGACATGATCATGCCCGGCGTGCAATAGCCGCATTGCAGGCCGTGATTGTCGCGGAAGGCGGCCTGCATCGGGTGCAGCTCGTCGCCCTTGGCGATGCCCTCGATGGTGGTGATGCTGGCGCCGTCGGCCTGGCCGGCCAGCATGGTGCAGGATTTCACCGCCTTGCCGTCCATGTGCACGACGCAGGCGCCGCACTGGCTGGTGTCGCAGCCGACATGGGTCCCCGTGAGGTTGAGGTGATCGCGCAGCAGCTGGACCAGCAGCGTGCGGTCCTCGACGTCGACAGCAACGGCCTTGCCGTTCACTGTCAGTTTGACTGTAGACACGGTGGAGTCCTCCCGAATGTTTGTAGTTATTCCAATTAGAAACAGCGCGATGAAACTTTGCAACTGGGATTTTGATTGCCGGTTGTCACGAAACGGTCGCCGAGACGCCGCGATCCGACAACAGTGATCCGTGCCGCTGCCAGTGCATGGCGCGACTTGTCCGAAAACTGCAAGGAAATGGTCTCTCGTCTCCCGCGGCGTCTGCTCTGCCATCGCGCTAAGGCTGCTCGCCCGCGGATGCCGGTCCTGGCGCCGCCGATTGTCTCTCCCTTGGGACTCTTTGTCGTCGTTGCGCAAATAGGAGCACGACCGGGCCCCTTTGTAACCGCGATCTTGGTAGTAGGATTTTGCAAGATAAGCCATTGATTTCATTGTGACGTTGATTGGCTGACGTGCGCCGGCCGGCGTGGCGGAGCCCGCCGGGAGATGGGCTGCCCAAGTCCGCCTGTTCTCCCTGACGAGAGGTGGACGAGAAGAACCAACTGGGAGATGGCTTTGCCGACCGAGCGCCATCGTCGCGCGGGAGGCCGGCCGATCAAAAGCGACCCGCAAACGACATGGCGACATCGATGGATCTCGCGGCGCCGGCGACCATCCGCCGCGGTCGCACCGCTGTCGTGATTTGCAGCCGGGGTCGATGCCGATTTTCGACAGCGCGACCGGATGGCTGCACGATGCTGCCGCAATCCGTTCGCCGTTTTTCGAGCTGCCGACAAGCGACAAGAAGCGAGCGCAGACAACGAGATGAGCGGTCAAGCCTGACAATGATTTGCACTACTACCTTCCGCCTATACTAAGCGCGAAAAGGCGATGCTGTAATTTCCGTGATGGTTCGCAGTCGAACTGCGTATCGAAAAGCGCAAAAGCGCATCAGCGCCCAACGGGCGCGCAAAGCAACATCACGGAGGGAATAATGACCTTTGGAACGAGGGGCTTTTTGGCCGGCATTTCGATGATCGCGATGCTCGGCGCCGGCACGATTGGCGTTCGCGCCAACGATTCACTGCTCAAAGCGCAATCCGATGCCAATCAATGGGCGGTCGCGGGCCACGATTACGCCAACACGCGATTCAGCCCGCTCAACCAGATCAACGCCGAGAACGCCGGCAAGCTGTCGCTTGCCTATTCGTTCTCGCTTGCATCGCTGCGCTCGAACGAATCCTCGCCGATCGTCGTCGGCAACACCCTGTACGTCTCGACGTCATGGGGCCCGAAATACGTCTACGCGCTCGACGCCGCGACCGGCGCGCGCAAATGGACCTACGAGCCGGAGATTCCGGACGACGTGCTGCAATACGCCTGCTGCGACGTCAACAATCGCGGCGTCTCCTATGCAGACGGCAAGATCTTCGTCGGCCGTCTCGATGGTAAGTTGACCGCGCTCGACGCTACAACGGGCAAGGCGCTGTGGACCACGAAGGTGGTCGATTACAAGCAGGGTTCGGTGATCACCTCACCGCCGCTGGTGGTGCGCGACAAGGTCATCACCGGCTTCGGCGGTGGTGAGTACGGCGTGCGCGGTTCGCTTCAGGCCTTCGACATCAACACCGGCAAGCTCGCCTGGCAGACCTATACCGTTCCGGCGCCGGAGGAGCCCGGCGGCGACACGTGGAAGGGCGATTCCGCCCAGCATGGCGGGGGCGCGGCCTGGCTGGTCGGCTCTTACGATCCCAAGACCGACACCGTGTATTGGGGCACCAGCAATCCCGGTCCGTGGAATACCGGCGTCCGCTCGACCGGCGACGGCAATTTCGGCAAGCTGACCAACCTCTATACCGCCTCGACGCTCGCGCTCGACCCCAACACCGGCAAGATCAAGTGGCATATCCAGACCACGCCCGCCGACGCCTGGGATTATGACGGCGTGAACGAGGCGGTGCTCGCCGATCTCAACATCGGCGGTAGCAACGTTCCGGCGCTGATGAAGGCGGACCGCAACGGGTTCTTCTTCGTTGCCAATCGCGAGACGGGCAAGGTTCTCTCGGCGGAGAAGTATGTCTTCTCGAACTGGGCGCAGAAGTTCGACCTCGCCACCATGCGCGCGGTCGAGGATCCCGACAAGCGTCCTGGCCGCGGCCATCCCGCCAAGGACATTTGCCCCAATCTGATCGGCGGCAAGAACTGGCAGCCGATGTCGTTCAATCCGCAGACCGGCCTCGTCTACATTCCCTCCAACAATGTCTGCATGGATTGGTCGGTCAGCGACGTCGCCTATAAGCGCGGCGTGTTCTATCTCGGCGCCGAATTCCCGACCAAGGAAGGTCCCGGCGGCTTCCTCGGCGAGCTCGTGGCCTGGGATCCCGTCAACCAGAAGAAGGTCTGGTCCATCAAGGAAGACCTGCCCTTCAACGGCGGTACGCTGACCACCGGCGGAGGCCTGGTGTTCGCCGGCAACATCCACGGCGACTTCCGTGCCATCGATGCGAAATCCGGCAAGGTGCTCTGGAGCAAGAATCTCGGCTCCGGCATCGGTGCGGGCCCCGTGACCTACATGGTGGACGGCAAGCAATACGTCGCCATCGTCGTCGGCCGCACGGCGGCGCTGCCCGCGTTCCTGGGCGAGGTTGGCAAGAAGATGACGGCTGCAGCTCCCGAGGGCGGCTCGCTCTTCGTATTCTCCGTCCAGTGACGACTGGCGCGTGTATCCCAGAGGTGACGGGATACACGCGCTCTTTTCCCACAGAGTGATCACGCCGTTGCGGCGCAGGCCGGACCTTGTCGCAACGTCACACCAACCATGCCCAACCGCGGGAGATCAGGATGCGCTCAAATTGTTCCGGCATTGGCAATCGCAGACGTCGCGCCATCGCAGCTTTCCTTGCGTGTATCGCCGGTCCGGCGCTCGTCGTGCCGGCCGCCACGAGCCGCGCGGACGAAGTGAAGCCGTTCCGGCTGTGCGCCGACCCGACCAATCTCCCGTTCTCGAGCAACAGCCCCTCGCAACCCGGCTTCTATGTCGAGCTGGGCCAGGCGTTGGCACGGACGCTCGGGCGGCCGATCGCCTATGATTGGTACAAGTCGTATTTCGGCAAGCGCACCGTCCGGGTCACCCTGCTCGGCAATCAGTGCGACGCCATGATCGGCCTGCCGCGCTCCGAGGATTTCATGGGGCCGGCCGTCATCTTCTCGAACACGATTGCGCGTGAAGGCTACGCCCTCCTGACGGCAAAGGACCGGCCGATCTCCGGGATCGACGATCTCCGGGGCAAGCGGGTCGCCGTGCAGTTCGCCAGCACGCCGCAAAACCTCCTGGCGATGCGTGACGACATCCAGAAAGTGACGGTGCTGTCGCCCGAGGAAGGCATGCAGGCGCTCGATCGGGGCGCAGCCGACGTCGCCTTTATATGGGGACCCGTGGCCGGCTGGCTGAACAAGACCGTCTACCAGGATCGCTATCGGCTTCAACTCACCGAAGGCGAAGGTCTGTCGTGGGACGTCGCGATCGGCTTCGCGAAGGCCTCGACGGAACTGCGCGACCAGATCGATGCGGTCTTGCCGGACCTCGAGCGTACCATCGCCGATCTCAAGGTGAAGTACGGCCTGCCGACCGGTCAGCCGCTCCGCTTCAGCGCCGTGCAGACCCCACTGGGAACCACGACTGGAGCCGGCACCGGCGTGGCGCAACTGGCCAATGTTGTCGCGACCGAGACCAAGGGCGATGCGCTGGGATCGAATGTCGAAGCTGTCGGCACCGGCAAGGAGATCTTCAACGGCACCTGTGCGCATTGCCATGGTCCCGACGCGATCCAGAGCGAGCGGAAGATCGATCTGAGGCTGCTGCGCCACCGCTACGGGGACGAGATGCGCGAGAAGTTCTGGACCACGGTGCACGAGGGGCGTCCGGCCAAGGGCATGCCGTCCTGGAGGGAGGTCTTCACCGACGGCCAGTTCGACAACATCTACGCCTTTCTGCTGACGGTTCAGACCGAATCGGACGACTGACGGTCTTGACCGGACAGCATCGGGCAGATGTTCTAAGGTCCGTTTCGCATCCATCGGCACGCCGTCCGATGGATGCGCCCGCGCGATGGACCCCGGGGAAGGCGCCATGACCAGCTTCCTGATCATCGACGATCATCCGCTGTTTCGCGAGGCGCTTGGTAATGCCGTGCGGCTGGCGCTGCCGGAGGCCCGTATTCTCGAAGCGGTGTCGATCGAGGACGCCTTGCGGGTTCTTTCGGTCGAACGGGGGATCGACCTTGCCCTGCTCGATCTCTCGCTTCCCGACGCAACCGGTTTCTCCGGCTTTCTCCGGCTGCGCGAGACCCATCCGCGCTTGCCGATCGCCATCGTCTCGAGCGAGGAGGACCAGCATGTGGTCCGCGAGGCGCTGGCGCTCGGTGCCGCCGGCTATCTGCCGAAATCCACCTCCAAGCGCGAGCTCGCGCAATCGATCGAAGGCGTGCTCGGCGGATCGGTGTCGGTGCCGAAGGATTTCGTGGCGGCGCCACAGCGCAAGCGGGCCGACAGCAGCAAGGCACTCGGGGTCAAGCTTCGCGAGCTTACCCCGCAGCAGCTTCGCGTGCTCGATCTGCTTCGTCGCGGCTATCCGAACCGGCAGATCGCGCAGGAGCTTCAACTCGCCGAATCGACCGTGAAGGCACACATCACCGAGATCCTGCGCAAGCTTGGACTGTTCAGCCGCAACAAGGCGATCGTCGAGGTCGGCAAGGTCGACTTGCCGGATCCGCGGCAGCGGCCGCATGCAAGGATCGATCGCGGGAGGCCGCAATGAGCGGCCTGTCCGATTTGATCTGGATCAAGCCGGTTTGCGCCGGAGGCCGCATGCTCGCCGGCCTGACGACTGACTTCGGTGACGAGCTGGGAACGGCCCAAACCTGATGCGGTTTCTGATTGTCGAAGATCATCCGCTGTTTCGCGAGGCGCTCGAGGGAGCGCTGCAAATGGCGACGCCGGATGCCGACATGCTTCAGGCCACCTCGATCGACGGTGCGCTCGACCTGTTGGCGTCGAGATTCGACATCGACCTCATTCTTCTCGACCTGTCGATGCCGGGGACGACGGGACTGTCCGGCATCATCCGCATCCGCAAGGCGTTTCCGCGCATTCCCGTGGTCATCGTGTCGGGGCACCAGGACGCGCAGATCATCTCAAGCGCATTGTCGCTCGGCGTCTCCGGCTACATTCTCAAGTCCTCGTCCAAGCAGGAGCTGGCGCATGCGATCAGCGAAGTCGTCCGCGGCGCAGTCTGTCTGCCGGCTGCGTTTCTCGCGCTGGCCCGCCCCCAGCGATCGCCGCTCGCGGCCCAGGAGCTCCTGAAGCGGCTTCACGATCTGACGCCCCAGCAATTGCGTGTCCTCGAGATGCTCAAGCGCGGCCTGCAGAACAAGCAGATCGCTTTTGAGCTGAAGATCTCCGAGACCACCGTGAAGGTTCACGTCTCCGATATCCTGCGCAAACTGAATGTACTGAGCCGCACCAAGGCGATCGTCGAAATGTCGAAGATCGATTTCGCGACGCTGGCGGGCTCGGGTGCGGCCACCAAGCGCGACCGCGCCCGGACCGATCCGCAGGCCTGATGCCTGCCTGCTTCGCCTCGGGCCCGATGCGGCGAGCGGCGATGAACTAGCTCAGCAGGAACGACAGCAGCGCGCGCATTTCCGCCGGCCGGATCGGTTTTTTCAGCACCTCCAGCCCGTAGCGGTTGGCTTCCGCCGCGGCCTTCTCGGAATAATCCGCCGTGATGATCATTGCCGGCACGTCCGAAGTCAGCTGCTGCCGGATGCGCTCGACGGCCGACAATCCGCTTTCACCGTGGTCGAGATGGAGATCGGCGATGATGGCGTCCGGCGTGCCGCCCAGCTCGCTCAAGCGCTGGGCGGCGTCCGCGGCGGACCTCGTGGTCGCGACGTCGCAGCCCCATCCTTCCAACAAGGCGGCCAGCGCCTCCGCGCCCGACGCGTCGTTCTCGATCAGCAGGATCTTGGCCCCTCCCAGACCGCCATAGTGCAGGTCGGCGGGCTTCACTTCATGGAGATCGTCGCTGACATCGGCGCGATCGGCCTGCTCCAGGTCGAGCACGAATGTCGATCCCCGGCCGACATGCGACGACAGCCGCACCTCGTGCCCGAGCGCCGTCGCGAAGCGGCGTACGATCGAAAGGCCGAGACCGAAGCCGGCCTGGTCGGTCGCGCTGACGTCGCCGCGCTGGAATTCCCGGAAGATCGCCTCCTGCTGGGCTTGTGCAATTCCGGGTCCGGTATCGGAGATCTGGATCGCGATGCCGTTGCCGCGCCGTCTGCATCCCATGATGACGCCGCCGCTGCTTGTATAGCGGATCGCGTTGGCGAGCAGGTTTTGCAGGATCCTCCGCAGCATCATCGGGTCGGACAGCACCGCGAGCGACGAGCTGCGGACGCGCAGGGACAGCCCCTGCCTCCAGGCGATCGGCTCGAACTCGTTGCGGAGCTGATCGAGCAGCGGCCCGATTGCAATCGGCCGCACGTCGGGCCGGAGCGCGCCCGCATCGAGCTTGGCGATCTCCAGAAGCGAGCGCAGCAGGTCTTCCAGCGTCACCAGGGACCGGTCGACCTGGTCGATGAGCACGCCCGCTTCCTGCGACTCCATCATCTCGGTGAGTGCCGACAGGGTCAGGCGCGCCGCGTTCAGCGGCTGGAGCAGATCGTGGGTGACCGAGATCAGCACGGACGATTTCAGCGAGCTCGCAGCTTCCGCCTGCTGCTTGGCGCGGTAGAGGCCTTCGTTGGCCCGCTCGACTGAACGCAGAGCGTCCCGCAATTGATGCGTCCGGTCGCGGACCTGGTGGTCGAGCGCGATCGCGGTTTCGAACAGTGAGAACGCGTTGAGCTGCTGATCCATCGACCGCTCGACGCGGGACATCAGCGCCGCGTTGATCTTCTTCAGCTTGACGGATTCCCGCCGAAGCTGCTCGATCGTTTCCCCGTCCTGCCAGGTCTCTGCCACGTCGGCTCCGTTACGTCGGCCGCCTGCCGATGGCGACGCCGGTGAAGGTCTGGTTCACGTGCATCGAGCCGAACTGTTCGCCGTAGGTATGAAAGCCGACGACGCGGTTCTGCCGGTACAGCTCGGACATTTCGCGTGAGAGCTGGTGCTGCTCGGCGTCCAGCCGGCGCAGCAGGCATTCGAAGCCGATATAAAGAGAGACGTCCCCAATCTGCTCACGGGTTTCCGCGAAGGCATCCCGGGTGGCTCCGACCAGGCTGCCCGAGGTTGCCGTCGTCAGCACCATGCCCTCGTCGATCGCGCAGAAGAAGCGCAAGGAGCCGTCGGGATCCACGCGCTGGATCGACCGTGCGTAATAGGACCCGCCGACCCGGACCAGCACCGGATGCGATGCGAAGGAGAACGGGTCGAGCTTGGCGTCGATGATTCCGACCGCACGGGAATATTCCGAGGCGGCAGGCTCCGCGTTCAATTCCTTGACGACCCGCTGCTCGATATCGGCCTCGGTGACCACCATCTTCTGCGCGGTCGGCTCGAAATTGTCGCATTTGAAGACGCGGAATGGCAGCGACGTGTTGAGGAGAATGAGGAGAGCCGCATCGGTGTGGGCCCTGCCGTCGAAGAACACCCAGGTCCTTTCGAAGCGCAGGCCGTCGCCGGCCGACCCGCCGACGATCGGGATATTGTCGAGCGAGGCGTAGATGGCGGACATCACGGCCTCTTCGCGGCGGCACATGCCGTCGATCAGCACCAGGCCGAACGGGTTGCCGCCGCTGACCTCCGAGGTGGCCCGCAGCAATTCGTGGCGAAGCTCGCTGCCGATCCGGCGGCCGTCCTCGACATGGAAATTAGCGAGATTCAGGATCGGCCGGACCACGGCGCTGAAATCGGCCCGGCTGAACGTCAGCGCGACAACGCTGTTCTCGTCCCAGCCGTCCGGCGCCAGTTCGCCAGCTGTCGTGCAGCCGCAGACCGGCGTGTCCGCGAAATGTCTCGTGATCTCGGCGATGAACCGATGGGGATCGTAGCGGGGAGAGAGGAAGACCAGGACCAGGGCCAGCTCGTCGGACGGAAGCTGGGCGACGAGCTCGGCAACGGCGTCATCGACGGTCGGAGCTTTCGATTTCGCGACCGCAACGCCGGACGAACCGTCAAACCGAAGATCGGCCTGCCCCACTTCGTTTCTCTCCTCAAGGACGCGCTTGGTCTGTTGCCAAGATCTTCCGTCAAGTGCCGAAAACAGTAGGGCTTTTTCGCTCTAGCCGCAACAAAGCCGCGCGGTACCCGGTTTGGACCGGAAGCTGCCGAGCTGGCGCTGGTACAGCCGTTGATTGCGAGCCGGGAGGAATTTACCACCCCTTATCAATTCTGCCCTAGTTTTGCGCATTCGGATCTGGGGACAGGGCGCCCCCGGATCAGGGCTGAATGAAAATGGGGGTGGGAATGTCCGGGCGTATCGCGTCGCCGTCGAAGCGCACAATATTTCCGACTCTCAGGTTCCGCGCCAAGATCATCCTCGGTTTTGCCGTCGTGCTGGCGATCTCCGCCGGCAGCATGGCCTTCTCCTATTTCGGCTTCGAGCGCGTTTCGGAAGGCGTCGGATCCTACCGTAGCAGCGTCTCGGAGGCCGATCTTGCCCGCAATATCGATCGCGAACTGCTCGGCTATCGCTCCGCCGCCCGCTACTTCGTGGTGACCGGTAAGGAGGACGACGCCAAGGCGGCACTGGACGCCGAGGCCAGCCTGAAGAACGCCATCGATCAGGCGGTCAAGAATGCCAGGAAGCCGGCGCGGCTGGAGAGCCTCAACAAGCTCGCCAAGGAGTTTTCCAATTTCTCGGCGACCTTCGCCAAGATCTTGCAGGCCAAGCGCGACAGCGCGCTGCTGGTCCAGAATCAGCTTCAGCGCAACGCCAACCTGCTGAAATACAAGCTGGACGACGTCGGCAACAACGCCTCCGACTCCGAGGCGCAGGCGATCGAATTCGGCACCAAGCAGGTCAACGCCCAATTCCAGACCGCGAGTGCGGCCGCAAGCAATTTCATCCTCAACTCCGACCAGGCCGTCGGAGCCAGTGCGATGGCGCGACTGAAATTCGTCGAGAACTCGCTCGGCGCGGTCTATTCCATGGACGACAAGATCGTCACCGGCCTGAAGGAGGCAAAAGCGTTTCTCAGTGCTTATCGCGAGGCGCTGGAGAAGCTGATTGCGCAAGCCAAGCTGGTCGACGACCTCGTCACCGAGATGAGCGGTTCGGCCGGTGCCATCCTGCAAGGCGCCACCGCCATGAAGGCGGACCTCGTCGCCGAACAGCAACGGCTGGACTCGGAATCGGAAGCGACCATCGGGCAGACCGAGCACCTGGTTCTGATCCTCGCCATCGGCGGCACGCTGCTGGGCGTGGTTCTCGCCTTCCTGCTCGGCACGGGCATCTCGCGTCCGATGATCGCGATGTGCAAGGCGATGCGCGAGCTGGCCTCGGGTAATTTCGACGTCGTGTTGCCGGGTCTCGGCCGCAAGGACGAGATCGGCGAGATGGCCGGCGCGGTCGAAGAGTTCAAGGTCCAGGCCGTGGCCAAGGCCGAGCGCGATGCCGCCGCCAGCGAGGTCCAGAACCGGGAGCAGGCCGCCAGCCGCCGCGCCGAGCTGATCCGCTTTGCCGACGATTTCGAGAGTGCGGTCGGCGCCATCGTCTCCAACGTCTCGGCCTCGGCCGTGCAGCTGGAATCGGCAGCCTCGACGCTGACCCGCACCGCCGAGACCACCCAGAGCCTGTCGAGCCAGGTCGCGGACGTCTCCGAGCAGGCCTCCTCCAACATGCAGTCGGTCGCCACCGCGACGGAAGAGCTGTCGGCCTCGGTCGAGGAGATCGGCCGCCAGGTCCGCGATTCCAGCCGGATCGCGGAAGCCGCCGTGGTCCAGGCCAAGGAAACCGACGGCCGCATCGGCAAGCTCTCGCATGCCGCCCAGCAGATCGGCGAAGTCGTCAAGCTGATCACGGCGATCGCCGAGCAGACCAACCTTTTGGCGCTCAATGCCACCATCGAGGCGGCGCGCGCCGGTGAGGCCGGCCGCGGCTTCGCGGTGGTTGCGAGCGAAGTGAAGTCGCTGGCCAGCCAGACCGCGAAGGCGACCGACGAGATCTCCTCGCACATCACCGGCATGCAGGGTGCCACGGCCGAATCAGTTGCGGCGATCAAGGAGATCGGGGCGACCATCGGCCAGATCTCGTCGATCTCGACCTCGATCGCGAGCGCGGTGGAGCAGCAGGGCGCGGCGACGCAGGAGATCGCGCGCAGCGTCCAGACCGTCGCACAGGGCACCCAGACCGCGGCCACCGACATCGGCCAGGTCAACCGCGGCGCCGCCGAGACCGGCTCGGCCTCGGAAGAGGTGCTGCACTCGGCCAAGACGCTGTCGTCCGAAAGCACCCGCCTGCGCGCCGAGCTCGATCGCTTCATGGGGAATATCCGGGCGGCGTAAGCTCGCTCGGTTCGTTGCCAGTTACACGCTCCGCTGCTGCTCCACTCTCCGCCGTCGTCCTGGACGAGCGCGCCCGCAAGGCGCGCGCCGATCCGGGGCCCATAATCCCCGGCAGCGATCGTAGAGCGACCCCGGCCACTCCGAGTCTTCGCCCAACACGATCCTGGGGCTATGGGTACCGGATCAGCGCTCCGCTTGGCTGCGCTTGTCCGGGACGACTGCGGAGCTTGGCGCGGCACCAATTGTAACGGCGCGGGAAAGCGCCCCTTAACAATTCCCTGCGTCATCTAACCGCCAGTTGCGGCGTCGCAAATTTACCACAGCTTATCCTTTGCCAATTACCGTACGGACGAGTCAGGAAGCGGGCTGCTTCCCGGCTGCGCCTGGTTTTCCGCGAATGGAATGGGGTGGGGGAATGTCGGTCAAGTCGAAGTCGAGCCAATCGAAGCTGCCAACGTTGCGTTTTCGTGCAAAGATCATCCTCGGCTTCGTGGCAGTGCTAGCCATCCTCGCCGTCAGTATGGCTTTCGCCTATTTCGGCTTCGAGCGGATTGCCGGCGCCGTCGCCTCCTACCGAACCAGCGTGTCGGAAGCCGACCTCGCGCGGACGGTCGACCGCGAACTGATCGCCTATCAAGGACTGGCGCGGGCCTATACCCTGACCGGCGCGGCCGAGGACGAGACCGCGGCCAAGGCGGCTGAAGAGAATCTGAGAAGTGCGATCGCCAAGTCGATGTCCGCCACGACCGGCGCTGCCCGACGCGAGGAGGTCGGCAAGCTCGAGGCCGAATTCCAGCGCTTCACGAAGGTGTTCGGAGAGATCATCACGCTGACGCGTGAGAACAACAAGATCGCGGCCGATGAGCTCAACAGCGTCGGCAACAAGATCCGCTTCAAATTCGACGATCTCGCCGATACGGCCGCGCTGGCGGGGCTGTCCTCGGTCCAGACCACGGCCAAGGACATCACCTCGCAATACCTCGCGGTCTCCACCTCGGTCGGCGCCTTCGTCGCCAAGCCGGAGCCGAAGACCGCCGATGGCGTGATCGCGCGCGTCAAATTCCTGGAGACGCTGCTGGTCTCGATCTATGCGAACGATCAGAAGATCACCGACCGCGTGACGGAGATCGGCAACCTCCTGAAGCAATACCGCACCTCCTTCACCAAGCTGTCGGAGAACGTGAAGATCATCGTCAAGCTGAACGGCGAGATGACCAAGACGGCGGCGGGCATCCTCAAGCTCTCGGGCGAGCTGCGATCGGAGCTGACCGCCGATCAGCAGCGCATCGAAGCGAGCGCCAATGCGACGATCGTGGATACCGAGCGGCTGATGGTGATGTTGGCGCTCGGCGGCCTCGCCATCGGCGCTGTGCTCGCCCTGATGCTCGGCAACGGCATCTCGCGTCCGATGATCGCGATGTGCAAGGCGATGCGCGAGCTGGCCTCGGGTAATTTCGACGTCGTGCTGCCGGGTCTCGGCCGCAAGGACGAGATCGGCGAGATGGCCGGCGCGGTGGAGGAGTTCAAGGTCCAGGCTGTGGCCAAGGCCGAGCGCGATGCCGCCGCCAGCGAAGTGCAGAACCGGGAGCAGGCCGCCAGCCGCCGCGCCGAGCTGATCCGCTTTGCCGACGATTTCGAGAGCGCGGTCGGCGCCATCGTCTCCAACGTCTCGGCCTCCGCCGTGCAGCTGGAATCGGCGGCCTCGACGCTGACCCGCACCGCCGAGACCACCCAGAGCCTGTCGAGCCAGGTCGCGGACGTCTCCGAGCAGGCCTCCTCCAACATGCAGTCGGTCGCCACCGCG
>Ga0102592_1002855_pt1 | contig 14030 bp, 15 predicted proteins | sample AraplaCol_mMF_r2_FD_76861 | JGI IMG/M metagenome (GOLD analysis project Ga0102592, IMG submission 76861) | Arabidopsis root microbial communities from North Carolina, USA - plate scrape MF_Col_mMF_r2 (SPADES assembly) (version 2) | ecosystem: Host-associated > Plants > Roots > Endosphere... | reverse complement strand
TCTCGGTTCGGCCTGGAAGTCTAGACTCGTCCGCCCCGCCAACGAGCGAGCGGCAGTTGGTGCCGCCACGGCTCATGGAGATTTGGACGCGGTCCTGGAACAAGCCAAGGAGCAGATACTGCCCTTGGATGGTGGTTATTTCAGGAGCCACGATAGCCTTTCGCGCGCCGCTCGAACGCTATCCGACCTGTGGCACGACGCAGGATGGCGCTCGGGTCCGGCCGCTAAGGTCCGCGAGGCAGAAGCCCTGATAGCAACGGCACGCTGGGCGACAGAGAGTGCCCTGCTGCGGAAGGAGAGCCGAGGTCTCCAGCGGCGAACCGACTTCCCCGAAACCAATCCTCTTCTCGTTCGCTCGATCGACTCTGGCGGCGCTGGAGAAGTGTGGGCGGCCTTACAACCTCAGCAGCAATTGAGTGCAGCATCATGATCGAAATCGTCAGCGAGGATCGCTGCATCAAATGCGACCTTTGTGTCGAAGCCTGCCCCGACAACGTATTCGATGCAGTGCCTGACGGCATTCCCGTCATCGCCCGCCAATCGGACTGTCAGACCTGTTTCCTCTGTGAACTCTTCTGCCCGACGGATGCACTCTACGTCTCGCCGTTGTCGGAGGCGCTCGAAGGTGCTTCCGAAAGCGAACTCGTAGCCCGAGGCGTTATGGGCAGCTTTCGTCGCGAGATGGGCTGGAAGAATGCAAAGCCGCGCGGCACTGCGGGCGACCTGAGCTACCGGATCTTCGAGACCGGAACGATTACCCCCTAATTGGAGAGAAATATGAAACGGCTTCTTTCAACCTTCCTGCTGGCGGCGACCGTCATGTTTGGCGCTGCAAGCGCGCACGCAGAGGACGCGCCCGCAACCATCCGCTTCGGCGACGTGGGTTTCGGATTCGGTACCCCGTTCGGCGTCGGGCTGCAGGCTATCGCCGATGCAAAAGGCTTCATCGCCGATGAATTCAAAGGGACGCCGACCAAAGTCGAGTTCACCTACTTCACCGGAACCGGCCCGGCGATCAATGAGGCCCTCTCGAACGGTCAGCTTGATTTCGCTTCCTACGGCGCGGTACCAAACATCATCGGCAAGGCGAACGGCCTCGACACGGTGATACTGGCTTCCTATGGCGGAACGACCATCTTCAGCGCGGCGCGCCCGGATATCGACATCAAGTCGATCGCTGATTTGAAAGGCAAGAAGGTCGCGATCCAGAAGGCGACGATCATTCACTGGGGTCTCATCACCGCCTTGAAGAACGCTGGTTTGTCCGAGAAGGACATCACAATCGTTGACCTCAAGAACGCAGATCAGCTCGCCGCTATAGCAGCGAAAAGCGTGGATGCGGTGTTTGGAGCGGACTTCCTTCTGCCGCTGGAAGACAAGGGCGTCGCAAAAATATTCTACAAGTCCTCGGAAGCCGGCGCATCGGGCGACGGTTTCGGCGCGTTCCTGGTCACCGACAAGTTCCGCAAGGCCTACCCGGAAGCCACTCAGAAAGTGGTGACGGGTTTCGTCAAGGCCGCGCAATGGCTTGCCGACGACAAGAACCGTGAGGAGGCCTTCAAAATTTGGTCGCGGGCCGGATCGCCGGTCGAGATCATCAGCAAGTCGAATGCGGGCAGTCAGCTCGGTCAGAAATATAATCCCCGTCTCGACGAGTTCTTCGTAGCCCGCTACCGCAGCGCAATTGCCTTTAACCGCGAGCAGAAGCTGATTCGCCGCGACGTCGATCTCGACGCCTGGGTCGACCCCACCTACGTCGACAACGCAGTCAAGACACTGAACCTTCAGTCGCTCTGGCCAGATCGCTCGGCAAGCGGCGTCCTTCAAAACTGATCGGATATCAAATGGCAACGTTCGGAGCTGAAGACGAGTTTTCTGTCGCGCAGGCGGCTCCGAACGTGCGGTTTGCAAAGGTGAAGTCCCTTGTCGGAGCCGGTCTACTCGTCCTGGGCTTGCCCCTCGCCCTGCTTACGCTCTGGTGGGCGGCATCAATCAACGGCTTGGTTTCGCCCCAGGTTCTGCCCCAGCCAGACTGGGTCGTTCACACGTTTCTGGACCTACTGGCGAGCGGCGACATTCTTACTGCTGCTGCCGTGAGCTTCCGGCGCATCGCAGATGGTTTTCTTATCGGAGCCACGCTCGGGTTTTTCTTTGGCCTTCTCATCGGGAAATCCACGACCGCCGACGCCTACCTCGGACCAACCTTCCGGGCGCTGGCCGCCGTTCCCTCGCTCGGATGGCTCCCGATCCTGATCTTGCTTCTCGGGATCGAAGAGAGCCTCAAGATCGTAATACTTGCCAAGGCTTGCTTCGTGCCGATGGCCATCAGCACTGCCGAGGGGGCAAGAAACATCCCAGCCGGATTGACGGAGGTCGCACAGGTTCTGGGCCTTCGTAAACGAACCCGGTTCCTCAAGCTGACTATCCCGGCGATGGCTCCGTTCATCGCGAGCGGCGTCCGGCTTTCGCTCAGCCAGGCGTTCATATCGCTTATCGTCGTCGAGATGCTCGCAGGCACCGACGGGCTGGGCTATATGATGGTCTGGGGGCGCACCCTCTTCCAGCTCGATATCGTCATCGTCGGCATGATCGTCGTCGGTGTCGTCGGCTTCGTGTTGGACATCCTCCTAAAGCGGGCCGAGTCTCTCATTATCAAGGGGAGCGGAGATGGCTGAGCGACTTCTTCGAACATTGTTTCCCCGTGGTGCGGTCGTGCCGATGACCGCGGCGGCGATATGGTGGCTTGCCTCTTCCACGGGCCTCCTCTCCGGGCCCATAGCAGTGAGCCCATTGCAGGTTATCCAGACGCCTTTCCTCGACGCTTCGGGGCGCGAACTGTGGGCGGCGCTCTTGGCGAGCATGATGCGGGTTTTCGCGGGCGGCCTCCTCGGAGGCGTGGCTGGCCTTATTCTTGGCTACGTCGCCGGCATGTACCGGGCCGCCGGTCTTGGGCTTTCTCCGACAATTCACACGGTCCGCCAGGTCGCATTGTTCGCCTGGATACCGCTGCTCACCGCGTGGTTTGGCAACGGAGAAGGCACGAAGCTCGTTTTCACGGCCCTATCGACATTCTTCCCACTCTTCCTGGCGACCGAGCAAGGTATCCGACAGGTTCCCAAGCCGTTGGTCGAAGTTGCTCAGACGCTGGCTCTTCGCCCGACGACCCGCATCCTCCGCCTCTATCTTCCCGCCGCCCTATCGAACATCTACGTAGGCCTGCAGATAGCCGCGCTGTCCGCCTGGATCGGCACCATAGGAGCGGAGTATGCGATCGGAAATGGTCGAGGTCTTGGGAGCTATGTCGCAAGCGCTCGCGATCAATTCCGCATGGACATCGTCATCGTCGGAGTCTTCGCCCTGGCCGCAGGCGGGGTGCTTCTCGCCGCTGCCATCCGCCTCGCCAGTTTGAAACTGTCGCCCTGGAACCGAGAAATATGATGAACGCCCTTTCCATAGAGCATGTGAGCAAGTCCTACGTCCTCGAGGGCGCGTCGCGTCCGGTGCTGAAGGACGTCAACTTCCAGGTCCGGCACAACGAAATCGTCGCGATCGTCGGGGCTTCGGGATGTGGAAAGTCCACGCTGCTCAGGCTGATTGTCGGCCTCGATGACGTTTACCGCGGCTCCATCATACGCGGCGGTCCGGACGGTTCTGCTTCCGCAAAGGTGGGTATGGTGTTCCAGGATCACCGCCTATATCCGTGGCTGACGGTCGAGGGCAACATCGACCTTGCCTTTGACAACACCAATCTTTCCGCGTCGGCCAGACGCCAGCGGGTACGGTACTACCTCGAGCTCGTCGGGCTCGGCGATTACGCCAGAGCGTATCCAAGACAGCTCTCGGGCGGCATGGCCCAACGCGCCGCGATCGCCAGGGCCCTTGCGCAAGAACCTGACATCCTCCTGATGGACGAGCCGTTCGGCGCTCTGGACTCGATTCTGAGGATGCGCCTCCAGGACGAACTGCTATCGATCTGGGAGAGAAACCGCGTCTCGATCGTCATCGTGACCCACGACGTCGAGGAGGCTCTTTACCTCGCCGACCGGGTTTTGGTCATGGAGCCCAATCCCGGAAGAATCCGAGACGTTTTCGAAGTCGGCTTGCCCAGGCCGCGCGACCGAGGCGGGTTCGGGCTTTCGGACTTGAAGAAGCGCTGTCTGTCCACACTGGTCTGAAGCAAGAAGCCAACCTCGCCGCTGATAGCCGTTTTCAGACCGCAGCGACCCGCCCGACGGAATGCGCTGGTCGATTACTAGCTATCATCCTGCGTTCGAAAGACCGCCGCGTTGACGTGCCTGAGCGCGCCATAGCTTGCGCCGGGCATCTGCCGGTTCTAAGTGCCTATACTTGCCGCCGGAAAATTTGGGCCAGTCCAGAGCTAAGCCGGTGCGAACTAGCTCGGCACCCAAATCGCGGCCATCGGGCAAAAAACATTCTGCCACCATGCGGTCGTATGACAGTTCGGGCTTGATCCGAGCGGTCACGGTCTGGCCCTTGCACAATTGAACCAGGGCCCATTTCGACCGCTGGCCCCAAGGATGATCCAGTTCGGGTGCATCTATGCCGGCAAGCCGCAAGCGAATGCTGTTAATCACGATGGTGTCCCCATCGATGACCCAGCAACGGCCCCGCAGGATGGTTTCCATTTGGGGCGACTGGGGCGGCTTGATTCCGATGGCGCGCGACGCCACCTGCTCCCGAAGGATTAGTGGTTGAAACGGTTCCGTCGTCTCACGGGGCAACTGGGGGCGACCTCTTCCGGCAAACAGCCGCACCAGCATCCGAAGCAGTCCCATTCCCAAAGCTGTCCCCTCGATTCGAAATTGCCTTGAAGACCTAGGGACTGTCACGACGGCATTCTTGCTTTTCGCTGCCAATCTTTTGTCGGTGAGAGCCATTCACGGTTTTTCTTTCGGAATAACCGCAACGAATGTTGTGCGAGGTTTGTACCAGTTTTGCAGATCGGCAGGGATTTCGCTTTCACCCAATTCTTCGGGCAATTCGCCGCGCCAGGGCTCCCCCATTTAATTGTCGCGCAAACCTTATGGGGCGGATTGGCACACACCACTATGGTGTGATGTGTGCCCTTTGGTCAGTGGTTGTGACCGCCCTTTTCGCCAGCCTGGCTCTGCGCGCTATGCACTTCGTCGGCGCGGCTGCCGGGAGAAGTGGTCTGGTCGCCAGAGAAGAAACCAGAACCCGTACCGTTGCCGGATACAACGTCGCCGTTGCCCTTTGCAGCAGAGGACTGTTGACCGATGATCGAGCCCTGAGACTTTGAGTTGGTGTTGTAAGAGATAGTGGCGCCTGCAAAGGCGTGAGTGGATGCGAGTAGCGAAATAGCCCCCACAACTGCGAGAATGCACTTCACGATTTCTGTACCCCTGTTTACCCAAGTTTGCGCTGACATTCGCGCGACACCAACGTTACAAGGGATATAAATAACGAGTCCAGAGGTGTTACTTGGCGAAGACAGCCCATAAGTTGTGCCATCATGCCAAAGCTGTGGAGAAGTCCGGCTATCCTTGATAAGTTCTGTATATGGCGTGCATGTTGCTGGAGAGGTATCGAATATTGCTTCGGGAATTTCCCGCCACAACAGAGAGAATGCCGCGCAGTCATGGGAATGACCCGGCGTAACTTACTCCGCGCGGAGACAAATTTCAGTCCAGTATAGCTATCAGCACCGTTAAGACCACGGCGGTCAAGGCGGCAAATGCGACTGCAAATATGAGATTGCGTCCTAGAGACCTGACAATCGAGTGAAGGGCGTTCGGAGAGTCCGCCCCCTTCGCTGAGGAAGCAGAGATGCCAGACACGGTGTGCATTCCGACCGAACTATCACCACTTTTTGGTCGGGCATTTTGGCCATGCTTGATCTCCACCGGGTGAAGGTCTCTTTGGCAATACTAGCAACCACAGCGCTAAAACCCAACAGGTTCTGGCTTCGCTATGGCCCCGGTGCCGCTCACGATCACCCGAGGCGATGAAAGGCCCGTTCGAGAAGCAAGCGGAGACCAGCGCTTCGCTGGATGCCCTGATTGCTGATCTGACGGCGCGTCGCTCCCAACTTTAGGAACCGAGATGAGCCATCTTTTTTGCTGTCTCAGCCGTCGCTCTAGCCTTCTCCCGCTCCGCCGGGGTGCGCGGGATCAGAAAGGCATCGCTGTGGATCTCAGTGTCTTGGTCAATGATGACTAGGCAGAAGCTTGCACCTGCTCAGGCGTTCTGTGCCCTCCTCCCAATGTTCACCAGCAGGGCGATGATGACGGTGCCTGCGATGAAGACGAATGCTGCGGCAGCGATGGCCGGACTGATATTCTCCCTGATTGTAGAGAACATCTGACGGGCAAGGGTGCGTTGGTTAGGTCCGGCCACGAACAATGTCAGGACGACCTCGTCCAATGACGTTGCAAACGCAAAAACGGCACCGGAAATGATCCCCGGCATTGCCAGGGGAAGAGTCACGGTTCGTAATACCACGTGGGGCGCTGCTCCCATGCTCGCCGCAGCGTGCTCCAAGCGATGATCGATCCCCTGCAGAGATGCCGTCACGTTGACCACGACAAACGGTATAGCGAGAACCGAATGAGCAATGATGACGCCGAGATACGTATTGGCGAGACCGTACTGGGCGAACATAAGCTGCATCCCTACCCCCAGCACAACCGCTGGGACGACCATGGGCAGCAAGAAGACAGTACGGATGAACCCAAATAGTAACGAAATCTTCTTTCCGCGAAGGCCCAGAGAGCCAATTGTCCCGAGAATAGTAGCAAGGACCGTCGTTCCAGCACCGATTACCAGGCTATTGAAGATCGAACGGCGCCAGGCGTCCGCCGTGAAAAGTTCGTGAAACCACCGGAGAGAGAAGCTTGGGATCGGGTAGTTGAGGAACACGCTGTTGGTAAAGGCCAACGGCAAGATTGCGATCAAGGGAGCCATCAGAAAGAAAACGACGGCTGCTCCGAAGACTAGCTTTGCGATGGTCAACGGCTTCATGTCCGAGCCTCCTCAGAAGAAAGCCGCAGATAGACGATATAGAGCAGGATCGTCGCTACCAGTAGCACTAGGCCGAGTGCGCCGGCCATGCCCCAGTTCGCAGCACCCGTCGCATAGTAGGCAATAACCGAACTGATCATTTGATCCTTGGCACCGCCGATAAGCGCGGGCGTGATGTAGTAACCAAGTGCACTCATGAAGACGAGCAGCGATCCAGAGACAACGCCGCGAAGCGAGAGGGGAAGAAGCACAAGGTAAAAGGAGCGGACCGGATTTGCCCCGAGCGATGCGGCCGCAGGCATGAGATTCTTGGGAATACTGATCAGCACACTGAAGATCGGCAGCACCATGAACGGCAATAGCACGTGGGTCATGGCGATCACGACCCCAACCCTGTTGAAGATCAAAGGGATAGGCCCGCTGGTCAAACCAACTGCTTGAAGTGTGGAGTTGATTAGTCCGTTGTCCTGAAGCAGGATGAACCAAGCCGCTGTTCGAACGAGAAGCGATGTCCATAGTGGCAACAGGACTGCGCCCAACAACAACTGCCTGGTCCAGCCTGTGACTGAGGATGCGACCATTGCAAACGGCATGCCCAGCAGAATGCAGCAAATCGTGACAGTAGCGGCGGTCGTGAGCGTCCGGATCAAGGTATCCCGATTGGCGGACGTTCCTGCTGGAGCACTCGTGATCGATCCATTTACGTCCCGGGTCAAATCCACGGCGGCAAGCAGGTTCCGGTCCGTTATTGGAGAACTCGCTGCGTCTTGGATGGCAATCCAGAATGCGGGATCACTCCAGCGATTGTCGATCGTTGTAAGGTCGCCAATGTTGGGGTCGGATGAAACGGCGGACTTTGTTTTACTCATCAGGGTGCGAAAGCCTGATTTGGCGCTGTTCAATCGCCGAACGAGATCCCCAAAAAGCTCGTCGTCCTGGATGCCCCGGATGTCGGCTGCAAAAGCCCTTTGAGCGTCAGCTGGAGGAGCGCCCGCCCTGTCCCACCCCTTCAATGCAGAGGCGACCGTTGGCAGAGCACGAGATGCGACGGGGTCGGATACTGCCGACTTCATCATGGTCGCGAGCGGGGCGACGAAGAAGAAGACGAGAAAGAGTGCCAGCGGCGCTACCAACAATAACGATGCGGCTTGTTTCCAGAGCCAAGTGTCCTTCATGCCACGATCCAGCATTGTTCTGGAGAGAAGGAAGCGACAACCTCATCGCCAACGCTCAGTGGCGAGGATTTACGGTTCGCCTTGACGATCAAGTCTTTCCCTTGGTTGCGAATGCGAACCTGCAGATGGTCGCCATGATAGACAATATCGGCGACCGTGGCGCGAAGGCGATTGCTGGCAGGCGCATCGGAATTGATCTCGACACGCTCGGGTCGAACCGAAACCTTGACCGGTTTGCCCACGTCGGCGATCGTCGAGGTTCGGACCTCGATATTTGCGCCGCTTTCGAGATGGACGCCCAAGACACCATTTCCGGCACTCTTGACCTTGCCCGTTAGAAGGTTCGTTTCCCCGATGAATTCGGCAACGAACTGCGTCTGCGGGCTATCGTAAATTTGTGCGGGCGTTCCGATCTGTTCGATTTTCCCGTGATTGAAGATTGCAATCCGGTCGGACATGGTCAGCGCCTCCGTCTGATCGTGAGTGACAAAGACGATCGTCAAACCGAGCCTTCGGTGGATGTCACGGATGTCGAGCTGCATTTGCTCGCGAAGCTTCTTGTCAAGAGCACCGAGGGGCTCGTCCATCAAGACGACTTCAGGTTCGAATACCAACGAACGCGCCAGGGCCACACGCTGTTGCTGTCCCCCGGACAGTTGGATCGGTTTCCGATCCTGAAACGCGCCCAACTGCACCATATCGAGCGCCTTCCCGACCCTCTCCACGATCCCAGATCTGGAGACACCCCTCATTTTCAGGGGAAACGAGACATTTTCTGCAACGGTCATGTGGGGGAACAGAGCATAGTTTTGAAAAACAACGCCCATATTGCGCTTGTAAGGCGGCAGGCCGTCGACACGCTTCCCGCCAACAGCTATCGCGCCGCTGGTCGGCTTTTCGAAGCCCGCAAGCATCATGAGCAAAGTCGTTTTGCCCGAGCCGGAGGGGCCCAACATGCTGACAAACTCGCCTTTTGCAATCGCGAGGTCGAGATTGTCGACGACAGTCATGATCCCGAACGATTTGCTGACTTTTTCGAATTGAATGAAGGCGTTTGTCATGTAAGCCGACTCTTTTCTAACGCGAACTGCTGAAACAGCCGTTCGACAAGGGGCCTCCGAGGAGGCCCCGCACCAATAGTTACTGACCGAGCCAAGCGTTGAATCGCTGGGTCAGTTCCTCAGAGTTATCCGTCCAGAAGTCGACATCCAAGGGAATTGCGCCCTTAAGATTTTCTTCCGAGGTCGGGGATTCCTTCTGGTACTTCTCGGGCACGAGCTTGGAGGCGCCAAGATTTGGCAGACCGTAAGCAATGTATTCTGGCAACTTGGCCTGGTTTTCGGCTTTGCTTGCGTAGGCAATGAAGTCCATGCCCGCGTCCTTGTTGGGAGCATCCTTCAGAATGACCCAGCTATCGATAGCGTAAACGCTGCCTGGGAACACGAAGCCGAAATGCTTGCCTTCAGAGCGGTTGATGCCGGTGATACGACCATTGTAGGCTGCTGTCATAACGACCTGGCCAGAAGACAGGAGCTGGAGGGGTTGCGCACCTGCATCCCACCAGACGATGTCTTTCTTCAGCTCGTCGAGCTTCTTGAACGCACGGTCGACGCCGCCTTCGGCGCTGAGGACCTTATAAACCTCGTTAGCCGGAACGCCGTCCGCCATCAGTGCGAATTCGAGCGCATATTTCGGCCCCTTGCGAAAACCACGCTTGCCTGGGAATTTTTTGGTATCCCAGAAGTCCGCCCATGTCTGAGGTGCTTCCTTAAGCTTGTCGGCGTCGTAAGAAAGACCCGTTGACCAAACAATGTTACCAACACCGCAATCACTGACGGCTGCTGGCAGGAAGGTCTCCTTACCTCCAAGCTTCTGCCAGTCGATCTTTTCGTAGATGCCGTCCGCGCAACCAAGAGCCAATTCCTCGGACTCTACTTCGACAACGTCCCAGTTCGGCGTTCCAGCCTTAACCTTGGCCTGGAGAACACCGTACCCGCCATCCCAGCTCTCATCGAGAACCGGCTTGCCGGACTCCTTTGCATATGGTTCGAAGAAAATTTTGCGCTGTGCATCTTGGAAATTTCCACCCCAGGACACAACTGTGAGATCACGAGCTTGGGCGGCGAGGACGCCAGTCACCAATACTGTTGACGCAATGAGCGAGACTTTCAGGAGTTTCATCGGCGTTCCCTTTTGTTGGTTTGAACCTCGAACAGGAAACCACGTTTTGCCACTTTTGGAAGTGAGCCTTGGGGGCTTGGTGACTATTCTCACCGCTGGTGATCGCTGCTTCGAGGGTTAATACGTGGGCGGGGTGATGGCGCTCAGAATTTCGCTCTCCCCATCGTGGACATTTCTGAATCGATGTGGAAGACGGCTGTCAAAATAGTAACCATCGCCCGGGCGCAAAATTTTCTGCTGTCCGCCCACGGTAACCTCAACTGCTCCCGACAGGAGCATGCCTGCTTCCTGGGCCGCATGGGTGAACGCTTCGCCAGAATCTGCCCCGACCGCGTAACGCTCGTGGAGCATTAGAAGCTGCCGGTTGGGATGATCGAGGCCAATCACTCGATATGAGATCGTATCGACCTTGCCAATTTCTACGAGATCTTGGGACGTGTAGAATGGGGTATACGGTAGGCTAGACTGCAAATCTGAGAAGAAACCCGGCAGCGTGGTACCCAGCGCGTCCAAGACGGCACTCAGCGTGTCGATCGAGGGGCTCATCCGATCCCGCTCAATGAGGGATATCGTCGAGTGTGAGATCCCCGACCGTGCTGCAAGTTCTCTAACACCCAAATCGCGACGACGACGTAGCTCTCTGAGCTTCACCCCAATTTTTGGCATGCGATTTCCCTTTAGAATATGCGCCTTCGCTAGCATGGCATTGGTGAGCACGCACGCCTATCCACAATGCGTGCAGTCCGCGAGCCGTGGTGAAAATACTGAACACCTGTCTAGTGGGCAATTGTCTGAATGGCTTCAGTACGGGATGCTTCGTTCCAGCACGCACATAGGAGAACCTCATGACATCGCGGCTCGACGCCCTGAAAGGCAAATTTACACGGATCAAGGAACCGAAGCGCGACGCAGTTTCCGACACTGCTTCGATTGAAAAGACGGTTAAGGAGATCATCGCTAGCGTACGTGAGCGGGGCGACGCCGCGGTGCGTGAATACTCGGTGGCGTTCGATAAGGCCGACGTCGCGAACTTCGAGGTTACCGAGGAAGAGAAGATGAAGGCTATTGCCGATCTCGACCCGCAAACCCGCGAAGACACTGAGTTCGCCATTGCAAACGTCCGTCGGTTCGCGGAAGCTCAACTCGGAACCATCCTGCCACTCGAAATCGAAAGCCTGCCGGGCCTACACCTTGGCCACCGCGTCATTCCGATCGAGATCGTGGGCTGCTATGTTCCGGGGGGGCGTTACCCCCTCCTCTCGGCACCGGTCATGACCATTGTCCCGGCCAAGGTCGCTGGTTGTGACCAGGTAATCGCATGCCTTCCGCCGAATGCTCATCCCGCAATGATCGCAGGCTGCCATCTCGCTGGCGCGGACCGCATCTTCCGGGTCGGTGGAGCCCAAGCGATTGCGGCTATGGCGTACGGTACAGAAACGATCCCCGCAGTCGACAAGATCGTTGGCCCGGGCAACGCTTTCGTCAACGAGGCGAAGCGCCAAGTATTCGGTCAGGTCGGCATCGATCAGCTCGCTGGCCCGAGTGAAATCTTCATCGTTGCCGATGAGACGGCCAATCCTGCAACCCTCGCAACTGACATGCTGGCCCAGGCAGAGCACGACGTACGCACCCGCGTCGGCCTTGTTACAACCGACCGCAAGCTTGCAGAAGAAACAATCAAGGAAGTAGAGAAGCAGCTTCAAACTCTCTCGACAGCTCCTGTCGCCAGCGTTGCCTGGAAGGATTACGGTGAGGTCACCGTTGTCGATGATGAAGAAACCATGATCGCCTACTCGGATTACATCGCGACGGAGCACCTTCAGGTCCATACCCGTGATGCAAAAGCGACCGCTAAGAAGCTGCGCAACTACGGCTCCCTCTTCATTGGCGTACTGGCCAGCGTCGTCTACTCCGACAAGTGCTGCGGAACAAACCACACGTTGCCTACGATGGCTGCTGGCCGTTACACCGGCGGCCTCTGGGTTGGCTCCTATGTAAAGATCGCCACGCACCAGTGGCTAGATGAGCGCGGTGTTGCGGCAGTCGCCCCGGCGGCCGTTCGGCAGAGTGCCACAGAAAAGCTTGAGGGCCACCGCCGCGCAGCAGCGCTTCGCCTAAGTCCCCAGCAGCTTGCCGCAGCAACTAGGCAAGCTGATTAGGGCTAATCGCGATTGTCAAATTTTGCGGCAGTGGGAGGCCGCCCGGCAAACGAAACCGGGCGACCTTTTCTTCTGAGCGAGCGCCTCATTGAATCTTGTAGTAATCGAGCGCCGTCTGCGATGACATCGCGATACCGCGGCATACAGCAAGAAGCACTTAACCGAGAGAAATGTCGTAGGCAGCCATGTTGTCTTGCACGTCCCGAAGCCCTTTATAGGAAGCATGACGAAGCTTCCCGTCATCCGTCGAGGCTCGGTATTCGATCTCTGCGATAAGTGTCGGCCGGACCCAGACCAGATTTTTACGGGTGCCACTGCAAGCGACCGGCAATCTTTCCGGGACTATGCCTCCAGCAAGTCGGGTCGAGGCACTTGCCACCAGTGTGTCCACGCGAACTGACCGAACCGTGCAATCACGTAGACGACAACCGCGGTCGCAATGAGCAATTCGAAGACCGCCAGCCCGTGGGTTTGGTCGATTAGCTTCTGACGGATTTGCCAGACCTCTAGCTGATCGGCCGTCTTGAAAAGCGCCGTCGCCCCGATGACCAAGGGGAAAGTGTAAGCCGAAAACCCGGGCGAGAACGGGAGCGCAAGCAATCGTACGAACGCGACATACACAATGGCAGTCATCAGCACCGAGATTCCCATCAGCAGAATAACTGGCAATGGTTGTGGGTCGTCGACCAACGACAAATATCCTGTCAGAGACAGGCTGGCTGGGGCCGCGAGGACCGCCAGCGTCGGCATAGCTGTAACCGCAACGTTCTCCGCAAAGATGAACCTGTAAAACATTACCGGCAGCATCAGCGCGTAGATAACCATCCCGAAATACAAAGCAGTAACCGCCAACAAGAACAACGGTCCTTCGTGGGGACCTCGATAGGACACGGCGGCAACAATGACGCCGACCGGGGGAATAAACCAGCTGGGCACCATATGCGGCAGTTCGAACCGGACCGCCATTCTATTTCTGGCAAACAATGCCAAGAAGACAACATGCATGCACAGCCCGAACAACCATAGCAACGCCCCGGCCAGATGATTGGACTGCCAGAGACTTATCGAGACAAGCATCCAAGCCATTGCATACGTAGCAACCACACCGCCCACCACGGGATTAGCGAGGTCGCGGGAAAGCGTTTTCGGGTGAAGGAGGAACCGCACGCTCAGTAGGATGAGCAGAAACGCAGCAATCACGGCACCGGTTTCGGCAAGCCCAACGCCAGGAAGCAGATTTTCCCACGACAAGCCAAGGCTCGCGATGCCAAGCGCCAGCCCTGCTACCGGCGTTGGAAAGCTTCTTATTCGTTCTGACAGGTTTTTGAATCCATTTGCGGGCATTCTTTTGCCGCCACGCTTGGTTGGCTTAGCCTGAGCGCACCAATCGTAACGGTCGAGCCTATACTCCGCAATGGCGATGACGTCCGCTATGCGGCCAAGAGCGTACATTGCAACTGAAATGACGTTAGTGGAAATAGCCAACCGTCATGGCACGATTTTGCTACGGCTA
>Ga0102592_1002840_pt1 | contig 14097 bp, 9 predicted proteins | sample AraplaCol_mMF_r2_FD_76861 | JGI IMG/M metagenome (GOLD analysis project Ga0102592, IMG submission 76861) | Arabidopsis root microbial communities from North Carolina, USA - plate scrape MF_Col_mMF_r2 (SPADES assembly) (version 2) | ecosystem: Host-associated > Plants > Roots > Endosphere | place... | reverse complement strand
CGAAAGAAAGCCGCAAGGAGTTTCGACGCAATATCGAATGCCCTCAGCGACATCTGCGCATTGTTCTCAGTTGACGAATGTCGAAACTACTTCAAGGCCGCAGGGTATGAGGCGATTTAGATGCGACAAGCTTTAACAACACGTAAGACGGCCCGAAGGCCGCCTCGCATTTCCCCAGATGTCTTATTACTTCTTGTTCGGCAGCGGCATCCAGGCTGGAACGGCCACATCAGCATGAGCGAACTGCGGCAACTTGGCGCCAAGTTCTTCCATATTCTTGATATCCGCGTCCTTCAGGTCCTTCTGCGTGATCAGCGTCGGTGGGACAATGACATTGTGGCCCGGATCTTCGCCGGCAAGCAGCATGGCAAGCGCGCGTACCGAGACCTGGCCAACGACGGCGGGGTTGGTAGCGGCTGTAGCTGCCCAGGCGCTGTCCTGCTCGCGCATAGCGGCGATATCAGACGTCGAAATATCGGCCGAATAGATCTTCACGCTGGTTGAAAGACCAGCTTCGTCGACCGCGATCTTCACGCCCTTGGCGAACTCATCGTAGGGTGCGAACATCACCTGGACGTCAGGATTGGCCGACAGCACGGAGCGTGCCTGGTTGGCGACGGAGTTTGCGATCGGATTATCCATTGTTCCGAACATCGCCGCTTCATTGATGCCCGGGTACTTCGTCTTGAACTCTTTCCAGGTTTCGTCGCGACGATCGAGCGGCGCAATGCCAGCGACGTAGACGTAGCCGGCCTTCCAGGCGTCGCCATTGTCCTTGACCGCCTGCTCAAGCGCGAGGCGCGCCAGATCGCGGTCCGATTGCTCGATCTGCGGGATCTTCGGGTTCTCGACGTTGACATCGAAGGCAACGACCTTGATGCCAGCGTCAACAGCACGCTTGGCGGCTTCCTTCATCGACTCCGTAAGGCCATGCTGGATGATAATGCCATCGACCTTCAATGCAATTGCCTGATCAACCATATCAGCCTGCAGCGCCGCATCCTGGCGGCTATCCAGCACGCGCAGATCGACACCCAGGGCCTTGGCCTGCGCCTCAACGCCAGACAGGTACGACTGGAAGAAATCGCCGGTCGATAGATAGCGCACGAGAGCGATCTTGACTTGACCAGGGTTGTCGAAGGGCTTGGGCATGTCGGCCGAAAGGGCAACGCCCGAGAAGGCTGTCGCTCCAATGAGGCCTATTGTCAGCTTGCCGAGTGTTCTACGCGTAATCTTCATTCCTGTCTCCTCCACAGTAGACGCTTTGTTGTTCATGCGTATGCGCGAAGGGCCTCCCAGCCCTATCGTTTGCCTCTCTCCGAAAGAGCAAAGGTAAAGACCAGCGCGATGACGAGCACCGCGCCCTTGACGAAGTCCTGCGTATAGTAAGGCGCGTTCATCATCGTGAGGCCCTGCAGCAGGACACCGACGAAAAGGGCCCCTACCGCAGTCCCAAAGGCATTCGGCTTGGCGACTCCGAGCACGGCAAAGCCAATCAGGGCGGCGGCGACCGCGTCGAGCAGGAGATTGTTGCCGGAGGCGATGTCACCACGACCCAGACGCGCAGCAAGCAGAATGCCACCGATCGAAGCGAAGACGCCTGAGATGACGTAGGCAAACATCTTGTAGGCATTGACAGGCGCGCCAGCGAGTTCCGCAGCACGCTCGTTGGAGCCGACGGCATACATCATCCGACCGAAGCGCGTGTACTCCAGAAAAAACCAGATAAGGATGGCGAGCACGATCAGCACGACGACCGAAACTGGCACCAGATTCGGAAGAAGGAAGTCAAACTTGTGACGTCCAAGTGCCAAAAAGGCCGGGCTGAAGCTGCCAGTTGCGGTACTGCCATCGGGCAGGCTCATCCCGGTCGCGATCGACCGACCCTCGGTCGGAATGCGCTGCAGCCCAACAAGAAGGAACATCATTCCGAGCGTTGCCAGCAAGTCGGGAACGCGCATGTAGACGACCAGGAAACCATTGACCAACCCGATCACTATGCCGATCAGCAGGCAGACGGCGATCGCCGTCAAAGCATCACCGTTCAAGATCACCATGATGTATGACGACGCCATCATTGCTGTCGTTGCGACCGAACCGATCGACAGATCGAAGCCACCGACGACCATGGTCGCTGTGACACCAAGCGCCAGAATGCCTGTGATCGACACCGACTGCAGGATGAAGACGGCGCTTTGCGGCGAAGCAAACCCGCTCGTAGCTATAGAGAAGTAGACGAGCATCACAGCAAGCAGCAGCAGAAAGCCATAGCGGATAGCGAGCTCGCGAATATTGGCGCCCATTGCTTGCGGTGGAACGATTTTTGCCGGCTGCGCTGCCGCGATCGGCGTGTCGTGATCAGTCATCAATTCACCATTTCATGCTGGCCCGCGATCTCGGCCAGGAGTTTACTGACATCAATACCGGCGTTTAGATGCTCGCCGGCCAGCGTCTGTTCGGACATCACCAGAATACGGTCGGCAATTTCGAAGGCCTCATCGAGCTCCGTCAGGAACACAACAGTGGCTCTTCCTTGCGCCGATGCTCGAAGCTTCTCGGCAATGTCGCGGCGCGCGGCAATATCGACGCCCTGGAACGGTTCATCGAGAACCAGCAATCGACAGGGCTGGCTTAGCCAGCGGGCCACCATCACCTTTTGCTGATTGCCACCGGAGAGCGTGTGCATCTCATCTCGTTCCGATCGGCAAACGATGCCGAGAGCGGAAATCTGCCGTTTAGCTTCGCCGCGCTCCGAACCGCGGCTGGAGACGCCGCCGACACGGGCGAGCCGCTTCAGGAAAGGAAGGCTGATATTCTCGTAAATATTGAAATCGGGGACGATGCCATTGTCCGCGCGGTCCTTGGCGACGAGGAAAACTCCTTCGGCAATGGCCTCTTGAGGTGTGCGCGGCTGATATCGCCTGCCATCAAGCGACATGCGTCCTGCAAACGGCTGTCTGGCGCCGAAAAGCGTCTCGGCAAGCGCGGTCTTGCCAACACCGACGAGACCGGTGACGGCAACGACTTCTCCCTCACGCAGCACGAAATCAAAAGGACGTGCGCTCGGCGAGAGCATGAGCTCTTCGGCGCCGAGGACTGTCGCCCCGCCGTCGCGAACGGCAATGCCGTCATGGCTGATCGCCTTGCCGAGCATCGCATTCACCGCACCCTCATAGTCGAGGTCAGGTCCCGTGAAGGTGCCGGTAATACGTCCGTCACGCAGGCTGACGATACTGTCTGCCAGGCGCCGGATATCCGACATGCGGTGCGAAATATAGAGGATGGCGACACCCCGTGCGCGCAAGCGATCGACAAGCTGGAAGAGTCGCTCGGCCTCGGCGCTTGACAGCGAAGACGTCGGTTCATCGAGGATAAGTACCTTCGGCTCGTGGGCCATCGCACGGGCGATGGCCACCATCTGCCGGTCGGCAAGAGATAGGCCCGAGATGCCAACGCCGAGATCAAGGGAAAGGCCCATGCGATCAGCCACTGCCTTGGCTTCGCGCCGCACGCGCCTTGGATTGAAAAACCAGGGCGCGGAACGCCCGTTCAGCCGGTCAAGCGTCAGGTTTGTTGCGACATCCAGGTCAGCTACCACCCCATCGTTTATATTCTGATGAACGGTAACGACGCCGGCACGGATGGCTTCAGCCGGTGACGACGGCGAAAAAATCTGCCCCGCCAGCGAAATATGGCCGGCGTCACGCGCGTAGACACCGCTGACAATCCGCACGAGCGTAGACTTGCCAGCACCGTTTGCACCCATAAGGGCGGTTACAGAACCGGCGCGAAGCGACAGATCGACTCCGCCGAGCACCTGGATACGACCAAAAGATTTCCGCAATCCCTCGACGCGGAACACAGGTTCTTCGTTCATCTCCGTCCTCCCGCGTTGATGCTAGGCCGGGGCGTCATCATTTGTCAAGCTCGTTGACATTTGACAAATCGGCCCATATCAAATGTCATCAGAGTGCAAGATCGCTGACGGCCCAAAGAGGAGGGACGTCAGCCGCGCGGGGGAGTTGGCACCGCGAAAACGGTCCGGGGAGGAAGAAATGAAGGATACGAAGCCGTTCGTGGCCCTGTGCCCCGAAACGCTGCCGCAGCGGCTGGGCGGCCTAGCGGCACTCATTGAAAAATTGGGCGAGAACCACGGTAGCTGGCGCGTCAAAGAAGTCGGAGACGGCAACCTTAATCTTGTCTTCATCGTGGAAGGCGAGCGAGGAAAGGTGATCGTCAAGCAGGCGTTGCCCTATGTCCGCCTTGTCGGAGAGAGTTGGCCGCTACCGCTCAAGCGCTCTTACTTCGAGTATCATGCGCTGATGCGCCAATCGGACCGCGATCCCGGAATGGTCCCGGAGATTTTCCATTTCGACGTCGATCAGGCGATCATCGTCATGGAATTCCTGTCACCGCATATCATTCTGAGGCGTGCTCTCATCGAGGGCCAGCGACTGCCCAGGATCGGCCGTGATCTCGGCCTATTTGCTGCACGCACGCTTTTCCGCGGCTCAGATCTCGCCATGACCGCCCGCGAGCGAAAGCAGGATCTGGCGCTGTTTTCCGACAATGTCGAACTGTGCGACATCACGGAGAATCTCGTCTTTTCAGACCCCTATTTCGAGGCGTCGCTCAATCGTCACACATCACCACAGCTCGATGGGATCGTCGCTGAACTGAGGGCGGATCGCGATTTGAAGGTCGAGGCACAAAAGCTGAAGCACCTTTTCGCCACCAAGGCCGAGACCTTGCTGCATGGCGATCTTCATACCGGCTCCGTGATGGTGACGATGGATGAAACCCGCGTCATCGATCCGGAATTCGCCTTCTATGGCCCAATCGCCTTTGACGTCGGCATGATGATCGCCAATTTCTGGATGAGCTATTTCTCGCAGGCGGGCCACGAACAGAACGGCAATCGCGAGGCTATGCGGGACTATCTGCTCAACGTCATCGAAACTATCTGGGCAACCTTCTGCGAGGAGTTTTCGGACTTGTGGCGCAGCGAGCGCAACGGCATCCTCTATCAGCGCTCGCTCTTCGAAGATCGCGGCGACCTGCTCGGCGCCGAACAGGCACTCGATCACGTCTTGCACGAGATCTGGACCGACATGCTCGGCTTTGCCGGCGTCGAGATCCACCGTCGCATCCTTGGCCTCGCCCATAATGCCGATTTCGAAACCATCGCGGATTTGGATTTGCGAGCACGCTGCGAGTGCAAGGCATTGAAACTCGGCCGCCATCTCGCCGTCAATCGCCGGCATATTCACAGCCTCGCGGAGATCAACTCGCTCGCCAAACGACTCGAGAAGGAGACAGTCATTTGAAAGTTGGAGCGCGTCACTACCACACCATCTGGCTGAATGAAGACGGCGCATCGGTCGACATTATCGACCAGCGGTGGCTGCCGCACGAGTTTCGCGTGGTTACGCTGAAGAGCGTCGATGACGTCGCAGTCGCGATCAGGGACATGTGGGTGCGCGGAGCACCACTGATCGGCGTGACAGCAGCCTACGGGGTCGCGCTTGCCATGGCCGCCGACAGCAGGAACACCTCCCTCGACGCAGTGTGGAATACACTCCATGAAACGCGACCGACCGCAATCAACTTGCGCTGGGCGCTGGATACGATGCGCAGCTTCCTGCTCGAGCTCCCGGAAAGTCAGCGTGCTGAAGCCGCCTACAGGCGTGCTGCCGCCATCGCCGACGAGGATGTCGACCTCAACCGCAGCATCGGCATGAACGGCCTCACGGTTATTCGCGAGATCGCCGCTCGCAAGAAGCCCGGCGAGCCCGTGAATATTCTCACTCACTGTAATGCCGGCTGGCTTGCGACGGTTGACTACGGCACGGCGACGGCTCCGATCTATCTCGCGGCTGAAGAGGGGATTCCTGTCCATGTCTATGTCGATGAGACACGCCCCCGCAACCAGGGCGCCCAGCTAACGGCCTGGGAACTGAAGGGCCACGGCATCCCCCATACACTCATCGTCGACAATGCCGGCGGCCATCTGATGCAGCATGGCGAGGTCGACATGGTAATCGTCGGCACCGACAGGACCACGGCCAGCGGCGACGTCTGCAACAAGATCGGCACCTATCTGAAGGCGCTCGCCGCAAAGGACAACAACGTACCATTCTATGTTGCCCTCCCCTCACCGACGATCGACTGGACGGTGAATGACGGTGTACGCGAAATCCCGATCGAGGAACGTAGCGGCGACGAGGTCACCTTCGTGCAAGGACGTGGTGCGGGCGGCGAAATTGCGAGCGTACGGGTTTCGCCGGAAGGAAGCCCCGCAGCCAATCCTGCTTTCGACGTTACTCCGGCGCGTCTGATCACTGGCCTTATCACCGAACGCGGCATTGCAGAGGCATCGCCCGCCGGCTTGAAGGCGCTTTTTCCCGAACGGAGATAACTCATGACCATCGCGAACAGGCAGAGGACGGAGGATGTCGCCGCCGGCATTCGCAGGCGTGTCTTCGTGCACACGATGCGCAACAACGGTGGCTACCTCAGCCAGGCCTGTTCCGCGGCCGAGAGCCTGGCGTTCCTTTATAACGAAGCGCTCGTCCTTGGCGAACCGACGCTGCCGAAGACCCCTCTGCCCTTCGCGGGCGTGCCGTCGTCCAAAAATCCGGACGCGTTTACCGGCGCCGGCTATCATGGCGCCTTTGCTCCGGAATACGACCGCTTCATCGTTTCGCCCGCCCACTATGCGCTGGTCATATATTCGGCGTTGATTCAGGTCGGCCGGATGGACGAGAACGCGCTTGATCATTTCAATCGGGACGGAGGGTCAGTCGAAATGATCGGTGCCGAGCACAGCCCAGGCATGGAAGTGACGACCGGATCGCTTGCGCAAGGGCTATCGATGGCATCGGGCATAGCCTGGGCGCGCAAGCGCCGCGGCGAACCAGGCAAGGTCTGGGTCTACATGTCGGATGGTGAATTCCAGGAGGGGCAGACGTGGGAATGCCTGGCGGCAATGAGCTATCACGGCATCTACAACATCCGCGTCGTCGTCGATGTCAATCGGCAGCAATGCGATGGGGCGATGTCCTCGGTACTTGATCTTGGCGACCTGCCGGCGCGCATCGCTTCCTTCGGCGCTACCTGTCGATCGATTGACGGACATGATCTGCAGGCATTTCGGGCTGCAGCCAATAGCTCAGAAGCCCAAAGGCCTCTGGTCATCCTTGCCAATACATCGCCCTACGAGGGCATGCCGTTCCTGAAGAAGCGCTTCCCTCGCCTTCACTACGTCCGTTTCAAATCGGCGGAAGAGCGCGAGGAAATGCAGACGGCAATCGGAGCCGAGCTTCGCGTCGATCCCGCTGAAATCGCGAGGGCCTGATCATGGTCGAAATCGTCAACCGCCCCTATGCCAGAGCCTTCGAGGACTTCGCTTCCTCCCGCCCGGAAGTGCTTTGCCTGTCCGCCGATCTGACATCATCCTGCGAAGTCGACGGCTTTCGCGAGCGCTATCCCGATCAGTTTCTGTCGCTCGGCATGGCCGAACAGAACATGCTGTCTTTTGCCGGCGGCCTTGCAATGCAGGGTTTCCGACCCTTCGTCCATACCTTCTCCGTCTTTCTCTATCGCCGCCCTTACGACCAACTGATCAACTCCATCGCTTACTCCAACCGCAAGGTCCGAATGATGGGTTTCCTGCCCGGAATTACGACACCGGGCGGCATCACCCATCAGGCGATCGAGGACATATCGGTCATGCGCGCCATCCCGAACATGACGGTCCTCGAAACCGGCGATGCCACCGAAGTGGAGAGCGTTCTTGAGGTGGCAGACAGCATCGACGGCCCGGTGTACGTCCGAGTTCTGCGCGGCGAGGTCCCGCGGCTTTTTTCGACACCTTTCGAATTCAACCGACTGCGGACGCTGAGCGAGGGAGGCGATATCCTCGTCGTCTCTTCGGGCGTATGCACCGAAGAGGCCTTGCGCGCTGCCGGGCCGCTGAAAAACCGCGGGATCGGCATTCACCACCTGCATGCCTCGACGCTGAAGCCGTTTGATCGCGACGGCCTGCTAAAGGCGGCACGCGGCAAGAAAGGTATAGTCACGCTCGAGAACCACACAATCAATGGCGGGCTCGGATCGCTGGTCGCCGAAATTCTTGCCGAGGAAGGGCTTGGCATCCGCCTTCGCCGACTGGGACTGGAAGACACCTTCGCGCATGGCGCCTCCAAACCCTATCTTATGAAGAAGTACGGGCTCGATGCCAGCGCACTGACGCAGGCGATCGGCAATCTGCTGGGGCGCGCCCTCGACATAGCCGATCCTGAGTTCGAAGCGGCCCGCCTCGACACGGTTCATTCGGTACAGAAGGCAGAGGCGCTCTGATGGCATCGCGTTTTTCCGTCAGCTACTGGCTCGACGCCACCGGCGAAAAAGAAGCGCGAGCGCGAGCCTTGGATATCGCAGTCGAACAGACGGTGGAAATCCCAAGAGAGATCGTGCCGCGTGGCTACGTTGAGGACGAGATTCTCGGCCGGTTGGAAAACCTGAAATCCGCCGGCGCCGAGCGCGGTGGTTTCCTGGCGGAAATTTCCTACAGCGAGGACGATGTGGGTGGCGATTTCCTGCAGCTTCTGAACATCGTCTTTGGCAACTCCTCGATCAAAACCGGTACGCGCCTCGAATCTCTGCAGCTGTCGGACGGCTTGCGCAAGCTTTGCCCTGGACCACGTTTCGGCGCTGCCGGATTGCGCGCCCGAACAGAGGTCACTTCTGGTCCGCTCATCATGTCGGCGATCAAACCCGTGGGTCTATCGACGTCGGAACTCGCGGATCTCACTCACCGCTTTGCCTTGGGTGGCACGCATCTTATCAAGGACGACCACGGGCTCGTTGATCAGCCGACCTCACCTTATCCCGAGCGCCTCAAGGCCTGCGTCGAAGCCGTTGCCGAGGCAAATGCCAGCACCGGATTTCAATGCGCGTACGTGCCCAACATCACAGGACCGGCGTCGCAGATCTTCGAGCGGGCCTTCATGGCAAAGGAAGCGGGCGCGGGTGCGGTTATGCTGGCACCGTCACTCGTCGGCTTTGACGTGTCCCGTACGCTTGCCGCCGACCCCGGTTTCTGTCTACCGATCATCTCGCATCCGACTTTTGCCGGCGCCAATGTCATCACGCCAACGACGGGTTTTTCGCACCGCTTCTACTTCGGGACGCTGCAAAGGCTCATGGGTGTCGATGCGGTCGTGTTTCCGAATTTCGGCGGGCGGTTCGGCTTCTCGCGCGAAGAGTGTCTGTCCATCCTCCACGGTTGCACGGAGGATCTTGGTGAGCTGAAGCCCATTTTTCCTGCGCCTGGAGGCGGCATGACGTTCGAGCGGATAGCCGACATGCAGCAGGTTTACGGGAACCATGTGATTTATCTGATCGGCGGCGCGCTTTTGCGCGAGAGCGATCTCGCATCCGCGTGCCGGGCGCTGCGAGCGCGCATCGCTGACCTATCTCTCCCGGCCAACTAAAGCCCTCCGCTGCACACGCCTCCGCGAGACCGCTCGCAGGGCAAACTCCGTGTCGACCAGATGGCCGAGATCGACATTGTCCGACTAGTCGTCGACCCGCCGCGCACACTCGCTTTGGACAATTGAGTAATAGAGACGAAGCGATGGAAAGGCCGCGGTGAGCGTCTCAAACATGGCATCGAGGGGAAGCAACGTTCTATTGTACTTAGCGGCCAGGAAAGCTTTATGCAGTTCCACCTGCTCCGCGCTTGCGTCCTCGACAATCGTATATACAGGCGACGGCGTCGTTCTTCCCTTCACGACGATTTGGTCGAGCTCTATCACGTTATAAAACCCGCCTACGAGACGTGCAGTTTCCTCCCCAAGCAAGATAGCAACGCCGTAGTTTTTTGACGCTCCTTCAAGGCGCGAGGCAAGATTGACGGAATCCCCAAGGCAGGAATAGTCGAAACGCCGGCTCGAACCCATGTTGCCGACGACACATTCGCCTGTATTGATCCCAACGCCCATCTTGAGAACATGCAGTGGTGAACCGCTTGCTCGCGCTTCTATCTCGAGGTCCTTGTTGAGCCTCCCGATGGCCGTCTGCATTGCAATCGATGCCTGAACAGCGTGGAGCGCGTGCTCAGGGTCATCGAGGGGAGCGTTCCAGAATGCCATGATGCAGTCGCCCATATACTTATCGATAGTCCCTCCCTTATCCATGACGATGTCGGAGAGCGGCGTCAGCAGGCGGTTGATCAGGCCGGTTAGCTTTTCCGGATCATCCTTCATCGTCTCGGCGATTGTCGTAAAGCCACGGACGTCGGAAAATAGCACCGACAACGTTCGTCTTTCGCCGCCGAGTTTCAGCTGCGAAGGGTCATCCGATAGCCTTTTGACAAGATCGGGTGAAATGTACTGAGAAAATGCGCGGGTAATGCGTTGCTTGTTTCGGCGCTCCTCCGCAAAGTCGAAAGCGGCCTGGCCGAAGGCGACCGAGGCAAATGCAACGGTCGGCCCAAGCGGTGATACGAAGAAATGGCCGAAACGCAGGCCCGTGTAGGACAGCAGTGCGAATAAGCAGATGGCGACAACAGTTGCCAGGAGGGTGAGCCAGCCAGTCGATTTCCAGACGGTTGCAGCAGCAAATGCGGCTGCGAGCAGAACAAACCCAATGAAAGGCACCATGCTCGTGCGATTGATCGACAGCCGTTGCCGAAGATTGTCATAGATCGTTGCCTGGATCTCGACGCCGGCCGTAAGCTTCCCCGTATGCATCGTATATGGGGTGGCAAAGGCGTCAGCACCTCCCTTGTCGATCTCCGGGGCGTTCTGGAGACTGAGACCCACCAGAACAACGCGGTTATTGAACGTTCCTTCGGGCAGGAACGTCTTCGGGTCGAGTGCCTGATAATATGAGACCGTCTGATAGCTCCGTGCTGGGCCAAAGGACTGGATCATCGCGTCCTGCGGGACCGGCACGCCATCGTGGCCAGCGGCTCGCAAAAGCGTGGCGGCAAAGCCGTCTTCGTAGATCGGGATGGTCCGGAAGACACCGTCCCCACCAAGTTCGATTGAGGCAATGCCCGTGCGAGCACCGGCCGCGGTGAGTTGCGGCAAAGGTGTAGCCCGCACGAGTTGGTCGGCTTGCGGCGTTTCGATCAAGGTCTCGTCGCCTGCAAGCACGATGTCAGGGCCGACCGCGGCGGCAATTGCAGTATCGTTCTCCGGTGTCGAGGGCTCTGCCATGATGATATCGAGGCCGACTGCCTTTGCGCCGGCTTCTCGCAATTGCCGGATCAACTGAGCATGCAAGCTGCGCGGCCACGGCCATTGTGCGTTTATTGCCGCAAGTGAAGGCTCGTCGATGGCAACGATCACCGGCCCCTCCCCCGGCGGCGCCAGGCCATCGATCGTCGACAGATAGTCGAAGGATTTGAGTTCCAGTAGCGGCCAAGCCGGCAGGCGCGAGAGTAGCGAGATCCCGATCAATGTCACGAGAATAAGGACGAGCAGCCGGAGGCTGCGGTTGCTGAACAGCCAACCGGCAGATCCTGAAGCCGGACCAAGGGTCGGTGTCTTGTTCATCAGAAACGAACTTTGAATGTGCCCTTCACGGCACGTCCCCAGCCAGGAACACCCGGCGTTATTTCAAATTTCTCATCGAGGAGGTTGAACGCAGCCACTTCAAGAGCAAAGCGCTTGTCGAACGGCTCCCATATCATATTGGCATCAAGCGTCCAGAAGTCATCAAGCTCTGTCCCGATGTCGTCTCCGTCCCGTTTGCCGATATAATTCGCGGCGATCGTCGCTTTCACCTTCGCTTCGTTAACCCAGGTTAGAGCGACCTGACCCGAGTTGCGTGGAACGAACGGAAGCGCACCGCCAAAGTTGACGCTTGCTTCATCCTTATTCTCCGAGTCCATACGAGCATAGGTCGCGGAAAGGCCAAACCCGTTCCCCAACGCAAAATTTGCCGTGACGCTTGCGCGGTCGAGGCTTGCTCGTTCCAAAGTCAAGCTATCCAAGGCGGGGAGCGCCGTCAGCGGCAGCCCGATCGTCATGTCGTGCAGTTCCTGGTGCTGATAGCCCATGGACGTGAAGAACCAGTCCGTCCATTGGGAATCCCATTGTAGTTGAGCAGTGTCGACGTAGCCATCGACTCCAACTGCAATCTGATTGGGCTGCAGCCCGACAATACCGATCGGGGCAAGTGTCGGAACGCCTATCTCAACGCTCTGACGCATGAATGCGGCGCGCAACCATTGATCTTCGACCGGCGTCCAGGCCACGCCCAATCGCGGCTCCAGCCGGCTGACATCCGTACCGTCTCCATCCAGCCACGTGGCATGGAGCGCATATTCAGCCTTCAGGTCCGGGGTGATCTCGTGCAGCAAGTCCACGTAGGCGCGCGTCAGGTTTGTTCGATTGGATGCTTCTTCAGGGCCGATCGTCACATCCGGGACAAAGAGGGGGAACAGCTCGAAGAACTCGGCAAAGCCGCTGGCACGCGTGTCGATCCATCCTCCCTCAAGTCCGTAGCGCCAGGTCAAGCCGTTGTCAGTGCCAAGGCTGTGACTGATGGCTGCGACATAGCTTTTGGACGATAGGCTTTCATTTGTGTGCCCGAAGGGAACGAGGTCCGGCGGGGGCCCTCCGAGGAAAGGCACAGCTGACTGATCGAACACGAAGTCATTCGTACTCTGCGACTTAACTTCAGAATAAAGCAGTGCCGCATTAACGATATTTCGGTAGCCGAATGTGTGGCTCCAGCCTACGCCACTGTTGAGATTATCGAGACTGTTGCGTTCGTTGCGATAGAAGGGCAGTTCGGGCGGAGCGAGGTCAAATCCGAGAAGAGGAAAGAAGAGCTCGTCATTGAACCGGGCCGAAGGCGATGGATCAAGTGTCAGCGAATTCAGGTCGAAGTCGCTTCGGCTTTGATTGACGAAGGCAACCAGCCGATCCTCAGGGGTTAGAGTGGCCGTGATATAGCCGTTGGCGCTCAGCAGCTTGTTCTCGGTAGAGAAGTTTCCGAAGTTGGCATAATCTCCTTCGGCTGGAATTTCCTCCCACTCGAAACTGCCGAAAAAGCTGATCGGGATCGTCTCGTTGGCAAAGCCCTGAATCTCGGCTTCACCGACACGCCCGGTGTGACCGCCGACGCTGTTTATGCCGCCACCGATAGAACCTTCGATAAATGGCGTGCGAAGGAGCGTGGCCGATCTCGACCGACCCGACAACATGTGCGGATCGAGCAGCAGTCCCTGGAACAGGGAGGAAAAGCTCGTTGCGTTGGTGGTGTTTTCAATCACGCTGTCGCCAAATGTAATCGCGTTCTTGAACGGGTTGATACTTCCCTTGAGGGCCTGGTCAGTAAAACCGCTACCTTCAAACGGATCAAAGACCGCGTCGCCGTAATATCGGCCCCAGGCGTCGAGGCCCTGCAAACGAAACGCGTTGTTGAGCGTGGATCCGGCGTCCTGGTTGGCTCCAAGCGCACTGAAATCCCCGCCGCGGGCACGCGCGCGCCTCAGAAACTCCTGAGCGTTTGCTATCGCGCCGTCGGCATCGTAGTCGTCAATAGCAACGGCGGTTCGAAATGCTGCAATAACGGGATCATTCTTGTCCAGTCGGTCGGCATTCTCGAGCGCCTGATTTGAAGGGTCCCTGTCGCCACGCTCATAGTGGCCCGCGGCCAGCATGAGCTGCGCTTGCGAGTAGCTCGGATTCGCGGTGGATGCCGCGAGCAGGTCTTCGATCGCCTTTTCTCGTTCCCCCGTCTGGAGATAGTAGCGTCCACGCGCAAGCAGTGCGACGTCAAAGGCTGGATCGGCGGCTAGTGCCAGGTCGATCTCCCGCTTGGCTTCCTTCATGCGCGATTGGTCGAGATAAAGGATCGCAAGATTGGCGTGGCTGATCGGATCGTCGGGATCGAGTTCGATCGCCTTTTTGAAGGCCACCTCCGCCTCACGGCTGGCACCGCGAGCGTCCTGCAGCAGGCCGAGATCATTCCATGCCATCGCGGAGCCTGGCGCAATCTCGATCGCTTTGTTCAGGTCTGCAAGCGCTGCATCGAGATTTCCCTCGAAGTCGGCGCGCATACGAGCGCGGGCTT
>Ga0102592_1002839_pt1 | contig 14108 bp, 16 predicted proteins | sample AraplaCol_mMF_r2_FD_76861 | JGI IMG/M metagenome (GOLD analysis project Ga0102592, IMG submission 76861) | Arabidopsis root microbial communities from North Carolina, USA - plate scrape MF_Col_mMF_r2 (SPADES assembly) (version 2) | ecosystem: Host-associated > Plants > Roots > Endosphere... | reverse complement strand
ATGGCGTCCGCCATTTTTTCAATGGGAGGAAGCTATGAGGAAGGCATTATTGCTTACAGCCGCGGTGCTGGCGCTGACGGCGGGACAGGCGCTGGCGGCCAAGAAACAGTTGGTCATCGTTGTGAAAGGCCTCGACAACCCGTTCTTCGAGGCAATCAACCAAGGCTGCCAGAAGTGGAACAAGGAAAACGCCAGCTCCGAATACGAGTGCTTCTACACTGGCCCTGCATCGACTTCGGATGAAGCCGGCGAAGCGCAAATCGTTCAGGACGTGTTGGGCAAGGCGGAAACGGTGGCCATCGCCATTTCTCCGTCGAACGCCAAACTGATCGCTCAGACGCTGAAGACGGCAAATCCCAAGGTTCCCGTGATGACGCTCGACGCCGACCTTGCGGCGGAAGATTCAGCACTGCGCAAGACCTATCTCGGCACCGATAACTATCTGATGGGCGCGCGCATCGGCGAGTACATCAAGAAGGCCAAGCCGCAGGGCGGCAAGATCTGCACGATCGAAGGCAACCCGGGTGCCGACAACATTCTGCGTCGCGCGCAGGGGATGCGTGACACCCTGACCGGCCAGAAAGGCCTGACCGCGCTGAAAGGCGAGGGCGGGTGGACCGAAGTTGCCGGTTGCCCGGTCTTCACGAACGACGATGGCGCCAAAGGCGTTCAGGCCATGACCGACATTCTCCAGGCAAACCCCGATCTCGATGCTTTCGGGATTATGGGCGGCTGGCCGCTGTTCGGCGCGCCGCAGCCCTATCGCGACCTGTTCAAGCCGATGGCCGAAAAGATCGGCAAGAACGAGTTCGTGATCGGTGCGGCCGACACGATCGGTGATGAAGTCGCGATCGCCAAGGAAGGTCTTGTGACCGCTCTTGTCGGCCAACGGCCGTTCGAAATGGGCTACAAGGCACCGTCTGTGATGATGGACCTGATCGCCGGCAAGACGGTCCCGGATCCAGTCTTCACCGGCCTCGATGAGTGCACCAAGGATACGGTCGATACCTGCATCCAGAAATAGTGGGGGGGAAGGACGGCGGGCGGATACCATCATCCGCTCGCTGTCTTTTACAGCGATTATCGCGTTGCCGACTTTCGCTCGAGCCTCGCGATGACCTTCTCGCTTTTGAGTTCCCGGACGGCGTCCTTGCCGATCCAGCGCGCGGTCCGGTTGTCGGATGCGGCAAGTCGTTCTGCCACTGCGCATGCGCGAGCATGGCAATGCAGGTTGCGTTTGCCGATGTTTCGCAGCGCCCAGTTTACCGCCTTGCGTACGAAATTGCGCGGGTCGCGAGCGTGCGCGTCAATGAGTGGAAGCCAGGCAAGGATCGTGTCGTCCGGCTCATTCTTCAAATGCACTGCTGCGCTGGCAATCATCGCAAAGGCAGTTCGCCGAACGAACTCGCGATCGTCGGCTGCGAATTCAGGTATGAGCGCCTTTAGACCAGCCTCGACGTAGAGGTCTGCCGCCGTATCGACGATTTCCCAGGAGTGGAAGTCCGCGGCCCATGTTCTGGCGAGGTCTGCCGTGAGCTTTTGCGGTTCGGCCGTATAGAGCGCAAGCAGCCGCGCTTCGCGGATGTTGGCTGGCCACAGCTCCAGCGCGCGGCCGTGACTTTGCTTCACCGTTCGGGCGATCTTTTGGAGATCCGGATTGGAGATGCCGAGCGCCGTTTCGGTGACGATACCGAAACGGGCCATGCCTGATATGTTTTCCTCCGAGCGCAGCGTTTGCAGATGCGCAATCAGCTCCGCGCTGCTGGAGGACGGACCGATCATTTTTCGAGGCGAGCCAGCAGCGAGGATGTATCCCAGCGATTGCCGCCCATGGCCTGGACGTCCCCATAGAATTGGTCCACCAGGGCCGTCACCGGCAGCTTCGCGCCGTTGCGGCGCGCCTCGTTGAGCACGATCCCGAGATCCTTGCGCATCCAGTCGATGGCGAAGCCGAAGTCGTACTTGCCTGCATTCATCGTCTTGTGCCGGTTCTCCATCTGCCAGGAGCCGGCAGCACCCTTGGAGATAACCTCGACGACCTTCTCGATGTCGAGGCCGGCGCGCTTGCCGAAGTGAATGCCCTCCGCCAGGCCCTGGACGAGGCCGGCGATGCAGATCTGGTTGATCATCTTGGTCAGCTGTCCGGCGCCTGCCGGTCCCATGAGGCCGACCATCCGGGCGTAGGCATCGATCACCGGCTTTGCCTTGTCGAAGATGGCCTCGTCACCACCGCACATGACGGTCAAGACGCCGTTCTCGGCGCCGGCCTGTCCACCCGATACCGGGGCATCGATAAAGGCGCAGCCCTTGTCTTTCGCGGCGGCATCGAGCTCGCAGGCAACTTCCGCGCTCGCGGTGGTGTTGTCGATCAGGATTGCACCCGGCTTCATCGTCTCGAGAACGCCGTCCTCGCCCGTTGTCACCGAACGGAGATCATCGTCGTTGCCGACGCAGGTAAAGACGAAATCCGCATCCTTGGCCGCTTCGGCGGGTGTTGGGGCCGCTCTGCCGCCGAACTTCTCCGCCCAGGCCGCCGCCTTCGATGCGGTCCGGTTGTAGACGGTAACGTCATGGCCGCCCTTCACCTTGAGATGGCCAGCCATGGGAAACCCCATTACGCCAAGACCGATGAATGCGATTTTTGCCATGTGCCAATCCTCTCCTGAATGCCGGGCATGAGGATTAGCGGAAAGCACGGCGCGCGGAAAGAGCCGTCGAAGTGCGGGTTGCATCGTGGCGGAAAAATTTTCTCCGAAAGCGGCAATTGCCGGTTTGGATAATCCGGCAAGCCTCGAAAGATAATAATTACAAATGTCGATCGATTTGATGTGTTTTGTCAAGATTGCAACGAGACACTGGAGCGCCGAGAGCGGCTGACTTCCAGAGAGGGAAGACGATGATTTTACGACGTCAAACACTGGGGCTTTTCGGCATGGCACCGTCCTGAACACCGACGACGGCCCCTCGCACGCAAAGCAAAGCTAATTCAATTCCGACTAGAAGGCATCATTTCCATGACCGGCAAACACGATCCCATCAATTTCCTCTGGTTCATCCCGACCTCGGGGGATGGTGCCTATCTTGGCTCGAACGAGCAGACGCGTGCGCCGGAAATCGGTTATCTCACCCAGATTGCCCAGGCGGCTGATCGCCTTGGGTACTCCGGCGTGCTGCTGCCGACGGGCGTTGCCTGTGAAGAATCCTTCGTGACAGCGGCAGCGCTTGCCGCCAAGACCGAGAAGCTGCAGTTTCTGGTGGCAATCCGTCCGGGTACGGCATCACCGGCATACTACGCGCGTCTAACGACGACGCTGGACCGTATTTCGAATGGGCGCCTGCTGCTCAACATCGTCGTCGGCGGCAGTCCGGCGGAGCTTGCCGGCGACGGCATTCATTTGGCCCACGACGAGCGCTATGCCCATGCCGATGAGTTCTTCACGGTCTTCGAAGAGCTGCTCGAAAAGGGTGTCGCGAGTTACGACGGCAAATACATCAAGGCGACGAATGCGAAGCTTGGCTTTCCATCGGTGCAGAACCCGCGGCCGCCCCTGTACTTCGGCGGTTCGTCGGATGCTGGTATCGACTTCTCGGTCGGCCGCGTCGACAAGTACCTGACCTGGGGCGAGCCGCCGGCTCAGGTTGCCGAAAAGGTTCAAAAGGTACGGGCTGCCGCGGCGAACAAGGGGCGCGAGGTCAGCTTCGGCATTCGCCTGCATTTCGTCGTCCGCGAAACCGATGAGGAAGCATGGGCAGCGGCCGATCGTCTGATCTCGAAACTCGACGATGAGACGATCCGCGAGGCGCAGGAGCGCTTTGTCAAGGAATCCGACTCCGTCGGCCAGCAGCGTATGGCGGCCCTGCACGGTGGCCGGCGCGACAAGCTGGAAGTGTCGCCGAACCTTTGGGCCGGTGTCGGCTTGGTGCGCGCCGGGGCAGGGACAGCACTTGTCGGGTCGCCGAAGACCGTCGCCGCGCGTCTGCGGGAATATCAGGACGTCGGTATCGATACGGTCATCGGATCCGGTTATCCGCATCTCGAGGAGGCCTATCGCGTTGCCGAGCTACTGTTCCCGGAACTCGGGATCACGCGCGAAGAGCAGCGGCACGGCTTCCAGAGCGATTTCGGCAAGCACCAGGTCTTCGGCGGCGGCAGCCATGGTGGAAACCTGAAAGTGGTGTCCGGCTCCTGATGCGCAAACCGGCGCCGTCTGCTGTCGGGCGGCGCTGTTTCATATGCTCGCCGGGTACTGCGTCGACCGGTGGTGCTGGCTAAGCTACAGCCCGCCTCTTCCGGCTAGTGCACCAACGCGTTGACTGTGACAATCAGGAGAAAGGCAGCGATAACCAGGGACGCTCCCCAGGCAACCGTGCGATTGGCCCGGGCCAGGACGCGTGGCCTGGGGCCGCGCTTGGGATTGAATTTCGGCCGCCGTTTGAGGGTGGCTGCGGTTTGTGTGTGTCGTTTATCTGCAGTCATACTGCCTCGCCTGCGGCCGTGAGATGCCGAGGCGCCAACCTAGCATGAAACCGGTTCAAGATTTAGTGCGCTGTGCTGCCGTCGCGCTCGACAAACGCCTGGATGCGATCGACCAGAATTTCCGTTCCCTGCCGTCGCGAGCCACCGTCGGTATAGTCATCGAGGAAGACGACCTGTTCCGTAAAGAGCATGGTTGTTCCTGATGGCGTCGCTTCGAAGGTGATCGTCGCAAGCGATGCCGAAATGCGGGTTTCGCCGAGCTTCATGTCATAGGCATAGATGATGCGGGCCTGCGGCACGATATCGAGATAGCGCGCCTCGTAGGCATGCAGCACGCCGTCGCTGTCTGCGACGCGATTGCGCTCCTGGCCGCCGACGCGGAACTCGAGGCTGTATTCGATGGGCACCCACTCGTCGTGGCATGCAAACCACTGCCGCTTGGCCTCCGCATCGGCCCAGGCGGCAAACACCCGTGAGATCGGCGCCCGCATCTTTCGCTCGATTGCGAATGTCTCGTGCATGGCGGAATGTCTTGTCATGTCGTTCGTCACTCCGGTTGGTCGTCCGAGAGAAATCGTTCAAGTCGGTCAAAGCTGGCGTTCCAGCTTGCCTTGTGTTCGGCAAGCCAGCGTTCCACCTGGCCCAATGCGCCTGCTTCCAGGCGATAAGTCCGCACGCGGCCGCTCTTTTCGGAATGGACAAGGCCGCTCCTTTCCAGCACGGCGAGATGTTTCATAACGGTCGGCAGAGCCATCGACAGAGGCTCGGCAAGCTCTGACACCGAGGCTGGCCCGCGGCCGAGACGATCAACCATCCCGCGCCGGCTGCGGTCCGAAAGCGCGTGGAACGTCTCATCGAGTGTGGCCGGTTCGTCCATCATATAGAGGCTTCGTCCGGCCGGAAGCGTGCGGGTAGCCGTTCCCGGTAGGGATAGAATCTGAAATACGGCCGCGCTTCTTCAAGGACCCGTGCAAAGGACGGGCGCGCCAGTAGCCTGTCGTAGCAAGCCCGCAGGCTTGGCTGGCCGGCGAAAGGGACAAGGGTCTCGGCATAGAAGAGGGCGGGTGCCGCGGCGCAGTCGGCCATGGTGAAGCTATCCCCTGCGATCCAAGGGTGTTCGCCGAGTTTCTGCTCGATCATGCCGTAGGCCTTGCGCAGCGCCGCTTCAGCACTGGCCACGCGGCTCGGATCGCCGCCGCGCAGACGTTCGGCGACGATCTGTTGCATCGGTTCCTGCACGTGCAGGTCAAAGAAGCGATCCCACAGGCGGACCTCAAGCGCTTTGTCGAAATCGCCTGGGATGAGGGCCGTCGCACCCGGATAGTAGCGATCGAGATACTCGATGATGATCGTCGTTTCAGGGACAGTGCGGTTGCGTGCCTCATCGCGCAGCACCGGCATCTTTCCGAGTGGCCAGACGCTGAGGAACGCGGCTCTCGATGCCTCGTTTCCGAGATCGACATGGACGGGCTCGAAGGGCGTGTCGTTCTCGTAAAGGGCGATCAGGACCTTGTGGCAGAAAGATGCAAGCGGATGACTGTGGAGGAAGAGCGACATGCGGCCGGCCTTTCACGTTGTTTTAAAACTTGCGTGAATGGCTAAGTATCAGGGCGCCGCTTCGCTGGCAACAGGAAAGTTGCGTGGATGGCTAAGTATTAAGACAGCCGCGCAATCACCAGGTGGCCCGGGCTCGGATTGCCTTCCTGCATGCGAACGTTGATCTCTCGCATCTCGACGAGCTCGAATCCCGTCGCTGCGAGGCGTTCGCGAATATAAGCTGCCGAATGCAAAAAGCGCTGATGCGGGCCGACCATGTAGGGTTGGCCATTTGCCGAGGCTTCGGGCAGTTCCTCGGATGAAGAGATGAAGAAACCGCCGGGGTTCAGGTTTTCCGCGGCGCCGAAGAACAACGGTTCGAGTGCGCCGAGATAGGGCAGGACGTCAGTCGCGGTAACGAGATCGAACGGATCCTCGTCATTGTCTTCGAGAAAGTCCTCGACCTCAGCGACGAAGAGCGTGTCGTAGAGCTCCTTCTCGTGGGCGATCTCGACCATGTTTTCGGAAATGTCGATGCCGGTCATGTCCTCGCAGAGGTCGCTGAGCGCGCTGCCGGTGAGGCCAGTGCCACAGCCGAGGTCGAGCATGCGCTTGAAGGGGCCAAGGTTCAGCTCCTGCAGGCGCTGGCGCACCATCATCGGCACGTGGTAGCCGAGCTGTTCGACGAGAACGTCCTCGAAGACTTCGGCGTGCTGATCGAACAGGGTCTCGACATAGGCGTCCGGCGCCTTGGGTGGCGTCTCGCCGCGTCCCATGGAGGCGATCCGGACGGCGGCGCCGCCATGATCCTCGGGGTCGATGGCCAGGACCTCTTCATAGGCCTTTACGGCGGCATCGACATCTCCCGCCTTCTCGAGGGCAAGAGCCCGGTTATAGGCTTCCGCGAGTGCGTCTTCGTCGATCTTCTTGGCCATAGCAATTCACCATCGTTTTAATTCCAGAGCTGCGTCTACGGCGACTGATTGTCTTTTGCAATGGCGACGTTCGAGGCGCAGAATAAGGATCCTCTAACGGATAAGAACAAAATGGAGGAAATACCATGGTGGCCGAAATCAGTAAGGCGAACTTCGAGATAGAGCTGGATAGTCCGCGACCAGCGCTGCCGGCAACGCCAAGCGAGATCACAAATACGCTCAGCCACTATTATCGGGGAGAGCTTGGCCGGATGATAAGCTGGCGCGATCGCATCGACCGAACATCGAATTGGGCGATCACGGTCTCGGCGGCGCTGCTTTCGGTTTCGCTATCGACGCCGACCTCGCACCATGGCGTGCTGCTTTTCGGGATGATGCTGATCACCCTGCTGTTGCTCATCGAAGCGCGCCGCTACCGCTTCTTCGATATCTATCGCGCTCGTGTGCGGAAGCTGGAGCGGGGCTATTTCGCGCAGATTCTTGCGCCGAACGGCGAATCCAGACCCGATTGGGCCGGCGCGATCGCGAGGAGCTTGCGCAAGCCGCAATTTCTCTTGAGTTACCCCGGGGCGGTCAAGCGGCGACTGCGCCGCAACTATTGCTGGATGTATTTTATCCTGTTGCTCGCATGGTGCCTGAAGATCACCACGCCGAAGCTCCAGACAGAGGGCAATCCGCTGACGCAGACGCATTCATGGACGTACGTCGTCGAGAACGCGGCACTTGGGCCAATCCCGGGCTGGGCCGTGCTCTGCCTGGTTGGCTTGGCCTATGCCGGTATCCTCTATGGCACACTGCATCGGGAGATGGACGAAGACGAGTTCGTCAAAGGGGAGGCTCATGTCTGATCGGCGTTTGCAGCGCGATCAGTTGATGATGAACTCGCCTCTCAGTGCCCGCCATTCGGTGGCCGAGATGAGTTTGCGGTGCATGTAGCGGACCGAATGCAGCGGTCCGTCGAGCTTCTCCTGCCAGAACTTCAGGAAGCTGCGCATTTCCGGAAAATCCGGTGCAAGGTCGTAGTCCTGCCAGATGTAGGTCTGTAGGATCGTTTGGTGATCCGGCATCCGGTAGATGATCTGGGCCGTGGTGAGGCCGTAGCCCTGAAGCTGCCTTTCCATGTCCTTGTGCATCGTCGTCTCGCTTCTGGTTCCGATGATCGCTCATTAGCGATCAATGAAATGGAACCGCTACATGCTTAACCGAAGCTTGACGAATTGCTAGTGCTTCATGGATTTCTTTTGTAATTTCAAATTGTTGGCAGCTCTCGTCAGCGAGTGCTGCCAAGTTTTTCAGCGCTTCAGGTGGCGGGTGAGGCGGCGCTCGATCCAGGCCCAGAGATGGCGCAGGGCTTCGACCATGGTGAGGTAGAAAATCGCTGCCCAAAGGTAGGTCTGGTAATCGAAGGTGCGCGAGAAGGCGTAGCGCGTTTCACCCATCAGGTCGAGAACGGTGATGATGGCGACGACCGCAGAGCCCTTGATCAGCAGGATGATCTCGTTGCCGTAGGGCCGCAAGGCGACAATCAGCGCCTGCGGCAAGAGGATCTTGCGGAAGGCGATGACCTTGTGGATGCCAAGCGAGGCGGCGGCTTCGTGCTGGCCGCGCGGAACGCTCTGGATGGCGCCACGCAGGATTTCAGCCTGGTAGGCGGCCGTGTTGATGGTCATCGCAAACAGACCGCAATACCAGGCATCGCGGAAGAACCACCAGAGGCCGACGGTTTCCAGCTGCGGACGGAAACTGCCCAGGCCGTAGTAAATGAGGAAGAGCTGTGCCAGCAGCGGCGTGCCGCGGAACACATAGACGTAGCAGTAGGCGATGCCGTTGATGAACCTGTTCTTGGACATGCGGGCAAAGGCCAACGGCAGCGACAAGATGGCGCCGAAGAATACCGAGATCACCACCAAGGCAATCGTCGTATACAGACCATGCAGGTAGCGGGGACCGTAGCGGGTGAACTTCTCCGGATCCCAACCGGTCACGACCATCGTGAGCAGTGCGGCAGCCAGGACGATCCAGAGAGCGACGACAACGTATCCGGTAATGCGCGCAGCGGTGACTGGCCTGTGCGCTTGCTTCGGAGCCGGCTGCGCCGGAATGAGCGTCTGGGCGTGGCTCATCGGCTGATCTCCGAACGCTTGGCCCACCGTTCTATGTAGCGAAGGCCGAAGGAGGAAATGATGGCGAGGCCGAGATAGAGAGCGCAGGCGACGGTATAGAACAGGAATGCCTGTTTGGTGACCTTAACGGCGACGCCGGTCTGCCGCAGGATATCGGCAAGGCCAATGATCGAGACGTAGGACGTATCCTTGAGCAGGATCATCCAGAGGTTCACCAGGCCGGGAAGGGCGATGCGCACTAGTTGCGGCAACACGATCAGGCGCAACGTGCGCCCACGATGAAAGCCCAGTGCGTCCCCGGCTTCGTACTGGCCTTTCGGGATGGCGCGGAAAGCCGAGAGCAGCACCTCCGAGCAATAGGCGGAAAATACAATCGACAGCGCGATCACGCCCGCCAAGAAAGCGTTGATTTCGATCCGGCCGTCATAGCCCATGGAGGCGAGGACGGACTGGATCAGGATCTGCATGCCGTAATAGATGATGAACAGTGTCAGCAGTTCCGGCAGGCCACGGAAGATCGTGGTGTAGATGCCGGCCGCAAGGCGGACCGATTTCTCTTCCGATTGCTGGCCGAGTGCGACGAGGAAGCCGATGACAAGTCCGATTGGAAGGGTAACCAGAGCGACCGCAACTGTGACCTTGAGGCCGGCGGCGATCTCATCGCCCCAACCGGTGTCGCCACAGGCCAGGATCGTCGAGGAACCGAACCACGTGAAGAGTCCTGCGGGTCCGCAAAGCGGATCGAAGATATGCCCAATCCAGGCCCAGAATGGACCTAGCGCGGAAAATAATCCGCCCATGCCAGTTTTCCCCTCGCGGTTTCTACCGCTTTGATCTTTCTATCGTTGTCAAACAAAAATGGCGGAAGAGCAAGCCTTCCGCCATCAGCTTTATCAGCGACCTACAGCTTTTCTTATTCGCCGTAAACGTTGAAGTCGAAGTACTTGTCCTGGATCTTCTTGTATTCACCGCTGGTGCGGATCGCGGCGATCGCGGTGTTCAGCTTTTCGCGCAGCGCGTCGTCGCCCTTGCGGACGGCAATGCCTGCACCAACGCCGTTGATTTCCTTGTCGACCGGCAGTGGCGTCAGGATCTTGCAGCATGCGCCGGCATCCGACTTGACCCACTGCGACAGCACGACGATGTCGTCGATGACGGCGTCGACGCGCCCATTCGTGATGTCGAGCTTGTACTCGTCTGCCGTCGGGTAGAGCTTCAGCTCGGTATCCGGCAGGTGCTTTTCAGCGTAGTTCGAGTGAGTGGTGGAGGTCTGCGCGCCGATCGTCTTGCCCTTCAGGCCGGCCACGTCGGTGACGGTCGAATCCTTCGGTACGGCGATTGCCGGCGGGGTGTTGTAGTACTTGTTGGTGAAGTCTACGAGCTTCGAACGCTCCGGCGTGATCGACATGGACGAGATGATCATGTCGAACTTCTTGGCCTGCAGGGCGGGAATGATGCCGTCCCAGTCGCTGCTGACGATGGTGCAGTCGGCCTTCATCTCGGCGCAGAGCGCGCGGGCGATGTCCATGTCGAAGCCCAGGAACTGGCCGCTGGCGTCAACATATTCGAAGGGCGGGTAGGTCGAGTCTGTTCCGATGACATACTTCTCGCCATCAGCCATGGCGGCGCCTGCGAAAAGAGACATCGCGGCGACGGAAGCGGCGGCAAGAATACGGGTGGAGATACGCATGTTAGTCCTCTCTGTTGGTGCTGCCGCTCGTGTTCTTCTTTTGGACGGCGGCTGAGCAGGGCGGTGCAAGGCACGGCCTTGGCGCGATACTCAAACCTTTTTCGGCGGAATTGCAACTGGAATCGCAGGGGTGTGGCGAACGATCAACTATGTCGAAGATGAACAATGCCGCACTGCCACATTCATACCGGGTTAATGCTGCAGTTCCTAAGACTCGTGGAACAAATGCAGTCCCCGCGCGGTTTTCGCCGCGGGTGAGTGCCCCAAAATCGGACGTGGCCACGACCGCGTCCCAAGAAAATGAAGTCAACGAGGAGCCCCTTTATGGGAATGAAATCCAGATTGTTTGCAAGTGCCGCCTTTCCGCTGTTGTCGCTGTCGCTTGTGATGCCTCCAGTGCAATCCTTTGCCGCAGTTGCCAGCGTTGAACAGGTTCAGACAGCACCGCAAGCGGTCGCGGGCAGCTTCGAGGTTGCGCAGGATGCGCCCTCCGATGAAGAGCTTCTGAAGAAGCACCACAAGCAGCACGGCGGCGGCGGTGAAGAACAGGCGCCGGCCGCCCAGCAGGAGCAGCCACAGCAATCGCAGGATGCGCCTGCCGAAAAGCCACGCAAGCAGCGTGAGCCGGCAGCAGAGGCACAGCCTGCGCCACAGCAGGAGCCTGCCGTCGAACAGCAGCTGCAGCAGTTGCAGGAGGCAGCCCCCGCCGAAAAACCGCGCAAGAAGCGGCAGCCGGCCGCCGAGCAGGCAGAGCCTGCGGCTCCGCAGGAGCAGATAGCCCCGGCCCAGGAACAGCAGTTGCAGGAAGCAGCCCCGGTCGAAAAGCCGCGCAAGAAGCGGCAGCCAGTCGCCGAGCAGGCTGAGCCCGCGGCTCCGCAGGAGCAGATAGCCCCGGCGGCCCAGGAACAGCAGCCTGTCGAAAGCCAGGAAAAGCCGCGTCGCAACAAGCGCGACAAGCAGCAACCTCAGCAGGAGGCCGCGCCGCAGCCGCAGACCGAGCAGGTCGCCCCGCAGCAGGAGCAGGCTCAGCCGCAGGGCGAAGCGCCGCAGCCCACGAGGAAGGCAGGCAAGCAGCAGGCGACCGAAAGCTCTGAGCAGCCGGTGAAGCCGCGCAAGAAGCCTGCCGCTGAAGCGCAGGCGCCAGCCGCGGAACAGGCGCCTGCTCCAGTAGAGGCGCCGACGGCCGAGAAGCCGCCCGTTCCCGCGCAGGAGCCGGCGACGGAGGCCCAGCCTGGCGGCACGCAGCCGATCCTGAAGCAGGGCGAACAGGTTCCAGCACCTCAGCAGGGCGAGCAAGCACCGGCTCAGCAGCAGGGTGAACAGGTTCCGGCGCAGCCGACCGATCAGCCGGCAGTGGGCCAAGCCGAGCAGGTTATCCCGGCTCCGGAGAAAATCACGCCCAAGGAACTCGAGCGCCGCAAGGAGATTGCCGCGGACCCGAGCAAGAGCACGGAAACCGTCGTTCTGCCGGTTGAAAACGGTGCTGCCGTTCTCGACAGCGACAAGGACGCCGACCGCTCGGGGGGCATCCAGTCCCGTCGTGACCGCGACAGGCAACGCGGCCAGGAGCAGAATTTCCGGGTTCCGAAAACCGACGCCGAGGCCCAGATCATAACCGAGGGCGCCAAGGCTGCTCCGATCAAGATCGAAGCCGTGACCAGCGAACAGGGTCGGCGCCTCGACAGGCGTCCGCAGTTCGAGCGGCCGGAAGGCGCGCGCTTCGGCGAGCGTGGTGACGACAATCGTGTGATCATCCAGATCAACAACCAGACGATCGTTCGCGGCGATGACGACCGGCGCTTCCTGCGTGACGGCGAGCGGCCGACCTACGAGCAGCTGCCGCGGGACCGTTACCGCGAGACGATCGACCGTGACGGCTATCAGATCGTGACGATCCGCAACCGCTATGGTGACATCATCCAGCGGTCGCGCATCGACAACGGCGGCCGCGAGTCCGTGCTCTACTATTCGCCTGGTCTCTACGAAGATCCGGACCGCGGCTACTTCGAAGATCCGGGTCGCGACCTGCCGCCGATGCGCCTGCGCATTCCGCTCGATGACTACATCATGGACACGAGCAGCGACGATGACCGCGACTATTACGACTTCCTGCGCGAGCCGCCGGTGGAGCCCGTGGAACGCGTCTATTCGCTGGATGAGGTGAAGTATTCGGCGCGTATCCGCGACAAGGTTCGCCGTATCGACCTCGATACGATCACCTTTGCAACGGGGAGTGCCGAGATCCCGATGAGCCAGGCGCGCAGCCTGCGCAAGGTCGCCGATGCGATCAACGAGGTGTTGCGCAAGGATCCGTCGGAAACCTTCCTGATCGAAGGTCACACGGACGCGGTCGGCTCCGACCAGAGCAACCTCGTCCTGTCGGATCAACGCGCTGAATCCGTCGCGAACGTCATGACCGACGTTTACGGCATCCCGCCGGAAAACCTGGCGACGCAGGGCTACGGCGAACGTTACCTCAAGGTCAACACGCAGGGGCCGAACCAGGAGAACCGCCGCGTCACCATCCGTCGCGTGACGGCGCTGGTACGCCCGGTCGCCTCCGCGAGCCGATAATCAGAACGGATCGGAAGCCGCCGGGAGACCGGCGGCTTTCGTTTGCGCATTTTGCGCTTTTTGGCCCAGAACGCCGACCGAAGTGCTCGGTCGTAACGCTTTCCTACTTTGCAGGAAGTTCCACTATTCCCGAAATGAAGTCTGCGATTGCCTGGGTGTCATCGAGGTTGAATACCGGCAGAAAGCCTTCGGCGATCGGGTGATCGGCTGCGATGGCAACGATGTGGGGATCCGTCGGGGCGAGGGGTTCCTGATTGGCGGATTCGAGCCGCCGGGCCTCGATCTTCGGGATCGGCTCGCGCTTGTAGCCCTCGATCAAGACAAGGTCGCAAGGCGCGATGCGGGCAAGAATTTCGTCGAATGTCGGCTCTGGGGTGCCGCGCAATTCGTGCATGATGGCATAACGCGTTCCGGAGACGATGGTCACTTCGTGCGCGCCGGCCTGTCGGTGGCGGTAGCTATCGGCACCGACCTTGTCGATGTCAAAGTCATGATGGGCGTGCTTGATCGTGGAAATGCTGTAGCCGCGACGGGTGAACTCCTCGACGAGGCGGACCGCCAAACCGGTCTTGCCCGAGTTCTTCCAGCCGGCGATGCCAAAGACCTTCGGTTTCTCCATCATGCCATGACCTTGAGCCAGCGCTCCGCCTCGGCGAGATCGTCCGGCGTGTTGACGTTGAAAAACGGATCGAGGAGGCTCGCCCGCGTCGGGCGCAGCGGGAAGGTAACTTCCGTAACGTCATGCCGTAGAAGGAAGTCGCGCGCACGGCGTT
>Ga0102592_1002830_pt1 | contig 14143 bp, 11 predicted proteins | sample AraplaCol_mMF_r2_FD_76861 | JGI IMG/M metagenome (GOLD analysis project Ga0102592, IMG submission 76861) | Arabidopsis root microbial communities from North Carolina, USA - plate scrape MF_Col_mMF_r2 (SPADES assembly) (version 2) | ecosystem: Host-associated > Plants > Roots > Endosphere... | reverse complement strand
TCGTTATTGAAGGCGCTGGATGCGCTTCGAGCACGACGTGAAGTGCGCGATCGCAATCGAGGGCGTCTTGCGGTACTGAAGGTCGTGAAGAAATCCCCGTGATTTTTGCTGTATTTGCGAGTCTGAGCGGGAAACGGGCCGATGTATCAGCCAACTCAAATATGAGCAGCGCAACGACAGGTATGGAAGCGGAACGGCCATCCGTTGCGATCGTCAGGCCTTCGTTCGAATCTGAGGCGGCTTCCAGGAACCGTCGAGGATCGACTGCTTTCCCCAGTAGGCCCGTATGTATAGCGAGAATGCTCCAGCTGGCGCAGGTAGCCAGTTTGACTCGCGATCTGATCCGGGCGATTTCGCTCCAGCGTAGAGCGTCATCGAGCCATCCGCGTTACGCTTGAGACTCGTGTTCTTGGTGCCAAGGGAATAGCGCTTCAGGTCGTTCGCATGGAAGAGATGTTTGTCGTTGTAGAGCGTCAGCGACCAGAAACCGTTGACGGGCGGCTCTTCCCCTTTGGCGAAAGTAATTTCATAGGTGTTCGCGCCGTTGAGCGCCTGACCAGACGCGTCGAAATCCGTGTAGAAATACTGCGTCTCGTTCGGCCTGTTATCGAACATGTTCGATTTGGCCGTCCCCGTGCGGTCGAAATAATCGAACCCCGTCTGTGCGTTGTTGGTCGAGCGATTCCAGTTGTTGCCGGCTGGCACTCCGTTGCGCCGCCATTCGAAGAACGGAGCGATAGCTTGCTGCTCCGTGTCGACGGCCGTCGAGACCAGTATCTTTTTGATTTCAGGATCGCGGTTTGCCACTTCCATCAACGATCTGAACTGCGCATAGAGCGCTTCCTCGCCCGGCAGTGGCGCAACCGTATCGAGCACCTGAGGAAACTGATCAAAGAACTTCTCGGGGATCACCCACTTCGTTTCACCGCCGCCCTCGTCACTGCCTTTGTCTTCCGTTGGCGGCTGGATGATGGGCGCGTTCATCCAGTCGATCGTCTTCATGCGGCCATTAAACTGTTTGAGCGGATAAAAGACGATCTGATTCAGTACCGTCTGGATGGCTTGCTTATCCTGTGGTGTGTCGTTCTGGAAGACGCGCGGAATTGCATTGGCGAGCGCAGTGGGACAGCGGATCACGTCGGTGATGCCCACGGGCTTGATACCCTTCCAGTTCGGCCCGGCGAGCAGATAGAATCCGCGCCGCGTTTTGTAAGGCTTGCCGAGATGACCAAACTGATTGGTTCGCGCGTCGTACAGTGCATAGACCCAAAACCGGTCGCCAAAGTCGGGCACCTGGGCGACGACGGGCTCTTCGTCGAGCGAGAAAAAACCCAGACCATACACCACGTCCTGGTTAGGGCATGTCACGAAGGTCTCAGCTGGATCGATGTAGTCGTGAAGCATGCCAACCTGCCCGCGCGGAGCCGCTGGCAGCACGCCGGCCAGCAGGCCCGGATACGGCGCCTTGGTGATACGCGCGTTGCGATTCAACATGTTGACCATCGGCCAGCCCCAAACATAGGCCATACGCGCGATGACCTGCGCGTATTCCGGATGCATCAGGATTCCAGCTGGTGGGAGCGTCTCTTTCACCGATGTGCTGGTTGCAGGATTCGCGCGCTTCGACCCGTTGTCTTTCGCGGCGGCGGCGTCGGCAGATCGCGGCACAGCCGCTAACGCTGCGTAAGCGAGCGGCAATGCTGCGCTCATCGTAGTGACGAGCCTTCGCGTGGAATTCACATCATCTTGATCAGCCATGTTTGCCTCATTGCGCGGGTTCTCAGTTATAGATTCAGGCGTATCAACTTTTCTTTTCGAGGTCTCCAGGTTTCCAGGTCTGATCGAAAAAAGCCTTCTCCGGCGAGTAGAGTCTGAAGATCACGAAATAGCCCTTGCTGGGGACCGTTCGAAGCCAGTTCTTCTCTTTGCCAGCGGGTGCGGTGGGGCCGAAGTAAAGATCGAGGGAGCCATCGGCGTTCTGCACCGGCTGATCCATCTTGTTCAGCGACGGGTGCGGCTGTCCGCTATCCAGGCCAGATGCTGTGGTCGCGTCATATACCGTAGCCGACCAGAAGTTTTTCGCGGGGATGTCAGGCGGCAGATGCAGCGTGTACGACTGTCCTCCATCCAGAAAATTGCCGTCTTTGTCGCGGAACGTCACGGGGTACTTTGCGCCTGCGTCGATGAGATTCTTCACCATGCCCGGGCTCGCCGAATAGGCGCTTGTAAAGTACCCGGAGCGTTGTTCGAGGTTGGTAAAGGTGTGGCTCGACTGGAACGCCGTGTCCTCGCCCGCAAATACGTTGACCCACTGGCGATCAGGATAGTACTTGCCACCCGGCTCCTGCGGCAGCATCTCGGTGATCACAACCTTGCTCATCTTGAATCCGGCCCGCGCGGCGCTGTCCAGTAGCGCGTGCATCTCGGGCGTCGGCGCAAACGGCTTGCCTTTCTCGATGCCGATCGTATGCAGGAAGCCGCGCATATCGAGATCGGACGGATCGACGTAGTCGCTATCGATGAAGCGCGACATCATTTCGAAGTAGCGGATATCGCGTGGGAAAAGCAGGTCGGCAGGTCGCTGGTTCGCGTCCGGAAACCGCATCGGCTTCGCGCTCGCCTTCTTGCCGAGCGGATAAATCCGCGTCGCGGCGATCTGAGCGTTCGGCCTCGTCAGATCCTTTGGGTTGGTGAAGAACGTGCGCCAGAAAAGGAACACGTTATAGGTGCGCGAGCGATAAATGAAGGCACCCTTGGGCATGCTGTCTTTCGGCGGCTCGCCCTTGTAGTCAGGTGGCAGGAGAACGTACGTGCCGCCTTTGCCTTTGTCGGGACCGGCAAGACCGACGTCGCCTATCCAGGTACGGCCATCGATGGTGGGGCCGATCAGCGGACGCTGGAAAAAGTCATCAAACATGCCTTGCACGCCTTGCGGCGCCTCGACGACAAGCGGACCGTCCTTGTGCAGATCGAGATAGCCCATCGCGTAGACAACGTCGGAATTGGGCGTCGTGACAAGTGTGGATGCCGTTATCCGCTCTTTCCAGACGGGCAGCACGTTGTATCCGTCACCGAAGACCTTTTCAGAGCCTTCCTTCATCGCCCAGATATTAATGGCAGGCAGCGCCCACAGGTACGCCTGCGTCGCGCGCTGGAAGATCAGTTCATCGCGCAGACTGCGAGCGGTATCGGCGGTTGGATAATCCTTGTCAAACTGGGCATTGACGAGCGCGTCGTAACGCGAAGTCTGAGCCTGCGATGCAATCGATACGACCAATGCTATTGCCGCGACCGCGAGTCGGGTGATCATCCCGTGCGTGAGCTGCATGACAGTTTCCCTGAGTGTTATTCATGGTCGAAACGCGACATGGCCTGATTACGCGGTAACTCAGCAGACAGGCGCAGCACTGCAAGGATAGGCACGGTTATGCGGCGACCGCAAATCAAGTGTCGCGGCATTTCGGCATATGGGACAGAGAAAGGCCTACGTCCACGATTCAGTCAACAATCACACTTACTGTTTCGGAGAAAATGCGAGTGAGGCGCACGCCTGCCGCACTGATCCTTGGACAAAAGCAGCCGTTCGAAAGACAAACCTGCGGGACAGGCGAGCGTCGCTTCATGGCCGCTTCGAGGCAATGGCACCAGCGATATGCTCGCCGAAGACCGGCCATTTAGCGTGGGCGGACGAAACATTAGATATCCGAATTGGATGCGGCCTCGACGACCGGTTGTGGCCGATCGGATGAGGTCTACTTTGCGGATGTCCGCCGAGGAGCGCCGGGCCGTACTGGTCGTTCCTCAGGCTTGGCGGGATTCCGGGCTTTTCTGGTTTTGTGTGGGACCGAGCTTCCGATAGCATCCTTCGGGCAGCTCTGGTGATCGCCGAGACGCTCAACGAGTTGTGCCTCGCATTCGGAAAAAGAGTACCCGCGCCGCTGCGAGATCATGAAGGTGAGAGGACGCATGTGCCATGCGCGCCGTTGGAGTTCGACAAGCGTTCCCTTCGCGAGGTCTTCATCGACCATATGGCGCGGCATGTGGCCCCAGCACAAGCCTCCCCTGAGCAGATCGTGCTTCGCGCCGAGGTCGTTCACCCACCACTGGCGTCCACTGGCGACGCCCTGTTGGGTCTTTTCCGCATCGGGCTGATTGTCCGTTACGACAAGCTGGATGTGCCGGCCAAATTCCTCCCGCGGGATTGGCCCCGCGATTGAACCCAGCGGATGCGATGGTGCACAGACGGTCACCATTTGAACTTCAGATAGATGCTGCCTTTCTATGGTGCCGGGGCTCAACTCCGGCACATCCGTGATCGTCACCGCCAATGCGCACGTGCCTTCGAGAACCAAACGCTCGCCGCCCTGCATGGTCGTCATGCGCAGATTGATTGCAACCGTTGGAAAGTCCGCCTGCAAGGTGCGCAGACATTTGATCAGGTGCGCACGTGGGAAATAGGTATCCACGGCAACCGAGATCTGAGGCACGCCGGCTTCAGCAATCGCAACCGCACGCATCTTCATCTCCTCCGTGCGTGAGATTACCCCACGCGCATCAGGCAGCAGGCTGCGGCCCGCAGCCGTCAGCGTCGCTTTGCGAGTGTTGCGCTCGAACAGCACCACATCAAAGGCGCTCTCGAGTGCGCCGATCGCATGACTGATCGCCGACTGCGCACGCCTTAGCTGCCGCGCGGCTCCGGAAAAGCTTCCCTCATCACACACGGCGACGAACGCCCGCAGTTGATTGATGGTGACGTTGTCCAACATATTTATCTAAAAAGTAGATGGTATTTATAGATATTCGGTCAATTGGCTTCATGAAGCAAGAGTCCCAGAATCGGGTTTGTCGCTTTTGTTTCGAAGGATGCATGACACATGAACAGACTGAATGGAAAGACCGCGGTGATAACGGGTGGCGCTTCGGGCATCGGCCGCGCCGCAGCAAAGCGCTTCATCGAGGAGGGGGCCTTCGTCTTCATCTTCGGCCGCCGGCAGGACGCGCTCGACGCCGCTTTGACCGATCTCGGGCCCAATGCCCGCGCGGTGAAGGGCTCCGTCTCCAATCTGGCCGACCTGGACCGGCTATACACGGCGGTGAAGGCCGAGCGCGGAACCCTCGAGATCGTCTTTGCCAATGCCGGGACGGGAAGCCCGCTTCCACTCCGCCAGATCACCGGCCAGCACATTGACGACATCTTCGAGACCAATGTGAAGGGGACGATCCTGACGGTCCAGAAGGCGCTGCCGCTGATGGGCTCGGGCAGTTCGATCATCCTGACGGGATCGAGCGCAGGCACCACGGGAGCCCCAGGATTCACGGCCTACAGCGCGAGCAAGGCGGCGGTGCGCAACCTCGCCCGGACCTGGGCCGAGGAACTGAAGGGTACGGGCATCCGGGTGAATGTGCTGTCGCCCGGCGCGACGGCGACCGAACTGGCGAAGGAGGCGCTCGGCGAAGAGGGCCAGAAGGCCTACGGCGCGATGACGCCGCTCCAACGTATGGCCGATCCCGCGGAGATCGGGGCGGTGGCCGCCTTCCTTGCGTCGTCGGACAGCAGCTTCATGACCGCCAGCGAAGTCGCCGTCGACGGTGGCCTGGCACAACTTTGAGGAGAACAATCAAATGACACGAACACTAAAGGGCAAAACAGCGCTCGTTACCGGCGCATCACGCGGCATTGGCCGCGCCATCGCTGAACGTCTTGCAAAGGATGGTGCGACAGTCGCGCTAGCCTACAACGCCAGCAAATCCGGCGCGGACGAGGCGATCGCGGCTATCGAGAGCGCGGGAGGCTCCGCGTTCGCGGTCCATGCGGATCTCGTTGATCCGGCGGCCATCCCGACTTTGTTCGAGAGACTCGACGACGAGTTCACCAGGCGCAACGGACGTAAAGCCCTCGACATTCTGGTCAACAACGCTGGCAATTCCGGCTGGCTTGGCTTCAAGGACGCAACGCCGGAGAGTTGGGACACTCTGATGGCGGTCTACGCCCGCGCGCCCTTCTTCATCGTTCAGGCCGCTCTCGATCGTCTCGCCGATGGTGGACGCATCATCAACATTTCTTCCGCTGCCGCCACGAAGCCCGTGACGGCTGCGCCCGTCTACTCGATGGCGAAAGCGGCCATCAACACGCTGACCCATACGCTCGCTATCGAGCTGGGGCCGCGTGGCATCACCGCGAACGCCGTCGCGCCTGGCTTCACGCGGACGGATGCGAACGCCGATTTTCGCCAGAACCCCGAACTCGTCAAGGCAGCCGAGGCCCAGATCGCGCTCGGCCGCTTTGGCGAGCCTTCGGAAATCGCCGCCGTCGTGGCGTTCCTGGCCTCCGACGACGGCCATTGGGTGACCGGCCAAACGATTGAAGTCAGCGGCGGTTACAAGCTCTGACCGCACCCGGAAACGAAGGAGAACCTGATGAAATACGCGATCATTGGCTTCGGCAAGATCGGCCACGCACTTGCCAAGGCGTTCGCCCGCAACGGCATCGAAGTGGTCGTTGCAACCACGCGCGCCCCGAAAAGCTTTGCAGCCGACGCGGCCGCGATCGGACCCACGATTGTTCCCAACACCCTCGCGGAAGCCGTCAAGGCGGACGTCATCTTCTTGGCAGTCCGTTTTGAGTCGCACCCGGAGGTCGCAAAAGCACTGCCCGACTGGAAGGGGAAGACCGTCGTCGACGCGATGAACACGCAGGCCCCGCTCGAGGAGTTGGGCGGTGTCCCGTCCTCCGCTTACGTCGCGAGGGTGTTTGCCGGAGCGAGGGTGGTGAAAGGCTTCAACCATCTGGTCGCTGCCGTCCTCGGCCAGAACCCGGCCGTACATGGTGGCAGAAGGGTCGTGTTCCTCGCGAGCGACGATGACGGCGCTGCAGCGGAGATGGGTGCGCTTGCGGAACAGCTTGGTTTCGCGCCTATCCAGCTCGGCGGGCTTTCTGAAGGCGGACTGCTTGTGCATGCGCGCGGGAAAAGCTGGGGTCACCTGATCTTCAAGGACTTGATCGCGTTCGACCGATGAACAACCGAGCCGTTTCCGGATATTTTCGCTGAGTCGAATGGCTGATTACCCAAAACGACCGACATCCGAACGTCCGAACGGCAACGCGCCGGAATGCCTCCTCATGGCCGATCACGGAAATCCGCAGGGCGCCGATGATTGCGCGTCGCTGAGCCGACTCCTGACCTCCAAAGCTTCCGAAGAGTTGACCGGCGCGGTGTTCGACAAGTAAGGCGGTACAGCAACTCGGTGTGGATGAAGATTCGCGTTCTTCGGGTTACATCTGCCCGGCATAAAAATTGCGACCGTGACGGTTTTTATCCCCGGCACCTGGTCCGGCAGGCATCCGCACACCGGTCGCACATGAACGACGACACAGCACCCGCCACTGGCTTTAGCGCTGTCTGGCTTCGGCTATGGGCCGAGTCGACTGACGACTATTCCATTTTCGCCCTCTCGCCTGACGGCATCGTGATGACCTGGAACCCGGGAGGCGAACGTATCCAGGGTTACACGGCTGATGAAGTTATAGGGCAGCCATTCTCCGTGTTTTACACGGAGACCGAGCGTGCCTCGGGCGTGCCCGAGGCCGCGCTCAAAGCTGCGGCCAGTTCGGGGCGCTATGTTACTGAAGGATGGCGTGTACGAAAGGACGGCTCGAGGTTCTGGGCCAATGTCGTCATGACAGCACTTCGTGACAGCACCGGCCAGCTTCTGGGCTTTGGAAAGGTCGTTCAGGATGTCAGCGACAAAAAGGCGGCTCACGATGCCGTGCTCGAAAGCGAGCGGAGCTTTCGCCTGCTGGTTCAGGGCGTCACCGACTATGCCATCTTCAGGCTGTCGCCCGACGGGCGGGTCACAAGCTGGAACTCCGGCGCCCGGCGAATCAAGGGATACAGCGAAAGCGAGATCGTCGGCTCGCATTTTTCGAGGTTTTACACGCCCGAGGACGTGGCGGCCGGGGTGCCATTTCGCGGCCTGGAGACGGCAAGACGCGAGGGCCGTTTCGAGGCAGAAGGCTGGCGCGTGCGGAAGGACGGCAGCCGCTTCTGGGCGCATGTCGTCATTGACGCGATACGCGAGAATGGTGAGCTCGTCGGATTTGCGAAGGTCACGCGGGACATTACCGAGCGTCGGCGTGCATCGGAACTGCTCGAGCAAACGCAGCGTGCTTTGTTCCAGGCGCAAAAAATGGAGGCGCTGGGGAAACTGACGGGCGGGGTCGCGCACGATTTCAACAATGTACTGCAGGTGCTACGGGGAAACCTGGAAGTACTCGAAAGCAGGTACGGTCGCGACAGCTGGAGCGCCGAGCGCCTGGGCAAGGCGATTGACGCCGTGGATCGCGGCGCGAAACTGGCCTCGCAGCTGCTCGCCTTCGGACGTCAGCAGCCGCTGGCGCCCGTCGTCATGAATCCCGCACACCAGCTTCGCGCGCTGGACGACCTGTTGCGCAGGGCGCTGGGCGAGACGATCGAGATCGAGTCTGTAGTCGCGGGCGGTCTCTGGAACATCCTTGCCGATCCCCATCAGCTGGAAAACGTGATTCTGAATCTGGCCATCAACGCGCGCGACGCAATGCCGGATGGCGGGAAGCTCACGCTCGAACTCGCCAACGCGACGCTGGACGACGAGTATGTATCGACGGTTCCTGACGTCAGCCCCGGACAGTACGTCATGCTGGCTGTCACGGACACGGGAACCGGCATGACCCGGGAAGTGATGGAACGCGCTTTCGATCCCTTCTTCAGCACGAAACCGGAAGGCCAGGGTACAGGCCTCGGGCTGAGCATGGCGTATGGGTTCGTCAGACAGAGTGGCGGGCACATCAAGTTCTACAGCGAGATTGGCGAAGGAACAACCGTCAGGATTTATTTACCCCGCTCGACCGGTACGGCAGTCGAATTCCCGCCTCGTACGAGTCGCAGCGTAGAGCATGGCGAAGAGACCATTCTCGTGGTTGAGGATGATCCGCAGGTCCAGTCGACGGTCGTCGAGCTTCTGACCGGTCTAGGCTACGCCGTGTTGAAGGCCAATGACGCGCAACAGGCACTGACCGTCGTCGCGAGCGGCGTGCACATCGATCTGCTATTCACGGATGTCGTGATGCCGGGGCCGTTGCGTAGCCCCGACATGGCACGGCAAGCCGCCCGGATGCTACCGGGACTGAAAGTGCTTTTCACTTCAGGGTACACACAGAACGCTATCGTGCACGGCGGCCGGCTGGACCCGGGCGTGGAACTGCTCAGCAAACCGTACAGCCGTCAGCAGCTCGCGATGAAGGTGCGGCAGGTGCTCGGCGACAGTGATGGCGATAGCAAGGCGATCGAACAGCCGATGGCCGGGTCCGTCGATGGCCCGAATGGTCCCGTCTCGCGCCCCGAAGAATTGCGCGTCCTCGCGGTCGACGATGACCGCGCGTCGCTCGACGCGCTCTGTGAACTCCTCCAGCTGCTGGGAATCGACGCACGGCGTGCCGAAAACGCAGCGGCAGCTCTCGAAGTGCTAGAAGCAATGGACGTCGACGTTCTTCTCACAGACGTGGTCATGCCCGACATGTCCGGGCTGGAACTGGCGCGCCGCGCAGCGGCCATGCATCCCGGCCTCAAGGTCATCTTTGCTTCTGGAAAGAGGCTGCCGGACCAGCAGACCATGACATTCGACTGGTCGGCGCTGCGCAAGCCGTACACGTTCGCGCAGTTGCAGGATGCCCTGCAGTCAGCCGGTTACCGGCAGGAAAAGCGGAAAGCCGGCGGGGGCGGCGCCGACAGAATCCGCCACCCAGGCGATAAACCGGGCGCTGGATCATAGTGCCTTCGGACCCGCGTTGCCCCGGGTTTCCCAGCGAAATCAGTGCGCCCGCCTGCTATGAAGAGAGTCTGCGTGCGCATGCGGCTCCAGGCTAACGCGCCTTTTTGGATAGTGCGCGGATTGTGCGCTCCTGCCCGGGACGAGTTCTGCGTCGTACCCGGACAGACCCCGGAAAACAGTGATCGCCTCCGCCTCGTCCCTGCGATCATCTACGACCAGTAGCTGGCGCGGAGTGAACCTTCTGGGACCGGGCGTGCGCTGAGTTCACCGAGTAATCGGCGAGGACAGCGGCATGAGCGGATATATACTTTTCAAGTTGCTTGGCAACGTGCAAAGCATCGTCCGTTCCGGACGCGGGAAGGGGGCGGACACAGGGGGCGGCCTGTTTATTGCGCACAAGAAGCCAGGGCGTGGATGGGCGAGGGAACATATGACTCTGTCGGACTTCATCGAAAGCAACCTGGCCCAGCTCGTCGAAGACTGGACGGCATTTGCGCGCCAACTGACCCCCGCGGACGGTCAGCTCAACGACGAGCAACTGCGAAACTCAGCGCGCGCGCTCCTGACCGGGATTGCAGCCGACATGCGGGAACCGCAGACTGCAGCGCAGCAACAGACCAAATCCTACGGCCATCGCCCAAGCCCGGATTCGCACTTCAACCAGATTGGTCGCGTACACGCCGACGACCGGCGCGCGCACGGCTTCGAGATCAATGCCCTGGTGGCGGAATATCGTGCGTTGCGGGCAAGTGTCCTGCGCAGATGGCAACAGACCTGCCAGTTCGACGCAGCGGCATTTGAGGAGATGATCCGTTTCAATGAGGCAGTGGATCAGATGGTTGCTGAGTCGGTTCAGCAGTTCGCGAAGACGACAGAGCGTATCAGGGATCTGTTCGCGGGTGTCCTTGCACACGATCTGCGCTCGCCGGTGGGCGCGATCGTCAACTCGACCTACGTGATTCTGAAGGACGAGAACCTGTCGCCGACCAGCGTTCGGGCGGCTGCGAACCTGCGACACAGCGCGGAGCGCGTGAAAATGATGGTTGACGATCTTTTCGTCTTCACGCGTACCCGCCTCGGGGACGCGCTTCCCGTTGATCCCGCCCAGCACGATCTCGAGCGCATCTGCCACGGCGCGGTCGACGAGGTGTGCGCCACGCATCCCGACTCACACATCAGGGTGGAAGCCCGAGGTGAGCTCATCGGCACGTGCGACGGCGCACGCATGAACCAGCTCGTCGTCAACCTGGTCGCAAACGCCGTTCAGCATGGCTCTGGGCCTGTCCGCGTCGAAGTGGAGGGCGATGGCGAGCGCATAAAGATCGCTGTCTCAAGTGGAGGGCAACCGATACCGCCCGACGCACTGCCCACCCTCTTCGATCCGTTGACGCGCGCAGCGCCTTCGCGGGAACGCAAGCGCGCTTCGCCCGGCATGGGGCTTGGCCTGTATATCTGCCGGTGCATTGCGCACGCCCACCGCGGAACGATTACGGTTGCATCCGATGAGCGCGCAACGGTTTTCACGGTGGACATCCCGCGGTTCGCCGTGCCGAACCGCTGACCCGGACTACGACGCCAGCAAACGGAAGTCTGATGGCTATTGGCCGGTGAGCGGCCGCTTCCTCGCGGATTACCCGTTTAACGCTGGCTGAATCCGCACTCTGCAATACGCGACTCTGGCCGCATCAATCTTGCTGAAGCGTCTCCACTGCAAGCGTGAGATCAATAGCGCTACCGCTCGTGGACGGTAGGTCGCGCCCAATGGTGGGCCGGCCTGCCAAACGCAATGCAGTCCGATAGGCCTTTGGCGATCTCCCCGTGATGCGCTTGAAAGCGTGGCTGAACGCGCTCTCGGACGCATACCCCAGTGTCTGAGCGACGACCGAAACCGGCGTGGCGTCGTCTCCCAGTGCGCGTTCCGCCAATCGCATGCGCCAATTGGTCAGATAAGTCAGTGGTGCAACGCCCGCGACGGCTTTGAAGCGAGACGCAAATGTTGTTCGCGACATAGCGCAGGCCTGGGCCAGATCTTCGAGATGCCACGACCGTGCGGGACTCTCATGCATCAAACGGAGCGCAGGAGCGATGCGTGCGTCGCTCAACGCGCGCAGCCATCCAGCGTTCAGCGGCCCCGAGCTCGCCACGTGCGCGCGCAGGATCTCGATGAACAGCAGTTGCGACAGTTGCGCCGACGCGAGTTGCGAGCCGGGCTGCCCTGCCGCTCGCTCCTCCACCAGTCTGTCGAGGAGCCAACTGAAGACCGCCGCTTGCGGCGACGCGGCCTTGATATGGATCCACGGAGGCAAGACGTCCAGCAGCAGCGGGCCGCTGACGGGGTCAAGCAATACGTGTCCTCCGACGTGCGCGAACTCGTTCCCATTTGCTAGCTGCGTGGTCGAGCGTCCGGCGCGAGAGAAGATATCCATCGCTTCAATCGGTTCGGTCTCCAGATCGCTCGACAGGATCGACCAGCGGGGAGCAGAGAGCAACCCGACATCGCCCGTCTCGAAACGCACCGGCTCGGGTTCGCCCTCGAGCCGTACCCAGCACTTCCCTTTCACAACTGCAAAAAACTTGATCTTGTCGGGAGCGGGGAAGCGCACTGCCCATGGCCCACCAGCCGTAAACCCGCCGGTGACGAGGCTCCGAGCCTGCGTCAGTTTGAGGATGTCGGAGAACGGATCTGTCGTCATCTTCGTACTCTTGCACAAGCAAAACGTACTTTCAAGCATTCTCAGCACGGCGAGCGTGGCTTATCGTGCTGCCTGTCTGGCGGCAGCTTCGACGATGAATTGCCCTGCAGACGTAGGGCTACGCGATTGATCGCTGAGCCGGCCGACTGATTCAAACGACTTAACCCAAGGATCAAAAATGGACCAGGAAATGGTACTCGTCACCGGCGGAACCGGGTTTATCGCTCAGCATTGCATGCTGGCTTTGCTGAGTCAGGGCTATCAGATCCGCACAACCTTGCGCAACTTGTCGCGGGAAGCAGAAGTCCGGGAGAACCTGAAGACGGGCGGTGCAGAACCAGGAGATCTGTTGTCGTTCGTCGCGGCAGATCTCGGTTCCGACGAGGGATGGGCCGAGGCAATGCGCGGCTGTACCTATGTCATTCACTGCGCTTCTTCAACGCCGTCGGGCAACTACGCCACCCAGAACGACTGGAATAAGCCCGCTGTCGAAGGCAATCTGCGAGTCTTGCGGGCAGCGCGCGACGCAGGTGTGAAGCGCCTCGTGCTGACTTCTGCGTTCGGCGCTGTTGGCTGCGGCCACGAGCCACTCAACAGGCCTTTCAACGATAACGATTGGAGTAATCTGCAAAGCGACCTCGCGCCCTATCAACGGTCAAAGACACTCGCAGAGCAGGCTGCCTGGGATTTCGTGAAGCAGGAGGGCAACGGACTGGAGATGACTGCCGTCAATCCCACGACTGTTTTAGGTCCCGCCCTCGGCCCGGATTACTCGCATTCCATTCGAATGATCAAGAATATGCTGGAAGGCCAGCCCGGGATACCCAGGCTCAACTCGTGTTTTGTCGACGTACGCGATGTCGCCGACTTGCATGTGCGTGCCATGTTGGCGACGACTGCCGATGGGGAGCGCTTTCTCGCGTCCGCGGGCGAAAGCCTGTGGTTGGCCGATGTCGCCAGGATTCTGCGCAGGCGCATGGGGCCGGCGGCCAGCAAGGTTTCGACGCGCGTGTTGCCCAACTGGCTCGTTCGACTCGGCGCGCGGAAGAACCCTCAGCTGAAGGCCATCGCACCTCTGCTCGGAGTCAACATGAACGCCACGAGCGCGAAGGCGAGAGCACGTCTCGGCTGGAAGCCGCGTTCGGCCGAGGACGCCATCGTTGCGACCGCAGAGAGCCTGGTCCGGCTGAATCTGCTCGGGGCTTAGCCGTCGCGCTCTGGCAAAACGGGGCCATTGCTTCGGATATCAAATTGATGAGGGATTGCGTTGAGCGCACGTTCGAATAGCGTCAGTGACCGCTAACAGGTCTTTGAGTCCGAATCGTTGTGTCCGATCAGTGACGCCTTCAGACGCATGTCCGGACATGCGCCGACAGCATATTGGCATATTGCGCGGGCTGCTTCCGAAGCTGGCGACAGAGAACTCAGCGGCGTACGCGAGAACGAACGGGCTGCTGGTTCGAGTCTGCAGACGTTTCCACCGGAAGCCCGGTGAAATGTTCGAGCGACTCTGCGTTCGCGTACAGGCGCTCCAGCAGATCGCGCAGGAAGTCGATTTCCACCTGACTGAAGCAGTTCAGCGCCGTGACTTCGAAGTGCTTCGCAAGCGGCACGATTTTGCGCGTCAACCTCGCGCCTTCGGC
>Ga0102592_1002825_pt1 | contig 14167 bp, 17 predicted proteins | sample AraplaCol_mMF_r2_FD_76861 | JGI IMG/M metagenome (GOLD analysis project Ga0102592, IMG submission 76861) | Arabidopsis root microbial communities from North Carolina, USA - plate scrape MF_Col_mMF_r2 (SPADES assembly) (version 2) | ecosystem: Host-associated > Plants > Roots > Endosphere... | reverse complement strand
TCCTTCCTAAGCCTATCGAATGGCTGACTGACAATGGATCGTGCTTTATTGCGTCAGACACGAGATCGTTGCTGCTGGACATCGGGATGGAGCCTCGTACGACCCCGGTCCGCAGCCCTCAGTCCAAAGGAATGGCCGAAGCCTTCGTTAAGACGTTCAAGCGGGATTATGTCTCAGTCAATTCCATTCCGGACGCTAAAACTGTCATCGCCCAACTGCCATTGTGGTTCGAGCACTACAACACGCTTCACCCGCATAAAGCTTTGGGATATCGCTCACCGCGCGAGTTCTTAGACCGTCAAACAGAAATCTGATCCTGTCCGGTTTTTATGGGGCAACTCCACGATTTCAAAGGACTCTTTTCATCCGATGTGATTAGGTCAGTGCCGTAACATGCGACCTGGCGGACACCGTGTCGCATGGAGGGCTCGCCTGTGTATCGAGTGGCGAGCCCTCCTCTTATGGCTGGCCACCATCCTCGACATTCACCCACCTTGACGATCATGGCCAAACCCCTTACCGACTGCGCGCCGCGCTAATCATGGGGCGGTACAGAGAAGGCCCGATCTGACGAGGATGTTCGGGCGTTTGCCAAGTCCTGAGACTATTTCATAGCAAGCACACAGGAAGCAGTGGGGGGAGATGGTGGCGAAATTTCGTAAGGGCGACACACCGGCAACGGTTGATGACATAGCGGGGTTGTTTCAGCACATAAACCTCATGCAGCGGACTTTGCTCAGCATCGGCGCGATCGCATTGCGAAGCGCTCAATCGCCGAAGGAAATCGAACAGATCGACGCGCAGGTTCAAGCGATGGTGGACGACTTTACGAACAAGGTAGCCGCTCTCGCCAAGCGACTTGATATGGACGTCGAAGATAACTGAACAGTTGATTGGATCTGGTATCGAGTGACGATGGCCGCTTGTCCTGCAATCGGGGCGCACTGGCTGGATATCCTTGAGTTCGATCGGATGCCAAGGCTGAATTTAAAAGGCCTGTTCGGCGCACTCACCGTCGGCATTCTTGGACTTGCCAAGTTAATGGCCAGGGGTTTTGGCTTGCTCAAGGGCGTAGGCAATATGGCGCACCGCAGGTGTTAGGCTAGCGAAGCGGCGATGACATCCTCGGCAATTTTTGGACAGTTAGCACGGAGCGCCGAAAGCTTGAAACCCTATCAAGCCTTCGCCAACTCTCGGTACTTAGCTATCGGTAGGGAATTTCAGACATACTGCGCTCGCTTCCACCGTGGAAGCACTGGGCTGGAAGCCGCGCTTGCATTGGCGAGGCTCTTGAGCTCGACCAAGGCACTTTCGTTGGGCGGGCTTGGGTTGGCACAAAACACCGTCGGCGCTAAAGTCGGCAAAATGTAAGCGCATGGGGAGCTGCCGCCATGTTTTTCTCGAAAGACGACACGATTTTATCGCCAGACGAGCTCGCCGTCTGCCAGCGAGTGTTTAATCATATCTGCGTAGTCAAGCAGGTCACGCTCGACATGCATCGAGAAGAGATTGCAAAGCAAATCCTCCTCGCATGCCGTAACGGCGTTAAAGACGAGAAGTCCCTCATAAGACTACTGCTTTAGGTACGCTGTTTTGCATCATGCGTCGCAGGAGCCACATACTCAGCAAGAAACTCTTGGGCGGAACGACTCGCGACCGGTCTACCCCCGGGATCGACCGATCCGCGTTAGGCCCCTCAACCGCGACGGGACACGGGCCTTATCACCGCTTCTCCACGCGGGCCGTCGGAGACGTCATCGACGGAACTGTGCGCTTCATGGTCGAGGCGGAATCTCGCAAGTCGGCACCGGCGGCTCCCCACACGTTCCCGGCGACAAGGCGCACGTATTCAAGATCGTCTCACGCGGGCTTGGTTCCTGACCAAACGGCAGTTTCGAAGAAATAGTGCGCGCAGCGTCAATGTCTGCCGAGCGGCCGGACCTTCCATCGCAGTTGCCAATCACCCAAAAAGATCAGCCGAAGCGTGCTGTGCCCAGCAATCAGAACAGCATCGAATTCATCCGACCGCCAATCGACTAGAGGGTATGTCACGAACAGCGCGTCCCGATCGGGCCGCCTATGACATTCCCGTTGAAAGTGGCCCGGATGGCGATGGATTTCCGTCACCGGCGAAAAGCTGCAATGAAACGTGCGCCGTGGCGCTCCGTCACGATCAGGGCCGGTCAAGGCTCCATGCCAATCGGGTCGCCGCCCCCGACAGCAACTTGTGCCGCGTGTTCGCCAGCCATTTAAGGGAAGATCAATAAGCGACTGCTGAAGAGCGATCGGCAGGGTGACATGACGATGGGCGAGGATACAGCCGCGATGATTCGGGCACTATCCCGGCGGTCGTCAGTGAACCGAATAGCTGAGCATCCTATACGGATGGCTCGCACCGAACTGTTTGATAAGTTCGTTCGCTTGCCTGAGCACGTTCTCCGCATGACGAACATCGTCTCGAGCAAGTTCGTCGGCGTTCAGAAGAATGGCTTCGGCCATCGTCTTCGATAAAACGCCGAACTTGCGGTTACCCTCGGCCATAGATTCGAGAGCAGCGCCGTCCAGCAGACGGCCTACCGCAATGAAGAGCTGTTCGCGCTCCTCGACGGACAACTGTGCGATGTTTGAAGAATGATGCATGGGAAGGAATTCTTGCTTTCGAAACGCAGGGCAACCCGCCACCGGATCCCATCTACTGGCACCGGTAGCCTGCCGCAGCCTCTAACTCAGGGATTACGCTGTGTGCCGATTTGCGTCGATCTGCAGCACGGTATCCTGGCTGCCCGATCCGATTGAGATCTTTCGTGGTCTCAGGGCGTCCGGGATCTCTCTACGAAGTGATACCGTCAAAAGTCCGCTGGCGAGCGAAGCGTCTTCGACCCGTACATGATCGGCCAGTTCAAAACGGCGCTCGAAGCTCCGCGCTGGGATGCCGCGGTGCAGATATTCGCCCTGCTGGTCTTCGGCTTTGCTTCCCTTGACGACCAGGAGGTTGCGGTCCTGGGTAATGTCGAGGTCGCTCTCGTCGAATCCAGCAACCGCCATCGATATGCGATACTCGTCCTCGCCTGTCTTGACGATGTCATAGTGCGGCCAAGTATCGACCGCCTGCAGGCGCTGCGAATTGTTGAGCAGATTAACGACTCGATCGAAGCCGATGCTTGACCGGTACAGCGGTGAAAAATCGAGTTCATTTCTCATACCAAAACCTCCGTGAAGCGAGTTGGAAGGAGACGCAGCGGCAACTCGCGCCTCCGGTTTCCGGACCCTATTGGGCGACCGTGTCGACGATTTGGGATCGCGTTTTTCGAGCTTCAAGAGATCTGAGAAAAAATTTTTAGACCGCGTTCGGCTAGGTCTTGAAGTTGATGTCAATCGCGCCGATCTTCCTATTGGCCTGAGGATTTTCATCCGTTTTCTAGGAGACGCATCATGAGCATCCGCGGAATAGCACCGTTTTGCGATCCGGAACGTTCTTCATCGAAGGTGGAGGGGCTGCCATGAGACGGTCGGCTGTCACCTCACCCTGCGGGCGACACAAGGTCCCGGCGACGACGCCCGCCGACATCGCCGTCCGTTATGCCGACAACCTTCGCCGCCTTGCACGCGAAGCAGAAAAGATGGACCGCCCGGTGCTCGCTAACAGCCTTCTTTCTGTCGCCCGCCAGATGGACGACATGGCCGGCGACAACGCGACCGACGAGCTTTGCCTAAGGGCGCTGCGACGGGTTTGCTGCCTGATTGGTCGCGTCGAGCGCATGCTCGACCACCAGGCAAAGGCGTCGATCTTGCATTGACCCTTTAATCGCGGCCATTGCCGTTCCGGCTGCCCCTTTCGTCTATTGTTTTCTGGCGGCACGACGCTGGGGGGCTAACCAGGGTCCGAGCGCAGCTTTTAATTGTCGCTGTCATTTCTCGACGCACAGGCTCGTCGTGAAGCGCTATGAACACATTTGCGGCAGCCGGTCTCAACTCCTCTGACCTTGAACCCATCGATGTTGCCGATACCATCCAGCCGCATGGAGGGATGGTCGCCGTCGACGCGAGAAAGACGGTTTTCGGCGTGGCGGCGCCGCGGAGGAGCCCTTGTTCAAGACCTGTCTGGCCGAAGCCTCTTCAACGGCCCCGGACCTAACAGCTGTTCTAAAACATTCGTCGCGGGGCCCTCGCGGTCCACCGTTGTGGGGTTCCGTGCGGGTGTCTGGACAATTGCTCGACCCGTCGCGTTGTGGCGACCATGTCGTCGTCGAGGCTTTTCGGAACGCCGATGGCGTTGGGACTGCAGCTTCCTTCCTTGAAGATCTCGATGGCATTGTTTCGGACTTCGAACGGACGGTGGCCGGAAAGCCTTTATCGTCTGGCAGCTGATACCTTCCGAGTTGACGGGATACAGTCGCGTGGGGATCTAGCTGTTCTCGACAACGCCGTAGGCGTTGCGGTTGTTAATCTTTCTCCGGCGAGCGTAAACCGACGCCCGGAGCGTCTTTATCAATCAACATGAACGCTTTTAACGTCGATGACCGCGGGAAGCCCGTCAAAGTTGGGCCGGGAGGGCCTCATATCTACGCGCCCGATACTTGCATTAAATAGGGCGTAACTTCGATCGCCCCTCGATAAATCATGTCAAGCGATACGTAGAGAATGACGGCAAGGCCGATATAGGCTATCCACCGATGCCTGTTGAGCAGGCGGGCAATGAAGTTTGCGGCCAAACCCATCAATGCGATGGACAGCATCAGGCCAAGTATAAGAACGCTCGGATGTTCGCGCGCAGCACCGGCGACTGCCAGCACGTTGTCGAACGACATGGAGACATCGGCGACGATGATCTGCGTTGCAGCCTGCAGGAATGTCTTTCGGGGAGTGTTCGCCCCGGGTGGGACCTCCTCGCGACGGTGGCCCGACCGCAGTTCGCGCCACATCTTCCAGCACACCCACAGCAGCAAAAGTCCACCTGCGAGGAGAAGACCGACGATGGCAAGAAGATAGACTGCGACGCTGGCGAAAACTATTCGAACCACGGTGGCGGCGAGAATGCCGACAAGGATGGCCTTGCCCCGCTGCGATTGCTCAAGACCAGCGGCCGCAAGGCCGATGACTACAGCGTTGTCGCCAGCAAGCACAAGATCAATCGTAATCACCTGCAGCAGTGCGGTCAGACCGGCCGGCGTGAAAATCTCGATCATGGGTGGACGCTACCCTCCGACGTTTTTCAATTGCAAACTCGCCTCAAAGCCAAATGCCCATTCGCTTACTCAGTTCCGTGTCACGGTCGCGAGAAAACTCGAGATTGTCCGGAGGTCGATTGTCGCAACGACAGTAGCCCTATGAACCGTGACGTTAACCCTGAGACGTGAGTGAGATCGTCGGCAATAGCAGTGGTAGAAGATCGGCGGGAGCAGAAGCTTCATCAGATCACGGACGACCAGAAGGCTACCGTCTACAAGAGTGTCGCCGGTCTTCTGTTCGACGTGATCGTCAGGCCTTGCAAAGACACCACGGTCATTTTCCACCATCCGAGAACCAGGGATAGCGGACAAGGCCTGCCTGACGCTACGCGGCTACCACCAGTGAAGAAATGATCATGATTTTTGGCGGGCCGCGCCGCTGTTGGTCAGGTCCGACAACTCATCGTTCTAAACGATCCGCTTAAGGCGCCAGGTCGCGGAAGCCACGCACGTCGGCACCCACTTCCAAGCATTTTCAAACGGAAACAAGTCCGGCATCGTCCCGCACATGTCAGATACGCTCGACACGAGGAGGGTGAGAGGTTGACGGATGTCGTCGACCTTTATGATTGCGCACCCCCTGGTGAATGGGGCCACGTCGCTGACAACTCCGCTTCTTAAAGACGTTTACTGAGCCCGCTCTGGTAATTGTTACATCGGCCGACGCTCGTCAGCGTCGGCGATATTAGAGCAGTGGGAGGTACGACCGTCAAAATTCTTCCCAGTTCTGAACAGGAGCGACCACCGTTGCAGTTCGACCGCCCCCAAACGATCGGGCTACTCTGTCTGTCATCGCCCGTATTGGCGAGGAAACAGCTCGGACGCTTGGTTCCGTGATGACCCTTGCGGCTTGGGCCATGCTGACCGTTGCCGCAGGGGTGTCGGACAAGCGGAACTGTCCTACCAAAGACTTCAGTTTTGCGGATTCTGCGGCAAGTGTAGCACCGGCGGCATTTGCCTCTTCGACCATAGCTGCATTCTGCTGTGTCACCTGATCCATTTGATTGACAGCGGTGTTCACCTCAGCCAGGCCGACCGATTGCTCACGGGCGGAAGTAGCAATGGCATCCATATGGGTGTTCATGCTGACAATGTAGGCTTGGATACTCTGGAGCGCCTCACCAGCTGCACTGACGAGCTGGACACCGTCCTGAACATCGTCACCGGATGCACGGATGAGCTCCTTGATCTCCTTTGCGGCCTTGGCAGAGCGCTGCGCCAGTTCGCGGACTTCCTGCGCAACAACCGCAAAGCCTTTTCCCGCTTCGCCCGCACGGGCAGCTTCCACGCCAGCGTTGAGCGCGAGGAGATTCGTCTGGAACGCAATCTCATCGATGACGCCGATGATGTTGGAAATTTCACTCGACGATTTCTCAATTTTGCTCATCGCCTGGACGGCATTACGGACAACATCGCCTGACTGGCTGGCGCTGCTGTTTGCCTGGATCGCGATCGAGCGCGCCTCATCCGCGCGCTTTGACGAGTTCGCTACATTGACCGTAATCTCGTCCAGCGCTGCTGCCGTTTCTTCAAGCGAAGCTGCCTGTTGCTCTGTCCGTCTCGAAAGATCGTCGGCGCTCTGGCTGATTTCCCGCGAGCCACTTTCGATGGAGCTCGTGGATGTTGCGACCGCCGCCAACGTCGAGCGCAGCTGCTCGACCGCGCGATTGAAGTCGACACGAAGGCTTTCGAACTCGTCGGCAAATCGATCAACAAGACAAACGCCGAGATCGCCCGAAGCAAGTTTCTCCAGGCCGCGTGCCAGACCTTCGGTCGCTTGAGCCATCGCTTCCGCCCTTAATTGGTCGCGTTCAGCGATCTGGCGGCGCTCCTGATCCGAAACTTTGCGCTGGTGGTCCGCATCTTCCTCCAACTGAAGGGTGCGGATCGCATTGTCCTTGAAGATCTGCACCGCATGCGCCATTGCGCCGACTTCGTCCCGGCGCGTGGTTCCTTCGATCGACACAGCGAGATCGCCATTGGCCAGCCTCGACATGGTTGCGGTTAGCCTGGCGAGCACCCCGGCAAGTGAGCGCGCAAAGAAATAGAAACCGAGCAAAGAAATGATTGCGACAAGAACCGTACCCAAGACAGTCGTCAGGAGGGCGGCCTGCGCATTTGAAGCGACGTCGGTGACGTTTGACGCCACCTCCAGCACACCAATGGTTTGCCCCGAAAAGTTCTTGAACGGCACGGCATTGACGACCACTGTCGTCTCACCGTCGGCGACCTCCCGTGGGCTGAACACTCCATCCATTGCCGCCTTGAGTTCTTCGGCAGAGAGCTTGGATTTCGAACCCGTCGAGGCTTGGACCGCCAGTTTGTCGTCATTAAGAATGTAAACGGTGATCGCGCCGTCGATCCGGTCGGCAATCGCATTGAAATAGTCGTTCGTGAGCCCCGTGCCGACATCGACGACCCCGACCGTCTTTCCATCGGCAACGACCGGCGCAGATGCGAACATCGAGACCGCCGTCCGACCGGGCTCGCTCCCTGCAACAAGCTTTCCGCTCGCTAGCGCCTCCACGACGGTCTTCCGCCGGCCGGTCATATCGTCGCCAAACTTGTCCGGTGAATGAATTCGCGCGAGCGCGATGCCCTTCGCATCGATGAAGGTAATGTTTTGAAGCCCGCCGGCGTCTTTGATCGCCGGCATCGCGGAGATATAACGGGCGATTATCTTGTCTTTGTCGCTCCCTTCCACCAATGTCGCCGTCTCAGGTTCTCCAGCGAGCGCAATAGCCAACGCCGAGGCGGCCTTCTGCTGGGCAGCCATATCGGTCTGAATGAGGGAAAGGTCTCCTGCTGCCTCGCGGTGAAGGGCTTCCTGAACGGCGACCGATTGCCGATACCAGGCACTTCCTCCGATTGCGATGCTTGAAAACAGAACTGCTGCGAAACCGCAGGCCGTAACCGTAAGCCACAAGGGCCGCTTGATGTTCACATCCGACATAATTCCGTCCTTATATGTGACAGACATCACTGGAGTGAAAACGAAAAGGGTGTCTGAACTGGGACTACAACTTCTCACTAGGTGAATTGCTTCTCCAGCGACATGGGAGGCGGATTCCCGATCGATATGGCAGCAGGCTTTGAAACCGATCGTCGCCATCTGTCGAGGACGGTCGCAGTTTCCAACCCCTCGATGCCGACACTCGTGTTGCGTCGCCGGTGCGTCCACGAGACGCTTGCTGTCAGGCGAAGGCTCGTGAAGCTCCGGCATCAAGCCGATTAAGCCGCTGTCGGCTGACGCCTTCTCTCTGAAAGCTCAGCGGCGGGGTGCGCAACAGTCGCGCCGGTCACATAGAAAATGAGAAAATCGCAGCGGGACCCCGAGTGGATCGTCGCCCAAAGTTTGACAGCGCTTTGTGAATGCGCGCGGCGAGCGGCTTCGTCACGGGATCGCCGCTCGCCTTTTTATCGCATATACGGTGACGTTATCGGTCGATGATCATGCTCCACGGTGAGGTGGTCAGACATCCCTCATCAGCCCGAATTTAGGTCTGATGCTCTGCGTAAGAACAACCTCATGGTGATATACCAGCCGTGGGGACGAAGACGCGGGCGGGCGACGGGCGCTCCGTCGTCATCACCAATCCCCCACAGAGACAGGCGATAGCGATGACAATGACGATTAACGGGAAACCGATACCTGATGATTTTTCTTCACCGTAGATCATGGACATTCCTCCAGCGGCCCCGACGGCGCAAAGCGACGCCGCCGGGTACTGCCTGCTAGGCCTCGATGATATAGACGATCGTCAGCGCGTCTGGATCGACGATGACGATCCGGCCGTCCGCAAGGAGGAAGAAGCGGTAGCCTTCATACGCCGGTACGATCTTCACAATTCGCGGCGGCAGCCTTTCAAGGTGAACCCGCTTGGGGATAGTGGTGCCGACAGACACCGTGAAGTCGACTTCTTTGACCGGTGCAACGTGGACTTCCTGGATCACCTGGCGGATTTCAGTGCGCTGTTCGACGGTCACGTTGACGTTGGTCTTGGAATTGGTCGTCTCGTTGCTTGTCGTGCTGTTATTAACGTTCGTCTCGGTTGACTTATCGGTGGAGGTGTTCTGATCGGCAGAACTCTTGGAAGCGTCACCACCTTGAGGGCTCGTGCCAGACGTGTTGGAGTTCTTTGTGGTGCCGTTATTCGCGTCCGTCGCCGCGTCGTTGGTGCCAGACTTCGCCTTCTGCTCGGTCGTCGTGCCGCTGGAGGCGTCTTGCGATGCGGACGTCTTCTTCATGTCGGCAGAAGGCTTCCCGGGCTCAGTTCCGTTTGTACCATCGGTCGACTGCTTTGTCGTGCTCTTCTGCCCATCGGACCCTTCGTCGCTCTTCTGCTGGGATTGATCCTTGGTTTGCGGACATGCGCCTGACGCGTCGGCAGTGCAATCAGTGCCGGAGGCATGCGAGCCGGCATCTGACTGACTTGACTGGGAGCCAGAGACGGCGTTAGTCGAGGTCGCGCCTGACTGGGAACCGGATTGAGCGTCTGACTGCGTTTTCGTATCGCTCTGTGCGGCGGCCGGAGTGGTCGCTAGCGGCGAGACGCTTAGAGATAACGCGGCCAGCACAGCGGCGAGATGGGTTCGTTTCATGACATAATCTCCAAATTCTGGGGGGCAGCGCCGGCCGTAACGAATGCTTGTGTTGCGGCCGGCGTAGCCGCTTGTTGATGATTGACGGCTGTCGCCGCCCGACGATCACGGCGGAACTGACTTACTGGATGACCTGGATGACCTTCCGGGTGGAAGGTTCGACGATGACGCGCTCATCGTTGACGATGGCGTAGGCATAGCCAGTTTCGTCTGGGATCGGCGTCACCACGACGGTGTCAGGAAGAGCCTGTCCGACAACGATCTTCTCCTTGACGACCACGCGTTCCTCGGGAGCAGGAGCCTTTTGAACGAAGGTGATAACCTTCTCCGATGGCATGGCCGACTGTGCGAATGCAACGCTCGAAGTCACAAGCGCGGCGGCGGCGATTGCTGCTCTGATTTTCATGATGTTTCCTCCTTTTTTGGTGGACCGTTCCACCGGGAGGCCAAACTTTCCCACCGCGCACTCGTTCCAGACCCCGGACCTCAGTCCGGGGTCAATTCGACCTTAGTCCGATGCCTCCGTAATTCGCCGCTTGGAGCAGAAGGTCCGGCAGCCTGTCTGGCTTCAAACCCGACAGCAAGAAGGCGACTGGTGTACTCAGAGGACACCAGTCGTTAGGCATGATGGGCGTACCGTCACTGTTGAAAGGGGGAGCGCCAAAGTCTTCTTCGAGTTGATGGATAGGCGTGCTGACGTTCGATGCAGTCCCCGCGGCGTTCGGACCTTCGTCTGATCGATCGGGCAACAAAAAAGGCCGGGGCGAAATCGCACCGACCTTTCCCTTCGCCTTTCCATCCTTGCCAGTAACATCCGTGGTCAGAGCAAGTAGACGAGACGTCGCGAGCGGCACTGTCTCAAGCGCTCATCAGCGATGCCTATGGCGAATATCTATTGGCGCACGATGTCGCTGTCGAGGCGATCGTCCCGTTTCGATTTTGCTGCCGCCGCAGCATCGATTTCGTCGAACTCCTGGCAACCCGCAGCTCGTCAATGGTTGGCATCCACCATCCACGAAGCCGCTCATATTCGCCCGGTTCCACCCTTGCCAGCCATGTCTGAACAAGTTCTTCCAGAGTCGGCGCCCGCCACCCCGCCCAGACATGCTCAACGTCGATGTTCGGATGATGCTCTGAAACCTCCTGGGCATTGACGAGCTCGCCCGTGATCTCGGTGACACGATAATTCCGAACGCGCACGTGGCGGCCGGTCGCCCTAAGGGTGGCAGATCGTTACTGGGCGCGGGTAACCGCTTTTTCCTTCGTTCGGAAGTCCGCCGCTTTGCTTTCGCCTCGTCCTCGCTGCCCTTACGGGCCTCGGCGCGTTTGCGACGCTCTTCGGGTTCTGCCTGCCTCGCCGCTCCTCAATCACCTCCCATCGGTGCTGTAGGTCGTTGTAAGAGGCATATGGTACCTCCCAGGCCTTGTCGTCGCCATTCCAGCTCGCGAAGGGTATCTGACGAAGCTCGTCGACGACCCTCCGCGAATATGGCGGATCAATCCGAAAGCCACGGTCGTAGACCTGCAGATATGGACTAAGGATGGGTTCAAAATCATAGGCGTCGCGGCCTCGCTCCCCTTCGTGAGACTTCCTTCGGTCCGCTTCGGAGGCAAGCCACCTGTCGATGCGCTTTTGCGCTGTCTTGCCGGGAATGGTCCAGCCTTGGAGGGTGTCCGATCATCGAGCATTTGGGAAGCATTCGCGGAACCGGGCCACGGTCATCCGGTCGAAGGCGAAGGACATCGTTTGGTGCGGCGGGTCGACAGCATCCTTCTTGCCGCGGTCTTCATCCGTCATAGCAGGGAAACGCTCTGTCATCCGAGGGGTTGCAGCTACATCAGAGACTTCTTTAGGAAGGATAGCGTCGCCTGAGCGCCAGCGCTCGAAATCGTATGTCCGACGTCTGGCTCGATAGCGAGCTCGACGTCGAAGCCCGCTGCTCCAAGTTGCGCGGCGGCCAGCGTCGAAGCGGCGGCGGGGATTGTCGTGTCGGCCTGGCCGTGCACGAGAAGGATCGGACTGCCCTTGCTTGTCGGCGAGATCCGCTGCGGCGGGAGAAGCCCAGAGAAGGCAACGACCGCGCCGACATTCCATCGACCAGAGGCAACCGCGTCGAGGGCGACGATAGCACCCTGCGAGACTCCGACGAAGGCAATTCTGTCGCGTGCATCGGCGAAACCCTCACGCGAGGCAATGCCGTTCATCAGTTCGTCGAATGCTTCACGCGCGGCCATGACCTTCGCTGGATCAAGCGGATTGCCTTCCGTCGAAAACCACTGGTGGCCGCGCCAGTGATGCAGAGGAGCGTCTGGGGCAGCGAACCGCGTTTTCGGCAGACTGACGCGCCATGATTTGGCCAGCGGCATGAGGTGGCCGCCGGACGCGCCGATGCCATGCAGGAAGATGACGAGATGGTCGAGGGATGACATGACGATCCTGAAGGTTTCGGAATGGCCCGACGCTCGACCTTAAGGAAGGGAGCAGCCGTCTCACCCCACACATAAGCCGTCACGCAGACGCCGGCGGATACCGCTGCGGAAGCTCACGTGATGGTGGGGTGGCCGCCCGTAGATGGTGTACATGCAGCGCCTCCGCAAGGAGGAAAGACTGACCGTACGCTACTGGAAACGGCGCCTGAAGCCGTTGAAGCGCCCTCTCGATTTATCCACATCTGAGGAAACCTTCACGGATGACGGTCATGGTGAGCAGGATCAGGAAGACCCTGGCCGTGCAAGAGCGCGCGGCGGCCTTCGAACGCAGGAGCGAGATTGAAGCCGACGCTGCAGATGAAGAGCAGCTCCAGACGAGAAGAGCGAGCGACTCCGGAAACTGAGGCCGGCGGCTTTCAATCCGAGGGAATGAACCGCATATCTCTTGCAACGAAGGCGTTTGTCGATCAGCCGGCCATCATAGGGCACAGCGACCGACAGGCCGCTCTCGGGTGTCACACCGCTACCGCTGACGATTGGAGGAGCCCCATGATGAACTCAGTTAATGCGGTCATACAGGCTGTCGATCCGACGACCCTGGCTCGAAGCTGTCTATCCAAGATCTAAGCTCTTCGGAGGCACAATGGTAGAATACTGTTCGCCCGCATCTCCGCGTCCTGATCAGGCCGGCCTTGCGCAGCTCGCGAAGATGAGCGGTTGCAGTCGATCGGCTCCGGTCGCAAAGCCTAACAATCTGCTCGGCACGTAATTCGCCTTCCGATACCGCCCTAGCGAGTCTAAGCTTCAGGGGATGGGAAAGTAGCGTGCGTAACAAGGCGCGCTGATCGGGATCAATGTCGATCATCAAGATCCTGAAGGGAGAGGCTGTGGTGGAAAACAGCGGGGCAATCAACGGCGGACAGGAACTCGAAGCTATCGAGCATCGCGTGGCTTTCAGACCCCATCACCGCGACGGTCCAAAATTCGGGCTGTCCACCGAAAACGGATGAAACCATGACTATCTCGGCGCGGCTGCTGCCTCGTCGGCGAGCCCAGTAAAACTTTTCCGTTTCGAGCTCGGGTCGGTCCATACCATGCCTCCACGGGAGTACCGGAAATGGTACCGCCTAACTCTCAGATAGGGCGACTGCGGTCAATTGCCAGCGGAGATCGTACTGAAGATCGAAGTCGAGCTTGCTAGCGGCTCGTCTTCCAGAGCGCTCTTTCGCCCGCATCAGCGCTTTCGTTGCGCAATTCTCTCAATGTCGAGGCTACCAGTACCACAAACATAGTCGCGATAAGGACTGTCAGTATTGTCAGAAAGGCGAACATTTCGTTTCTCCAGCGTTCCTTATGAATGAGCGCCATGTCTAAAAGTTCCGCGAGATCTCCGCGCCGCGCGTATGCTGTCAGCGCTTCGATATGGCGAAAATTCTTGCGGAGCCTAGCAGCAGCTCGTCGCTGCCGGATTACCCGCGCGTACGCTTTGCTCGCCACTGTGTGTGGCGCGGGCGACTGCGAGTTCTGGTACCCTCGCCCCAGAGGGTTCCCGCAAACGGATCCGACAACTTCACGAGAAGCTGCCCCCTACCAGTCGTTCGCGACGCGATCTAATGCTTCGATGTCCTCACCCGCGAGACATTGCTGTTGACCAACTACCTGCGTATGCCGGCTGGGACGTGGCGTGAAGCCCAAGCGCTTGCTGTCACTTGGGTCAACGAAGCCAATGTCAAAGCAACACTCGCGGCCAACTACATAGGCACACGCGAGGGGCAACTCGGTCCCTTCACGACCCTTAAACTTGACGACTACTGGACCCTCGACGCCAACATGATCTGGGAGCCGCTCGACAAGCGTTTCGCCCTCGAAGCGTCTGCCTTCAATCTTCTCGACGAGGATTTCGAGGT
>Ga0102592_1002824_pt1 | contig 14177 bp, 12 predicted proteins | sample AraplaCol_mMF_r2_FD_76861 | JGI IMG/M metagenome (GOLD analysis project Ga0102592, IMG submission 76861) | Arabidopsis root microbial communities from North Carolina, USA - plate scrape MF_Col_mMF_r2 (SPADES assembly) (version 2) | ecosystem: Host-associated > Plants > Roots > Endosphere... | reverse complement strand
GAAGGCCTATCAGGACGCCTTCCCGCCCAACAAGCGCTTCCCGAGTCCGTCGCTGCTCGCGACCAATTATTACGGCTCGACGATGGCGCTGATTCTGGCCCTGCGTGAGGTCAACGGCGATCTCAGCAACAATCAGTCGAAGTTCAAGGCTGCGCTGGCGAAGATCGAGATCGACGCGCCGAACGGCAAGATCAAGCTCGACTCCAACCGCCAGGCGATCGGCACCAACTTCGTCACCGAGGTCGTCGACGACGGCAAGGGCGCGCTGTTCAGCAAGGTGGTGAAGGTGATCCCGAACGTGAACCAGACGCTTGGCTATGATCCGGCCGTGTTCTCCAAGATCGGACTGCCGAGCCGCACCGTACCGGAATGTAAGAAATACTGACGCATCACGGCTGCAACGGACAACCGGGGAGCGACTTGCTGACGCGGTCGCTCTCCGCTCTTGCAATCTCGCCGGCGTTGTTGAACGCTGGCCGAAAAGACAAGAACATTCGGGAGGGGAAGGCATGAGCCGTGCGCTCGCCGTCTTCCACGGCCGCTTCGGCCGGGCGACGGTTTATCAATTGAACCGCCCTTTCAATATCCACGCCCATCGCGAAGGTCATCTGATCTTCCATGTCGGCGGCATGTCCGCATGCATCGATGTGTCCGACGGGCACTACGATCTCACCGAGACCTCCGTCGTCGCGGTCAATCCCTGGGAACCGCACAATTTCCTGCCCACGGACGCAGACGGCGGCGCGATCTTCTTCGTGCTCTACGTCAATGCCGAATGGTTCGCGCCCGATGCCTCCGGCACCCACCGGCTGCGTTTCGGCCGCACCCAGTTCAAGCGCACCCCCGCCCTCGACAAGCACATCAGGCGGACCGCTGCGCTCGTTTGCGGCGCACCATCGCTCTCCAGTCTGGATTCCGAACTGCGGAGGCTGATCGACATCTGTTACGACGAAAGCTGGCAGCAGGCCGAGATCGCGCGCGATCCGCGCGCAGACGGCTCCGTCACCGATTTCCGCGTGCGCAAATGCATCAAGATGATGTCGGAGAGCCCCGGGGCCGAGATCGAGCTCGACGCCATCGCGCGTGAATCCGGCCTGTCGCGGCCGCACTTCTACCGGCTGTTCCGCGTCCAGACCGGCGTGACGCCGAACCTCTATCTCAACACGCTGATCATGGAACAGGCGCTCGAAGCGCTGGTGGCGAGCGAGACGCCGATCGCCGACATCGGCTTCGATCTCGGCTTCTCCTCGCAAAGCGGCTTCACCCGCTTCTTCGCCGCCAATGTCGGGATGGCGCCGACCGATTATCGCCGCGCCGCCAAGATTTTGCGCGCCTGAGCCGCGCGCGAAAAGATACTCACGATCAAACGTTCCCCTCGCAGCCCCGCTAGGATGCCGGCAACGCGATCCCGAAAGAGGATCGCGACCGACGGGAGTGCACGTTCATGGCTAGGCTAGCAGCCGACGCAAGGCTGTGTGACCTGCATTCGATCGACCTTCGGCGTGCGGCATGGCCTGGAAGGCGCTGCGCATGAGCCGCTTTGTCGAACGCCATCCGGCCTGGGCGCTGATCGCGATCATCGCGATTGCCGTCCTGTTCTGGCTGATCTTCGCGGTCTGGCCGCCGGGGCTCGAAGAAACCATCGGGCGCAAGCGCGTCTTCCTCAACGCCCTCTTCAACGGCATCACGCTGGGGGGACTCTACTTCCTCGTTGCCAGCGGCTTCACGCTGATCTTCGGCTTGATGCGCAACGTCAACCTGGCACACGGGTCGCTCTATCTGTTCGGCGGCTATGTCGGCTACGCCATCAGCTCAGCGACCGGCTCCTGGGTGCTCAGCTTCATCGTCGCTTTCATCCTCACGGCTCTCGTCGGCGTGCTGCTCCAGGTCATCGTGTTCCGCCGGATGGAGGGACAGGATCTCAGGCAGACCATGGTGACGATCGGGCTCTCGATCGTGTTCGCCGACCTCATGCTGTGGGCCTGCGGCGGCGACTTCTACCAGATCCAGACGCCGAACTGGCTGATCGGCCCCATTGAGCTGCCGCTGATCACGGCGATCAAGTCCTCGGGCGAGCCGGTATATCTCAGATACCCCATGGTACGGCTGGTGATCTTCGCGGCGTCCGTGATCATCGGCGTCGCGATGTGGCTCGCGCTCAACCGCACTCGCATCGGCATGATCATCCGCGCCGGCGTCGACGACCGCGATATCCTCGCCGCGACCGGCGTCCGGATCCAGCTCGTCTTCGTAGCCGTGTTCGCATTCGGCGCGGGACTTGCCGGCATTGCCGGTGTCGTCGGCGGCACCTTCCAGTCGCTGTCGCCCGGCGAGGACATCCGCTTCCTGCTCGCCTCCCTCGTCGTCGTGATCGTGGGCGGTATGGGTTCGATCCCCGGCGCGGCGCTCGGCGCGCTGATCATCGGTCTCGCCGAGCAGCTCGGCTCGGTCTACATCCCGACCTATGCCATCGTCGTGACCTTCCTGATCATGGTACTGGTGCTGGCGATCCGGCCGCAAGGCCTGTTGGCGAGGCGCTGAGATGTCGCTCGCCCACGATGCCCGCATTGCCGTTCGTCCTGCCACCGCCGCGCAGCGCGCTGCGCGGACATGGCCGGAGTTCAACAATCCCGCCGCCTGGATCGTCGCCGTCATTCTCCTGATCATGCCGCTGATCGCGAGCGGCTTCTTCCTGATCGAGATCTTCGCGACCACGCTGATCCTCGGCACCATGGCGCTCAGCCTGATGTTCCTCGCCGGCTATGGCGGCATGGTCAGCCTGATGCAGCTCACCATCGCGGGCTTCTCGGCCTACATGGTCGCCGTGTTCGGCGTCAGCGGCAACGCCAATATCAGCCTGGGCTGGCCATGGTGGCTCGCGGTCCCCATGGCGCTGGCGCTGGCGACCGCCTTCGGCACGCTCGGCGGTGCGCTCGCGGTGCGTACCGAAGGCATCTACACCATCATGATCACGCTCGCGATCGGCGCTGCCTTCTACTATTTCACCAACCAGAACTGGGCGATCTTCAACGGCCATACCGGCATCAACACCGTGGCCACCCCGCATTTCTGGGGCGTCAACTGGCGCGCCGACATTCCCTTCTATTATATCGTGCTCGCGGTCGCCGCGGTCTGCTACTTCGCGGTCGAATACATCTCGCGCGCACCCTTCGGCCTCGCCCTCCAGGGCGTACGCGACAATCCCAGGCGCATGGCCGCCCTCGGCTTCAACGTCAATGCGCACCGCATCGCCGCCTATGCCTTTGCCTCCTTCGTGGCCGCACTTGCCGGCGTGCTCCAGGTCTGGAACTACCGCCAGATCTCGCCGGGCTCGGTCAGCGTCGGGGCCTGCATCGACGTGCTGATCATCGCCGTGGTGGGAGGTATCACGCGCCCGATCGGCCCCTTCATCGGCGCGCTGATCTTCGTGCTGCTGCGCACCTTCGCGCTCGACTTCCTGGTCAGGCTCGGCCTCGACGGCAACCGCTTCCGCCTGCTGATCGGGCTCGGCTTCCTCGCCATCGTGTTCTGGTCCTCGGACGGAGTCATCGGCCTGTGGCAACGCTGGCGCCAGAGTCAGCATAAGTCTGCAAATCGAGCTGGCGGAGGGCGCGGCCATGGATAGCGTCGCGCAGCGTCTCTCGGCCGTCGGCGCCGGCGCCGCGCTGGAGCTGCGCGGTGTGACGCGGCTGTTCGGCGCGCTCGCCGCTCTGACCGATATCACCATCACCGTGCGTCCCGGCGAGCGGCGCGCCGTGCTCGGCTCCAACGGCGCCGGCAAGACCACGCTGTTCAACTGCATCACGGGCGATTTCCCGCCCTCCTCCGGCACCATCCGCTTCTTCGGCGAGGACGTTACCCACTTCCCGCCGTATGAACGCATTCGTCGCGGGCTGCGCCGGACCTACCAGATCTCGGCGCTGTTCCCCGGCCTCACCGTGCAGGACAACGTCTATCTCGCCTGCCGTGGCGTCTCGCGCGGGCGTTTCTCGTTCCTCCGCCCGGGGCAGAACGACGCCTTGATGCATGCGGCCGACAACCTCGTGCAGGCCGTGCATCTGTCCGCCGTGAAGGACCAGCGCGTGGCCGAGCTCGCGCACGGCCAGCAGCGCCAGCTCGAGATTGCGCTCGCGCTCGCCGGCGCCCCCCGCTTCGTGCTGTTCGACGAGCCGGCCGCCGGCCTGTCGCCGACCGAACGGGCCGAGCTGATCGAGATCCTGACCTCGCTGCCGGCGCATATCGGCTACATCATCATCGAGCACGACATGGACGTGGCGCTCCGCGTCGTCGAGAGCGTCACGATGATGCACAACGGCCGCATCTTCAAGGAGGGCCTGCCGGAAGAGATTCAGTCCGACCCCGAGGTGCAGGAGCTTTATCTCGGAGGCGGCCATGAATGAGCCCCGCCGCTCCGCCGCCGCGCTCGAGGTCCGCGGCCTCGACGTCTATTACGGCCATTCGCATGCGCTGCAAGGCGTCGATCTCACACTGGAGAGCGGCGTGTTCTCCGTCGTCGGCCGCAACGGCATGGGCAAGACCACGCTGTGCAAGGCGATCATGGGGCTGGTGAACGTGAGCGGCGGATCGATCCGGGTTCGCGGCGAGGACGTCACGCGGCGGCCGCCGGCCCAGATCGCGCGGCTCGGCGTCGGCTATGTGCCGCAGGGTCGCCGGCTCTGGCGCTCGCTCAGCGTCGACGAACATCTGCAGCTCGCCGGCGGAATGCGCTCGGGCGCCTGGACCGTCGAACGCATCTACGACACCTTCCCGCGCCTTGCCGAACGCAAGGGTCACGGCGGCGGCCAGCTCTCCGGCGGCGAGCAGCAGATGCTGGCGATCTCGCGCGCGCTGCTCACCAATCCGCATCTGCTGATCATGGACGAGCCGACCGAGGGTCTCGCGCCCGTCATCGTCGCGCAGGTCGAGGAGATGCTGCTGCGGCTTGGCGAAGACGGCGACATGTCCGTGCTCGTGATCGAGCAGAACATCGGCGTCGCCACGGCGATCTCGCGCAACGTCGCGATCATGGTCAACGGCCGCATCAACCGCATCATCGAGTCCGCCCGGCTCGCGGCCGACCGCGAGCTGCAGCAGCGCCTCCTCGGCGTCGGGCTTCATGCCGAGCTCGAGCCGGACCTCGACGTCGCCGCGTCCGGCACCGAAGCCAAACCGGCGCCCGCTCCGCGCCGCGACGGGCCGATCCGCATCTACATCTCCAACCCGACGCTGCCGACGCGGTGGTCGCAGCCGGTGCCGATCGCCCGCATCGAGGCGGCGGCGCGCACGCTCTCGACCCAGGTCGCGCGGCTCGACGAGACGGGACGGCGCAAGCGCGAGCCCGTGGCGGCGCAGACAGCCGGGCCGCCGGTCGTGCTGGTCGTCGGCACGCTCGACACCAAGGGCGTGGAGCTGCGCTTCCTCCGCGACATCATCGCCGAAAGCGGCCTGCGCACGCGCCTCGTCGACGTCTCGACCAGCGGCAAACATTCCAGCTGCGATGTCTCCGCGCAGGAGATCGCCCTGAACCACGGCCGCGGCGGCTCCGCCGTGTTCGGCCCGGATCGCGGCGTCGCCGTGACGGCGATGGCCGATGCGTTCGCCAATTGGCTGCGGCGTCAGGGCAACGTCGCCGGCGTGGTCTCGGCCGGCGGCTCGGGCGCGGCCTCGCTGGTTGCCCCGGGCATGCGCACGCTCCCCGTCGGCGTGCCCAAGCTGATCATCTCCTCCGTCGCGTCCGGTGACGTCGGGCCCTATGTCGGCCCCGCCGATATCACGATGATGTATTCCGTCACCGACGTGCAGGGGCTGAACTCGATCTCGCGCGCGGTGCTGGCCAACGGCGCCAACGCGGTCGCCGGCATGGTCAAGGCGCGGCTCGATGCGCGCGCGGCAACGACGCGGGAGACCGGCGGCCTGCCGTCGGTCGGCATCACCATGTTCGGCGTGACGACGCCCGCGGTGCAGAAGATCGCCGCCGATCTGCGTGACGATTTCGAGTGCCTGGTCTTCCATGCCACCGGCGTCGGCGGCCGTTCCATGGAGAAGCTCGTCGAGTCCGGTCAACTCGCCGGCGTGATCGACCTCACCACGACCGAGATCTGCGATCTCCTGATGGGCGGCGTGTTTCCGGCAACGGAGGACCGCTTCGGCGCGATCATCCGCACGCGCATCCCTTATGTCGGTTCGGTCGGGGCGCTCGACATGGTCAATTTCGGCGCGCCCGACACCATTCCCGAGCGCTACCGCGGCCGCAAGTTCCACGTCCACAATCCGCAAGTCACACTGATGCGCACGACCGTGGAGGAGAACGAGCGGATAGGCCGCTGGATCGGCGAGCGGCTCAACCAGATGGACGGCCCCGTGCGCTTCTTCCTGCCAGAGGCCGGCGTCTCCGCGCTCGATGCGCGGGGCCAACCGTTCTGGGATCCCGATGCCGACGCCGCGCTGTTCCGCGCGCTGGAACGCACCGTGCGGCAGACCGGCAACCGCCAGCTCATCCGCATCCCCAAGAACATCAACGATCCCGACTTTGCCGCCGCCATCGTCAGTGCATTCCGAACCCTGTTCGGCCGCACCGGCGCGCGGCGGAGAGTAGCGAGGTGAGCCATGGCCCGGTTTGAACGCGCAGCACTGCTGAAACGGTTTCGCGAGATGGCGAAGCGCGGCGAGCCCATCGTCGGCGGTGGCGCCGGCACCGGGCTGTCAGCCAAGTGCGAGGAAGCCGGCGGCGTCGATCTCATCGTCATCTACAATTCCGGCCGCTATCGCATGGCCGGCCGGGGCTCGCTCGCCGGCCTGATGGCGTACGGTGATGCCAATGCCATCGTGGTCGAAATGGCGAGCGAAGTGCTGCCCGTGGTTACCAGGACGCCGGTGCTCGCGGGCGTCAACGGCACCGATCCGTTCCGCGACATGGACGTCTTCCTGGATCAGCTCAAGGCGCTGGGTTTCGCGGGCGTGCAGAACTTTCCGACCGTCGGTCTGATCGACGGCACGTTCCGCGCCAATCTCGAAGAGACCGGCATGTCCTATGCGCTCGAGATCGACATGATCGCCAAGGCGCACGACAAGGACATGCTGACGACGCCCTACGTGTTCAGCGAAAAGGAGGCTGCCGCGATGGCGATCGCCGGCGCCGATATCATCGTCTGCCACATGGGGCTGACGACCGGCGGCTCGATCGGCGCGCAGACGGCGCCGAAGCTGAAGGACTGTCCGGCGCGGATCGACACCTGGGCCTCGGCCGCGCTTAGCGTCAATCCGGACATCCTGGTGCTGGCGCATGGCGGCCCGATCGCGGATCCCGCGGATGCCGATTTCATCATGAAGAACACCCGCCATTGCCATGGCTTCTACGGCGCGTCCTCGATGGAGCGGCTGCCCGTGGAACGGGCGCTGACGGAGCAGGTCCGTCAATTCAAGGCGATCGGCGCGCGATAACGCCGGAAGGGTTCGAGGGAGGGAAAGATGTCAGGGATGCTGGTCGGTGAATTGATCCTCTGGCTGATCGTCGCGATCGTCGTGATCGTGGTCGGCGTCTATATCGTGAACTGGCTGTACCACCGCTCCTCCAAGGAGACCTCGTTCGTCCGGACCGGTTTTCTCGGCGAGCGCGTCGTGATCAACGGCGGCGCCTTCGTGCTGCCCTTCATCCACGATTACACGCCCGTCAACATGAACGTGCTGCCGATGGGCATCGTCCGCTCCCGGCAGGATGCCGTGATCACCCGTGACCGCATGCGGGTCGACATCGAGGCCGACTTCTATGTCCGCGTGCAGCCGACCCGGGAAGCGGTCTCGATCGCCGCGGCGACGCTCGGCCGCCGCACCCTGGAGCCCGGGCAATTGCATGCGCTGCTCGCCGGCAAGTTCATCTCCGCGATCCGCTCGGTTGCTTCCGAAATGACCATGGAAGAGATGCACGAGCGGCGCGGCGACTATGTCGCGCGCGTCAAGACCGAAGCGGCCGAGGCCCTCGCCCAGAACGGCCTCGAGCTGGAATCCGTCGCCATCACTGATCTCGACCAGACCGACCTCGAATTCTTCAACCCGTCGAACCGGTTCGACGCCGAAGGCCTGACCCAGCTGATGCAGGACATCGAGGCCAGGCGGAAGCTGCGCAACGACATCGAGCAGGACTCGATGATCAAGATCCGCACCCGCAATCTGGAGGCCGAGCGGCAGGCCCTCGAGATCGAGCGCGAGAGCGAAACCGCGCGGCTGGAGCAGGAGCGCGACATCGAGATGCGCCGCGCCCTGCAGCGCACGGAAGTCGCCCGTGAACGTGCACTGCGCGAGACCGAGGCCGAACAGGCCCAGATCTCCGCCCGCGAGACCATCGAGCGCGCCCGCATCGCCAATGACCAGGCCATCGCCGAGGCCCGCATCGCCTCCGAGCGGGAAACCCGCCAGAAGGAGATCGAGCGGACCCGCACCATCGAGGAGAAGGAGCTGCTGGCGCGCGAGGAGATCGAGAAGACGAGGATCGCCAACCAGCGTTCGATCGACACCACGCGGATTGCGTCGGAGCGCGAGGTGCGCCAGCGCGAGATCGAGCGCATGCGCACGATCGAGGAAGCCGAGATCGCCGCCCGCGAAGCCATCGAGAAGGCGCGGATCCAGCAGGACCGCGCCGTCACCGATGCCCGTATCGCCAACGAGGAGGAGACCCGGCGCCGCGAGATCGAGCGCACACGCGCCGTCGACGAGGCCGAGATCGCCGCGCGCGAGGCCACCGAGAAGGCCCGCATCGCCCAGACGCTGATCGTCAATGTCGAGCGCATCTCCTCCGACGAGCGCACTCGCGCCCTGGAGATCCAGCAGGTACGCACCATCCAGGAGGCCGAGATCGAGGCACAGCGCGCGGTGGAAGCCGCCCGCATCGCCCGTGAGCGGACGCTCGCCGCCGAGCGCATCGCCGCCGAGCAGAACACGCGGCAGCTCGAGATCGAGCGCAACCAGGCGCTGGACGTCGCCGGCATTACCGCCCGCGAGACCACCGAGGCCAGCCGCATTGCGCAGGAAGAGCGCGTGCGCTCGCTGGAGATCGCCCGCAACCGCGCCGTCGAGGAAGCCGATATCGCCTCCCGCGAGGCGATCGAGGCAGCCCGCATCGCCCAGGAGAAGGCGGTTGCGGCCGAGCGCATCCAGGCCGAGCGCGACACCCGCGCGCTCGAAATCGAGCGCACCGGCGTGCTGGAGGCGGCCGAGCTGAAGCGGCGCGACGCCATCGAGCGCCAGCGTATTACCGTCGATCTGGCGCTGGAGGCCGAGCGCATCAACTCCTCGAAGAAGCGCGAGGTGCTCAACATCGAGCAGAAGAAGGCGATCGAGATCGCCGACGAGGACCGCGTCATCGCGCTATCGACCAAGAAGTCCGAGCGGATCGATGCCGACCGACAGGTCAGGCAGGCCGAGATCGTCGCGCGCAAGGAGGTCGAGACCACGGACGTCTCGCGCGAGCAGGCGCTGGAAGCGGCCCGCATCGAGCGCCGCCGCGCCATCGAGCAGCTCGAGGTCGCCCGCGTGCAATCCCTGCAGGAGGCCGAGATCGCCTCCCGCGAGGAGGTCGAGCGCGCCCGCATCGCATCCGACCGGGGCCTGGATGAAGCCCGCGTCGGCCGCGAGCGCGAGCTGCGCAAGCTCGAGGTCAATCGTGAGAAGGAGGTCGAGACCGTCCTGATGGAGAAGGCGATCGCGATCCACCTGAAGTCGCTGGAAGAGTCTGCCGCCAAGGCGTCAGCCGAGGAAGCGCGGATGCGCGCGACCGAAGCGACCGAGCGCGTCATCACGGCGCGCGAGAGCGAGATCGCCAAGCGGCGCAGGACGGTCGAGGTGATGCTCGCCGAGAAGCAAGCCGAAGAGACCCGCATCGCAGCCGAGGCCGAGCGGGTGCGCGCCGCCGTCGAGGCCGAGGCGCAGCGGATGCTCAACGAGGCCGAGAACGTGCTGACCGATCAGGCGCGCTACTCGCTGTTCCGCCGCAAGCTGCTCGACCGGATCGAGGGCATCGTCCGCGAGAGCGTCAAGCCGATGGAAAAGATCGAGGGCATCCGCATCCTCCAGGTCGACGGCCTCAACGGCAACGGGAATGGCGGCAGCGGCGGCCGCAGCGCCACCGACGAGGTGATCGATTCCGCCCTGCGCTACCGCGTCCAGGCGCCGCTGATCGATTCCATCCTGTCGGATATCGGTGTGGAGGGCGGCAGCCTATCAAAAATGCCAGGCCTGATCCGCGAAGCCCGTGACATGCAGGGCATCAAGGAGTCCGCGCGCAAGAGCGGCGGAGGTGGCGACAAGCCGGCCGCCTCCCCGCCTGCGGCCGAAGGCGGCGAGCCGCCGGCCGAGCGCGGGCCGCGGAAGAAGAGCTGAGGTCGCACCATGGCTCGCGTCTATGTTTCCACCGTCGTCAACGCCCGCAACGACCGCGTCTGGGCGCGGGTGCGCGATTTCAACGGCCTGCCGAACTGGCATCCGGCGATCGCCGAAAGCCGCATCGAGGGCGGCGAGCCCTCGGACAAGATCGGGTGCGTGCGCGACTTCCGCCTGCGCAACGGCGACCGCATTCGCGAGAAGCTGCTCGGCCTGTCCGACTACGACATGTTCTGCACCTATTCGATCCTGGAATCCCCGATGGGCGTCGAGAACTACGTCGCGACCCTGCGGCTGACGCCGGTCACCGACGGCGATCAGACTTTCGTGGAATGGACCGCGGAATTTGACTGCGCGCCGGAACGGGAGACGGAGCTCGTGAGCAATATCGGCGGCGGCGTGTTCCAGGGCGGGTTCGACGCGCTCAAGCGCGTGTTTGGAGGCTAGCCGTGCCGCACATCGTCAAGAGCACGATCCTGGATACGCCGACCGACGCGGTGTGGAGCGTGTTGCGCGATTTCAACGGGCATGACCGCTGGCATCCGGCGGTCGCGACCTCCTCAATCGAACGCGCGCAATCCTCCGACAAGATCGGTTGCGTCAGGCGATTCAAGCTGAACGACGGCTCCGAGCTGCGCGAGCAATTGCTGGCGCTGTCGGACCTGGAACAATCCTTCAGCTATTGCCTGCTCGATACGCCGGTCCCGATGTTCAACTACGTCGCCCATGTCCGCCTGCTCCCGGTCACGGATGGTGACCGCACCTTCTGGCATTGGGAGTCCCGCTTCACCACGAAGCCCGAGGACAAGGACCGCATCACCCACATGGTCGCCGAAGACATCTATCAGGCCGGTTTCGAGGCAATCCGCCGCCATCTGAAGGAGGCCGCATAGATGGCCGTGACAGTGAAGACTTTTACGAGCGCCAGCGAAGCCGCGGGCGCGCTGTCCTCGGACCGCAGCGCGCGCTATCTCGGCGGAGGCACGCTGGTGATGCGCGCGCTGAACGAGGGCGATGTGTCGGTCTCGACAATCGTCCGCGCGCAGGATCAAGCTCTCACCCGGATCGATGCTTCTGGCCCCCGCGTCACGCTCGGTGCCGGCGTCACCTTTGCGCGCGTTCTCGCCGAACGCGACCTCGCCTTCCTGCATGCCCCAGCCCGCTCGATCGGCGGCCCGGCCGTGCGCAACATGGGCACAATCGGCGGCAACCTCTTTGCGCCAAGTCCCTATGGCGATTTCACCGTCGCGCTGCTGGCGCTCGATGCGACGGTGGCCGTCGCCGGCGGCTTCGGCGCACGCGACGTCCCGATCGAAGAGTTCTTGCAGGCGCGCGACCGACAGAGCGGGACGTTGGTGCTGTCGGTGTCCTGCACCCGGCCGGCCAGCGCCGAAGCCTTCCGCTATCGCAAGATCGCGCGCATCAAGCCGAAAGGCGGCTCGGTCATCACGCTGGCCGCACATCTGCCGATCAGCGGCGGCCGGATCGCGGGCGCCCGTATCGCGCTGGGATCGATGGCGCCGACCCAGATCCGCGCCCGCGCCGCCGAGCGTGCGCTGGAGGGCCGCTCGCTGGATGCGGCGACCATCGCGGCGGCTGCGTCCGCGGCGAGCGAGGGGACATCGCCATTCGACAACGCGCTCGGCAGCGCCTGGTATCGCCGCGAAATCGTCGGCGTGCATCTGCGGCGCCTGCTGTCGGGACAGGAATAGAGCATGGCCAAGATCCCCCTGCAATTTCGCCACAACGGCCGCGACGTCGCGATCTTCGTCGACGGCGGGACCAATCTGCTGGTCGCGCTGCGCGAGCTGATCGGCGACATGACGCCGAAATTCGGCTGCGGCCAGGGCGGCTGCGGCACGTGCAGCGTGCTGGTCGACGGCGAGCTCCACCTCTCCTGCCTGACGCTCGCCGAGACGGTCGCAGGCCGGTCGGTCGAGACGCTCGACGGCATGAAGCAGGGCCCGAACCTGCATCCGCTGCAACGCGCCTTTGCCGACAATTTTGCCGCCCAATGCGGCTATTGCACTCCGGGGATGCTGATGGCCGCCAAGGCGCTGCTCGACCGCAATCCGTCGCCCAGCCGCGACGAGGTGATCGAGGCCATCTCCGGCAACATCTGCCGCTGCACCGGCTACGAGCCGATCATCAATGCCATCCTCGCCGCCGCCGGCGGCCGGGTCAGCGCCTGAGGTCAACCATGCTGGAACTGCGCAAGGACATCTTCGCCGACGAGCGCGACGACAACCTCAAGGAAATCGGCAAGGGCACCCAGCGGCAGGACATGCTCGGCCATGTCACGGGCACATCGAGCTACTTCAACGACCACAAGCTGCAGGGCATGCTGCACCTGAAGGTCGTGCGCTCGACACAGGCCCACGCACGGCTGCGCCGTATCGATACGGCCGAGGCCGAACGTTCGGCCGGCGTGCGTCGGATCATCCGCGGCACCGACGTGCCGGTCAATCTCAACACGCTTCTGAGCCTGATCAATTTCGGCAAGGACGACGAGCCGTCGCTGGCGGTCGACAAGGTCCGCTACAAGGGCGAACCGATCCTCGCCATCGTTGCCGACAGCGAGCGCGAGGCTTTCGAGGCCATCGCGAAGGTCAAGGTCGACTACGAACCGCTGCCGGCCGTGTTCGACGTCGAGGACGCGCTCAAGCCCGGCGCACCCGTGGTCAACGAGACCTATCCGAAGAACGCCTTTATCTACCACGACGTCTACGACCACCAGCGCCTGCGCTTCGGCGACGCCGATGCGGCGCTGGCGAGCGCTGACCACGTGCTGGAACAGCGCTACCAGATGTCGCCGATCGAGCACGCGCCGACCGAGACCAACGGCGCCATCGCCGCGCCCGACACCAACGGCCGCTACGTCGTCTATACCTCGACGCAGGCGCTGTTCTTCTCGGTCGACACCTGCGCCAAGATTTTGGACGTGCCGTCCAACACCTTCCACTTCATCGGCGGCACCGTCGGCGGCGGCTTCGGCGGCAAGGTGGATACCTTGACTGAGCCGCTCGCCATCCTCGGCGCCATGCTGACCGGGCGTCCCGTCCGCTACGTGTTCGGGCGCGAGGAGGAGATGCAATATGGCCCGCCGCGCGGCGCCGAACGCATCTACATCAAGGACGGCGTGATGCGCGATGGCCGCATCGTCGCCCGCAAGATCCGGGCCTATTTCGACAGCGGTGCCTATACAAGGCTGTCCAGCTACGCCGCGGTGAAATGCGCGGCGCATCTGCCGGGCCCCTACACCATCCCGAACGTCTATGGCGACGTCTACTGCGTCTTCACCAACCGCACGCCTGCAACCGCCATGCGCGGCTTCGGCGTCACGGCGATGGACTTTGCCATCGAGTGCCAGATGGACAAGCTCGCGAACCTCGTCGGCATGGACCCGATGGAGTTTCGCATCCTCAACGCCTATCGCGACGGCGACATGAAAGCGCACCGGCGTGAGGCCAAGAACACCGCGCTGATCGAATGCGTCCAGGTCGCGGCCGAAAAAGCCAAATGGCCGATCCGTGACGAGTTCAAACGCGCATCCTCGCGCAAGGACGGCGGCGGCAGCCGCGCAGCAATCCCGCCGACGCCGACGGATTCTTCGCGCGCGAGGCCGACGGCGCCGGTCCAGCAGCGCACCAGCTACGACCGGCTGCCGCCAACCGTCACGCGAGAACCGCCGCGCGATCCGCCCCCGCCGGCGCCGCCGCCTCCCCCGCCGCGCCCGGCCGCGCCATCGCACGGCGCGACGCGGTTCTCGTCCGTGTTCGGCACCAGGAGACGCTGATATGACCAGG
>Ga0102592_1002819_pt1 | contig 14190 bp, 14 predicted proteins | sample AraplaCol_mMF_r2_FD_76861 | JGI IMG/M metagenome (GOLD analysis project Ga0102592, IMG submission 76861) | Arabidopsis root microbial communities from North Carolina, USA - plate scrape MF_Col_mMF_r2 (SPADES assembly) (version 2) | ecosystem: Host-associated > Plants > Roots > Endosphere... | reverse complement strand
AGCGCCTGGAGAACGCCCCTGACGCCCCGACGCTGAAGGAGCAGGGCATCGATCTCGAGCTCCTCAACTGGCGCTCGGTCGTCGCCCCTCCCGGCCTCTCGGCCGACCAGACCAAGGCCCTGACCGATACGGTCGAGAAGATGGTCAAGTCGAAGGAGTGGCAGGAGATCCTCAAGGCTCGCGGCTGGGACGATTCCTTCCTCGCCGGCGCCGCCTTCGACACCTTCCTCAAGGCCGAGATCGAACGCGTCTCCAAGGTCATGACCGAAGTCGGCCTGGTCAAGTAAGCCACGCGCCCAGACAAACCATAGCAGGGGCCGGGAAACCGGCCCCTTTGCCTACTGCAAATAGAACCCTCACAGCAAAATCAATACGAGAGGATATTCTCGCGACGACACCGTTCTCTCGACAAAGGAGAGCCGTCGATTGTCTCTCACGAGGCGATAATACCCCGTCATACCGCCACTAAGAGCGGATCACTACAATGGAGGAAGAAATTGAGAAACGTCATTCTATCTGCGGCGCTCATGAGCGCCGCGATCTGCCTCAATCCAGGGAACGCCAAAGCCTGGGAGCCAACGAAGCCTATCGAATTTATCGTGACGTCCGGCGCCGGAGGCGGCACCGATAATTTTGCGCGGATGGTCCAATCGACGATCGCGAAGTACAAATTCACCGCGCAGCCGATCGTCGTCGTCAACAAGGGCGGCGGCTCAGGCGCCGAAGGCTATGTCTATGGAAAGGGCCAGAAGGGTGACCCGAGCCATGTGATCTTCGGGACCAATAACGCCTACCTGCTGCCTTATGTCGCCAAAGTCGGTTTCGGCTTCAAGGATCTGACACCAGTCGCGGCACTCGCGCTGGACGAGTTCCTCCTGTGGGTGAAAGGTGACGCGCCTTATACGGATGTCAAAAGCTATATCGAGGCGGTCAAAGCCAAGCCCATGACTTTCAAGATGGGAGGCACTTTCGCGAAGGACACAGATCAAACCCTGACATCATTGATGCAGGATGTGACCGGCGCCAAATGGATCTTCGTGCCCTTCCCCGGCGGCGCCCAGACTGCAACCCAGCTCGCTGGCGGTCACGTGGACTCCAATACCAACAACCCGAATGAGAATATCGGTCAGTGGAAAGCCGGGCAGGTAAAACCACTTTGCGTCTTTTCATCGGCGCGCCTGGCCAAGGGCGAGCCGGTATTCGAAGGAAAAGGCTGGGGCGACATTCCCACCTGTAAGGAATCCGGTCTGCCGATCGAAGCATTTCAGATGCCGCGAACGGTGTGGTTGCCGGCAGACGTACCGCCTGACGCGGTCACATACTATGCCGATCTGATGGAAAAGGTCTCGAAAACACCCGAATGGCAGGAATACGTCACCCGTACGGCGCAGACAGCCCGCTTTCTGAAGGGCAAGGATCTGGCCGAATTTATCGCGCATGACGACGCGAGCAGCAAAAAGGTCTTCGAAGCGGAAGGATGGATCGTCAAATAGACGGAGGTGGATCTACTTCCGCTCGGGAACTCGCTGGATTTGAGTAGCGGGTCTTCCACCCCGATATGTTTGCGTTCCCGAGCCCATCAAGACGGAGCCGTGCCGCGCGAGCGACGCGACCCCGTCGGATGCTGTCCGCAACACGATCCAGACACCCGGACCACTCCCGCCTCGGATCCTAGGCCCCGAATAATCGTCGATCCCAGTAGACCGGTTCGTGCAGACTCGCTTCGACCAATCGGAACTCGGGATGGGTCGGATTGATCAGCACATTTCGGTCGACGCGGGCGACCACGCTCGGGACAATGAGAATGGCGCTGCGCTTCTGCTGAAACCACCGCTCGCCATATGTCTTGCTCGCCACGGCAGGCATCGCGTCCCATCCCGGCAATGCAGCCGGCGAGAACACCTCATAAGACAGGCCTTTTGGAAAGGTGATCTCGATATAGTGCTGGTTCGGCGGAAGGCGCCCGCTGCCATGCACCAATTTTTCCAGCAACGCCGTCGAAAAGTGCTCGCTGGCATAGATCAACGGGCTTCCGGCCGTGTTCCACCGGCCGGGCGCAATTGTGGATCCCGTCGCATCAAAGATCGGGTAACTCCCTGCGGGGTCCCCAATCCGGAAGCCCGACAGGGTGCGGTCCAGAACCTGCGGTGTCACGCAGCAGTGCCGTATTTCAGGCGGCCGAGTACATCGAGCACGAGTTCCGCACCGATTTCGCTTTGTATGACCAGCTCAATCGGGCGCCTGTCATCCAGCATCGGGTGCGACCTGAAGAGGAAGTCGCGAGCATCGTCCTCTGTCCGCCAGACGTCGAGCGCGAGGCTCCAGACCCGGGCGACGCGCGCCAGCCGGGTACCTTCATCCGACGAGAGCCGATGAGTGCTCTTCCGCCGTTCATAAGTGGCCTTGGGGATCAGGCGATATTTGAACTGGGCATCACTCGGCGCGATCAGTCGGGCGACACGTTCCAGCGAGCCAAACGGCAGGCCATCCTCGATCCGCGAGATCAATCCAAACGGCGAACGAGCGGCAGCTTCCTTGGCGGGCAGCCCCAAGACGTCTGCGATGTCCGAAAGTGCGAGCATCGTCGCCTCCATCTCAATTGAGGCTTTATATAGCCTCATATGGAACGCACGACAAGGCTGTATCCGAATGGAAAAGCCGCCGGACGACACGCCGGAGGAGATGTGATCGCGGAAAAGCTCTAAGGTCCCGGCAGGTCTGAATCGAATATCGGGAGCAAGGTGATGAGCGTCAGCCCACCTCACCGTCTCGTCGTGGCCGGCGCCGGCTTCGGTGGACTGCAGCTCGTCCAGAGTTTGCGAGCTCCGAATCTCCAGATCACGCTGATCGATCGGCGCAACCATCACCTGTTCCAGCCATTGCTCTACCAGGTCGCGACCACGATCCTCGCAACCTCCGAGATTGCCTGGCCCATCCGGCACCTTTTTCGAGATCGAAGCGACGTGACGACTCTGTTGGGCGAGGTCACCGGCATCGACCGGGCGGCCCACGAGGTCTGGCTGGAAAACAGCTCCTCCGTTCCCTACGACACGCTCGTTCTCGCCACGGGTGCTCGGCACTCCTATTTCGGCCGCGACGACTGGGAGGCATGCGCTCCGGGTCTCAAGACATTGGAGGACGCCACCACGATCAGGCGGAGGCTGCTCCTCGCCTTCGAGCAGGCCGAACTGGAGCCGGACCCGGCTTTGAGAAAGCCGATGCTGACCTTCGCTGTGGTCGGCGCCGGGCCGACGGGGGTCGAGCTCGCGGGCATTATTGCCGAGCTGGCCAAGGAGGTTCTCTGGCGCGAGTTTCGGCGCATCGACACAAGGGAGGCTCGCATTCTGCTGCTCGAGGCAGGCCCTCGCGTTCTCGCCGCCTTTCCGGCCTCGCTATCGGATTATGCAAAGGATGCGCTGGAAAAGCGCGGTGTGGAGATTTTGCTGGGCCGCCAGGTGTCAGACATAAGGCCCGACGGCTTCATGATCGGCGACGAATTCGTCAGCTGCCGCACCGTGATCTGGGCAGCGGGCGTCGCCGCCTCGCCCGCTGCCATGTGGTTGGGCGCAAAAGCGGATCGGGCCGCTCGCGTGGTCGTCGATGATCGGCTGAACGTGCCGGACGATCCGGCGATCTTCGCGATCGGTGACACCGCCGCGGTTCTGGCACCTGATGGAAGCCCGGTTCCCGGGATCGCGCCAGCGGCCAAACAACAAGGGGCCTATGTGGCCAAGGTCATCCGCGCCAGATTGGCCGGCGGGCCGATGCCACCGCCCTTCCAGTATCGCCACCAAGGCAACCTCGCGACCATCGGGAAAAGAGCGGCGGTCGTTCAGATGGGGCCGCTTCATTTTCGGGGTTGGTTCGCTTGGTGGCTATGGGGACTGGCTCATATCTTTTTCCTGATCGGCGCTCGCTCTCGCGTGGCCGTCGCCTGGAGCTGGCTCTGGACCTACCTGACAGGTCAAAACAGCGCCCGCCTCATTACCCAAGGCAAGACTGCCGAGCGCCTTGATCAAAGTCGCGAGTAGCCTGGGCTGCGAGAACCAAGTCTTGTCTGGCAGGGCCGGACAATCTTCAGCGGCGTAGATCCCGTCAGGCGTTCCGCTTCAATCGCGCAGCCCGCTGCTGGACCATCCTGCGACCATCTCTCAGGTGAAGGCGCCGTCCTCTTCGGCTTCGCCGTGTGCGGCGCCGAGGGTGATCTCGCCCCCGAGCAGCTTCTCTTTGCTCAGCAGCCCGGCATCCTCGAGCGCCTCCATGTCGGGCAAGTCGCGTAGCGAGGTGAAGCCGAAATACGAGAGAAACCCGGGTGTCGTGACATAGGTGTAAGGCGCACCGGGCTGGGGACTTCGGGGGCCGGCAGTTATCAGGTCGAAAGCACGCAACTGGCCCATCGTATCGCGGCTGACCTCCTTGCCGAAGAACTGGCCGAGCTCGCCGCGGGTGATCGGCTGAAAATAGGCAATGCACATCAGCACCAGGGACTGCGATTGCGAAAGTGGCTTGACCTCCTTCGCCCCGAGACCTGTGGCGGCCTTGATCGCGTCTCCGAAGCTCTTTCTCGTCCGGTGTTGCCAGCCGCCGGCGACCGCTACCAGATCATAAGGGCGGCCGCGCAATTCAGCGCGGATGTCGTCTATGATGAGATCGAGGTTGCAGTCGCTGCCCACGACGGCTGCAAGCTGGTCGCGCCCTACGGGCACGGGCGAAGCAAAGATGACAGCCTCGACCCTGCCCATCCACTCGCGCCACCGCAATCCGGGCGGCAGCTGGAGGAGCTCGCGATCAAAGCCTTCGGGCGATCGGACGCGGCGAGCCATTGCTAGATCCCGTAGAGCCGGAACGAAGACCGGCCGGTGAATTCGCGCACGGCACCAAGTTCTACGAGCCGGTCGAAAAGACGTCGAATGGAGCGGTCGGTGGCGTATTTTCCGGCTTCCACCAATAGCGCATCCTTGGCCAGGAGGCGTTCAACGATGCGATCCGCCTCATGCGATCGCAGCTTGGGAGCGACGTCGATCAATCGTTCGGAGCGCCGGGCGAGGTCTATGTAAAGCTCGACCGCCTCCGAGGCCGCGCCGGCATAGGCGTCATGACAAGCCTTTAGCCAATCCTCCCCATCGTCGAGGGCATGGCGAAGATCGCGCCGCTTGATGTGCGACGCGATGAGCGGCACCGGCGCCGGCCAGCGAAGCTGAACCGATAAGGTTGCGTCGACGAGCCAGGGCGCCAGAAGCGAGACCTGAGGGAACAGCCGCAGGCCCATTAGCGCGATTTCTGCGGCGGCCTGGACGGGATTTCCCTGCCGCTCCGGCGTAGCTGCAAAGATGTCCTCGATCGAATTGGCAGCACTCGGCGGCAGCTCGAAGCTCTTGGCGAGACGCACCGGCAAGCTGCGATCCCGCAACATGCCGAACCGCGCGAGGTCGAGCCAAGTCGCAAAAATCTGCCCCGCCGGTCCTGAGTTGCCCAGTTTGGTGAAGTAGAAGTGATCGCGGATCTCGCGCTCGCCCTCATCGCGCCCGATGTGTTGAACGAGTGCGCCTGCGCATTTGAGCGCGAGCCGCTGCCGCCATAGTGCGCCGAGAGGATGGTCGCTGCGGGCGATCGGATCCAGTGCCGAAAGGGCGGCGCCGCTGGAAAAGGAAGGCGTCCCCTCGCGATATTTTCGGATCCATGAAGCGAGCGGGGGAAAGGATGGAGCCTTGGGCGGGATATGGCGCTGGCGTTCACTCATCCATCTGAAATCCCGGGGGCAATCGGCGCCGAACAGTGAGGCAAAAACCCGTTCCCCAGCGACTGCCGGCTCCGCCGATTGGGGCCGCTCCCAAGGCGAGCCCGCGTCGCGAATCCCGGGAGCCCAGAGGAATATGACTATCATCGGACGGCGCTTTGAGCGAGCATTATCGAGAAAAAGCGCCGAGCCTGTCGCCTTCATATAATGTCCGATAATCTTGCATTATCAGCCATTGTGCTCATTATAGAGCAACGGTGCGATTTGGCGCTCCGGAAGCCCGACGAAGGCCTTCTGCCCGGCACAGGGCGGCGAAGTCGATCGGGATTGAAGAGGGCGCAGGTGTCGGAAAATCTGAGCTCAGGCGAGGCGGCCCCGGGGCTGCCAGCGGCGCAGAACGGCGAGACATCCCTCCCGAGCCATCTCGAAGGCCTGGCGATGCGCGCGCGCGACTATGCCAAGGCGGCCAGCTCGGCCAACACCCGCCGTGCTTACGCAAGCGATTGGCGGCAATTCCAGGGATGGTGCCGGCGCCAGGGGGTCGACGCGTCCCGGCCCGATCCGCAGATGGTCGGGCTCTACATCACCGCACAGGCTTCCGGGACCGCCGGTGGCAAGCCGTCTTCCGTCAGCACCATCGAGCGGCGGCTGTCGGCGCTGTGCTGGAACTACGCACAGCGCGGCTATCTGCTCGATCGCAAGGACCGCCACATCGCGACGGTTCTCGCCGGCATCCGGAACACGCAAGGCCGCCCGCCGGTGCAGAAAGAGGCTGTGCTCGGCTCCGATCTGATCGCCATGCTGGAGACTCTCGACCGCGGCGCGCTGCGCGGTCTGCGTGATCGGGCCATGTTGCTGCTCGGCTTCGCGGGCGGATTGCGACGATCGGAACTTACAGGCCTCGACGTCTCCCGCAGTCAGACCGAGGATGGCTCCGGTTGGGTCGAGATCACGGAAGGTGGGCTAATCCTTAACCTGCGCGGCAAGACGGGCTGGCGGATCGTCGAGGTCGGCCGCGGCTCTTCCGACGCCACCTGCCCCGTCATCGCGCTCGAGACCTGGCTCAAGCTGGCGCGGGTCGAGCATGGTCCCCTGTTCCGCCGCGTGGTGGGGGGCGGCAAGGAGGTCGGGTCGGAGCGGCTGCGGGACCGTCACGTGGCGCGGCTGGTGAAGCGTACGGCGCTGGCGGCCGGTGTGCGCGGTGATCTGCCGGAGGGGCAGCGCGAACGGGCCTTCGCTGGCCATTCGCTGCGGTCTGGTCTGGCGTCCTCGGCCGAGGTCGATGAGCGCTACGTCCAGAAACAGCTCGGGCATGCATCAGCCGAGATGACCCGTCGCTACCAGCGCCGTCGCGATCGGTTCAGGGTCAATCTCACCAAGGCCGCAGGGCTTTGAAGCCGCCCGGTCGAGCACCGACTCGTCCAACGGCGAAAAAGCCCACAAACGACCGCTGACGGCTTCAAAGCCCTTTGCCTCACCGACCCAGCGAGCACATCCGCCAAGGGCATCCAGCGCCCTTCCCAGGCGGTCGAATTTTTCGGGCTTTGGAAATTTGGCTCGCCAAACCGGCAATACTTCAAATGAAGACGGGCATCTGGCTACCAGACCTTCCGAGCCGATCTCGGATGTGTGGCGGGCGGGACGAGGTTCAGCGCGTGCGTCCGAGCCTCATCCCGCAATGTGATCAGGCGACGGTGTCGGCCAGATCCTTGGCGACCTTGAACTTCACGACGGTCTTGGCCGGGACCTTGATGGTGGCACCGGTCGAAGGGTTACGGGCCTCACGCGCTTCCCGCTTGGCCGCCGAAAGCTTGCCAATGCTGCCCAGCGTCAGATCGCCACCAGCCTTCAAGGTCTTGGCGGCCACGCCAGCCAGCGAAGCCAGGATCGCACTGACATCGGTCTTGGTCTTGCCGGTCTCTTCGGCGATCGCCGCGATGAGCTCGTTCTTGGTCATGGGAGCCTCTTTCTGGTTGGAAGGCGCTTCCGCATAGCGAAATCAGCGGCAAATGCAATGCGACGGCGTCCCCGGCGCATTCGGCCGATCGGGCGCTCGTCGCCGCCGTGGTTGCGATGGCACGGAGGGGAAGCCCCCTCCCCTAATCGACGCAGCTCGCCGCCACAAAGCTCGGAACCACTGCTTCCTTGCAAATCTGGAATTGAACTCCATAATTGCAAGGATGATCGAACGTCGTATTGCAAGCCAGCTTGTCGAACTGCTCGACGAAATGCCCGCCGTCGCTCTGCTGGGGCCGCGCCAGGTCGGAAAAACGACGCTCGCCCTCGATATCGCCGAGAACAGGCCCTCAATCTATCTCGACCTGGAATCCGACGCCGATCGGGCCCGACTGGCGGAGCCCGAACTGTATCTGGCCGAGCATGAGGACAAGCTGGTCATCCTCGACGAGGTTCATCGGCTTCCCAATCTATTCCAGAACCTGCGCGGGCTCATCGACCGTGGCCGACGCCATGGTCGGAAAGCCGGGCGCTTCCTGCTGCTGGGATCGGCCTCAATCGACCTTTTGAGGCAGTCTGGTGAGACACTCGCTGGCCGGATCGCGTATCTCGAGATGAGCCCCATCGACGGCCTCGAGGTCCCAGGCGGCGACCTTGGCAAACTCTGGGCTCGCGGCGGCTTTCCGGACAGCTTTCTGGCGACAACCGAGCGGGCGAGCCAACGCTGGCGGCAGGACTTCATTCGGACCTACCTGGAGCGCGACATCCCGCTTCTTGGCCCGCGCATCCCGGCCGAAACGCTGCGTCGCTTCTGGACCATGCTGGCGCACCACCAAGGCGGTCTGCTCAACGCGGCGGAATTCGCTCGTGCGCTCGGCGTCGATGGCAAGACGGTCGCATCCTATCTTGACCTGCTCGTCGATCTCTTGCTGGTCCGCCGCCTGCAGCCCTGGCACAGCAATGCCGGAAAGCGCCTGGTCAAGTCGCCGCGGATCTATGTTCGCGATAGCGGCATCGCCCACACACTGCTTGGTCTCGCCACCATTGAGGATGTGCTGGGGCATCCGATCGCAGGCGTCTCTTGGGAGGCCTTCGTGATCGAGACCCTCGTCGCCGCTGCGCCAGCTGGTAGCCAAAGCCATTTCTACAGAAGCGCCGCAGGCGCCGAAATCGACCTTCTCCTCACATTGCCCGGGCAACACCTCTGGGCCATCGAGGTCAAGCGTAGCCTGACACCAAAGGTCGAACGAGGCTTCCACCAAGCCTGCGAGGATCTCTCCCCGGCACGGCGGATCGTGATCTATCCAGGCACGGAACGCTTTCCGCTGTCGAATGGCATCGAGGCAATGCCACTTCAGGATCTAGGTCGAGAACTTCTCAGCCAAGCGTGATCGCGCGTGCTGCGCGGGCCAACTCGGTCGGCTTTGCTGTTACCCGACCAACGGCAGAAGTAACGCGGCGGCGACGACGATCACCACTGCACTGCGAAGCAGGACCCCGTTGATCCTGGCCATCGTGGCTTCAGAGTTCTCAGGCGTGCGCATCGCTGTCACCTCCCTGTTCAAGGGAAACCTCCCGCAACCCGACACGCGACGCAATCTGGTTTCCGCGCGCTATGGCACACGAAGCCCGACTGTTGTCTTCGGGCAACTGAGCTCTGCATCAACTCAGCCAATCAGCATCCGGAGAAAACGACCCGGTAGCCCCGCCGGGACTTCCTAAGCAACCAATCCTCCAGTGCCTCGGCAGCCTCTCCGGCATCCCGATAAAGATCCAACCGCCGACGGCCGCTGCTGCCCACCCTCCCCCACTCCCGCACGAGCGCCGCCTCTCCAAACAAAGTCGGCTCGACCGCGAGCACGTAGAACCGCGCCATGTTCTGTTGCGGATCGGTTCGATCCAACACCAGCATCTGCAGCCGGGGCGACGTCGTCTCGATGGCGTTGTTCATGCGCACATCTCGCGCCGAAGCTCGATCCCGGTCCAACGCAAAGGTTGAATCGGTCATGCCTGATCGATTCACGCGGCTGATAGAACCGGTGAGTTGGACGCGCAGACCTAGGCACGCTGTTTCTCGCGCTTGCGGCTGCTGATGAGGGCCATCAACATCGGCCCGAGCGAGAATTCTCCAGCCTCTGCCTTACGGGTCAGCCCGCGCAGATAGCCGCCAGCGCTACTGATGGCCCCCGCGCGCTGCAGGATCGCCGCAACGACAATCGCTGCATCGTTCACGCCCATGACGCTTTGCGCATCGAACCAGGCACTCGGGCTGATTCCGAGTATGGGTTGCACAACTCCCACCGCCACTTGGAAGTCGCGCCAATTGCTAATCCCACCGCGACTGTAGTCGATGATATCGGGGCAAGCGTCCAGGACCATGCCCAGTGGAAACGTCGGATCTGGCATCCGAACCGGCTCAGGATCAAACTCCACAATCGCCCCCCTGCTCTCTGGAGAGCTAGGTTCAAGATCAGTAAGGGAGTCTGGTTTTGAATTCTGTATGTGACGCTCAGAATGAGACTCATTGGTGCTCATATTCTGAGTTTTAATGTGACTTTCCAGAAGGTTGAGGATTTCGTCTGCAAGCAGCGATAGCTCAGTGGCAATGCCCTCCAGCAGTTCGCGGGGAGCAGTCCGCGGAATCCTACCGACGATGCCTCGATAAAGCTCGTGCAGCTCACTCCAATCAGCCGGGCCTTGGCCGTTCTGCCGGGTGGGAACACCTTCCTCGAGGCCGGCCGCGATCATCTTGCAGATATCCCGCCGGCAGATCGTGACCCGCTCGCGCGCCGACTTCAGCGCACGATCTTCGGCGAGGACCTCCTCGGCCAGAGCATCAAACTCCTCAGCCCGGACGACCAGCGGCGCCAGGTCGAAGCCGAAAGCGAGCTCGATCTCCCCTGCCCTGTCCTTGCGCGCATAGCGCTTCCCGTTGGGGCTGTCGCGACGAATGATCAGCCCGCAATCGACCAGGACGGCCAAGTGCCGCCTCAGCGTCGCCGGCGGCATCCCATGGGCCCGAAGGCACAGCTGCTGATTGGATGGAAACACGACCAGCCCCTCGCCCGTCAGCACGGTCTCGGGATGAAACGTCAGCAGAGCATCCAGAACGGCCAGAGCCCGCTCCGTCACGCCCAGCTTATTCTTGGCCGTGCAGATTGCCCGGAAGATATTCCACTTGTGGACCGCCTTCTCGGGCGGACGTTCTTTCGCGCTCGCCTGGCTCGCGACATGCGCAAGCGTCAGCGTTCGCCGCCCAAAGGGCGTCGTTGAGATGTGCGAAACCATGTTCCTTTACCTGTCGTTAGGCAAAAGAATGCGGCTCGCCAAAACGACACTGCGTCCGACGTGACTCTTGACAGCGATTCGCGGAAGTGGGATTCTCAAGCTACCACACTGGAGAAGGGCTTCCGGATTTCGTTCTGGGGGCCTTTTTCTTTTGCGGCCTGGTTGCTGGGGCTACTCGGCTACGCGCCTCCTTTCGACTGAAACTGGCGATACAGTTCCGGCAGTTGCGCGGCGACGAATTCGCCAAACGCTCCTGCGCGGGACACATCAACAACAACCGACAGCGTCTTTTTCGAGCGCTCGACGACTGCAATACGTTCGCCGGAGGTCGCTTCCACAACGACCTCTGAGGGCTTGCCCTCTCGCTTCGGCGCCATCGCGTCGAACAACAGCGCGAACCGCTTATCGCTGTCCGCGGACTTGAACTCGGCGCTCACCAGAACGCCATCCAAAGGCGCCCTGCTCGGCAGACTTGCAAGCCTCTCTGCAAAAGCTATCCAGCGCGGGCGGCCGGTCTTTGGCGCGGGACCAATCGCGGTGATCAGTTCTCGCGAGATCGATTTGGTCATTGCAAGAAGACGGGACAGAACGGTCTTGTCGACACCCAGTGCCGTCATAATGACAGCTCGCTCGAAACCCTTTTCCTCGAGTGTTTGGGCAAACAGACCGCGCTCGATGAAGCTCAGGTCCTTGCGGGCCGAATTTTCCTGGCCCTGGACGACGACGAGTTCCTCGTCGCTCAGGTTCTGGACCACCGCGCGAACGGGCCGCCCCAGTAGGGCAAGTATCTTGGCTCTGCGGTGACCATACGCGATTTGGAAGTGGTCAGTTCGGTTCGGATCCGGCCGAACGAGAATGGGGCTTTTTTGCCCGGATTCCCTGATCGCCTCGTATAGCGAGGTCTGTTCGACAGCCTCGTCATCCAGCCGGTCCTGGGCAAACGAGCCTATCAGCTTGTCAGCCGGGATTTCGATAACCGATGCCCCCGAAGCAATGAGTTCCCTAGCCCGTTCAGCGGCAGATGCGATATTCTCAAGCGACCGCCCCATGGCACCAACGGCCCCGGCGCGAACATGCTGGGGTGCTGGCGCAACGGGCTTGCTCACTGACGCCGGCTTTTCACCGGTGTCGTCCGACCTGCGGCTCAGCATGTCGCGAAGCACATCTTTCCGGCTCATCGGCTCGCCCCCGCGCAAGTGGCATCGATGGACGTCTCGCCCGAGTTGACAGCTGTCAACTCGTCGAATTCCCGCCAGCCGAATTGACAGCTGTCAACTCGGCTCCGGGCCAGCCTGAAATGGATTGCGACCCTCATGCCGGCCGTCCCCAGGCCTGTCCGATCAGACGCGCGATTTCGCCGTTTACGGCGTCGAGCGACTCGACCGCGCGATCGTAAGTTTGCTTCGAAAAGTTCTCTCGGCCCACCTCGTACAGCGTCTGCTTCGACAAGCCCGCGTCCGAAATAGCGGTTGACTTCACCATCGTGCTGTTCAGCACGCGATCCCTGAAAAGAGAGCGCATGAACGCGACCATCTGAGTTTGCGGAGCATCCGCGGGCTCGAACCTCGTCACCACATAACGAATGAAATCGTAGTCGAGTGAGGCACCGGAATTCTGAACCACCTTCAGCATATCCGAAGCCATCAGAAGGAACTGACACATCGACATCACGTCCAGCATCTGAGGATGGACTGTGATCAAGAGAGACGTCGCTGCGCAGAGAGCGCCGAGCGTGAGGAAACCGAGCTGGGGAGGGCAGTCGATCACCATCACATCGTAATCGTCGGCAACCGAGCCAAGCGCCGTCGCGACGCGCCCAAAGAATGGTTCAGTTGATTTATCGGCCAACGCACGAGGTGTGTCGTGCTCGAACTCCATCAGTTCGAGGTTTCCGGGAACGAGATCCAGACCCGCGAAGTAGGTCTTGCGAATAACGTCACGGAGAGGGCGTCGCTCCTCGTCATAGCGGACCGCCGCATACATCGTTGAGTTGGCCTCGATGTCGTATTCCGGCTGATAGCCGTGAAGCGCGGTCAGCGAGGCCTGCGGATCGAGGTCGACGGCGAGAACCCGATATCCCTGCAAAGCCAAATACTGTGCCAAGTGAGAGGCCGTTGTGGTTTTTCCCGAGCCGCCTTTGAAGTTAACGACCGCCAGGACTTGGCAATGTTCGTTCTCGCGCCGATGAGGCACGTAGCGCTTGCTCTTCGAGCCTTCCTCGAGAACCGATCGAAGTTCATTGATTTGATCGAGGGTGTAGGAACGGCGCCCGCCCGAGGATGTCGCGGGCTGGGGGCCTTTGCCTTGCAGAGATATCTGCCGCAGGTAGGCATCAGCCACACCGATGAGCTTTGCCGCCTCGATCGAGGAAAACGACCTGAGGGTCTTTTGCGAGACAGGCGGAAAGAGAGCCTCGCGCATAGCCTGCAACTCGGCCGAGAGAGAAGCGCCGTCACCTGCGATGACATCTGCCACCGCCAGCTTGGACAACTGCTCAGAAGGGAGGATGTTACGCGCTTTCGCCATAACTACGCAGAACGCTCCAACTACGGATGAATTTCGTAGCTGAAGAATTGTCCTGAGTCTGGCCGCGTGACAAGGATTTAGTGGTTAACAGATTCTTAATGGCCGGACCATCCTGACGCGCGGCCAATTCGTTTATTACGCATTAACAGGTACTTACACAGGGATGTCAGTCTCCGAGGCATCGTGCCACTGCCCAAGATTTTGTGGTTGGCAATCTTTGCCCGCCAGACTTCTTGGCCGATTCTTACGCCAAGGGGTCATGCGCCCCGCGAATCGCTTCCTCGGAAAGCTCAGCAGTTGACGACGATGTCACGCCCCAACTTGAGCTCTCGATGAACTCCCGGCGTCCATCTGCTTTGGCTCGGGAAGGATGAAAATCTCCAACTTCGGCGAACGGATCAGAGTGTGTCAGCACGCCGTGCGTCAAACGAGCACCAAACAGACAGAGCGGTTCGACTACGCCGTACGGTTTTGGCACCTGTAGGAAGCTGCGCGCGGTGTCTCACAGCAACACCGACTGAACGACACAGTGGCGCAGGCCTGATTCTAGGCGTGAGAGAGAAACAATTCGGCAAACGGCGGGGGAGGGGAGGGGAGGGGAGGGGAGGGGAGGGGCGACTGCCTCCTAAGGCAAGAATAGCCCAAGAAGACAAAGATCCGAGATATGCAACGATGAGAGTCAC
>Ga0102592_1002814_pt1 | contig 14214 bp, 9 predicted proteins | sample AraplaCol_mMF_r2_FD_76861 | JGI IMG/M metagenome (GOLD analysis project Ga0102592, IMG submission 76861) | Arabidopsis root microbial communities from North Carolina, USA - plate scrape MF_Col_mMF_r2 (SPADES assembly) (version 2) | ecosystem: Host-associated > Plants > Roots > Endosphere | place... | reverse complement strand
GCTGTTCGCCATTTAAAGTGGTACGTGAGCTGGGTTTAAAACGTCGTGAGACAGTTTGGTCCCTATCTGCCGTGGGCGTTGGAAATTTGAAGGGGGCTGCTCCTAGTACGAGAGGACCGGAGTGGACAGACCTCTGGTGTACCGGTTGTCACGCCAGTGGCATTGCCGGGTAGCTAAGTCTGGAAGAGATAACCGCTGAAAGCATCTAAGCGGGAAACTTGCCTTAAGATGAGATTTCCCAGAGCCTTGAGCTCTTTGAAGGGTCGTTCGAGACCAGGACGTTGATAGGTCAGGTGTGGAAGTGCAGTAATGCATTAAGCTAACTGATACTAATTGCCCGTACGGCTTGTCCCTATAACCTTAGCAGGTTATGGTGAATAAGAAGTACGTTGTAACGTTCGTTGATACACAACTTCATTACCCCATTTACTTACTTCTCCAGATTCGGAGCGTCGCTGAAAGCGTCGCTCGTACAAGTCAATGCCTGATGACCATAGCAAGTTGGTCCCACCCCTTCCCATCCCGAACAGGACCGTGAAACAACTCTGCGCCGATGATAGTGCTGCAACCAGTGTGAAAGTAGGTTATCGTCAGGCTAGTTATATAGAAAAACCCCCACCAGCCAGAACGCGCTCAAGATCGCGTTCAGTGCAGGTGGGGGTTTTTTGCGTCTATAGAAATTGCCCCAGGCGCTTGCCCAGGCACAGCAAGGTCAATGTGGGTGGCAGTCCCCATGGCTGTGGAATGACCGATGCGTCGCAGACATACAGGTTTGCGGTGCCGGTTTGCAGCGTGCTGTCCACGCCTTCGCCCAGACGTACGCTGCCTCCGGGATGCGCGGCAAAGTGCCAGCTCTTGAATATCCTTCTTGCGCCGGCGGCGCGCAAAATACCTCGCGCCATATCAACGCCGGTTGCGAGCTTGCGCCGGTCGGCTGCGGTCAATGTCTTGTCGACCCAGCGCGGTCCGATGCTGCCACCGATGTCGTCACGTATCTTCACCATCAAAGTGAGCGTTTGTGCATGCGCCAGCAGCCGGTCCACGCGTCCCACTTGCGCGGCAAAGGCCTGGTACATCGGCTTCGGCAGCGTCATGTCCGCCAATGCGATACCTTCCTGTTGCAGATAGAGGCCGCACGCCATCGGTACTTCGGCGCCGCCATCGATATCGTCCACCTGTCCCATCACGGCCACCACCGGATCGCTGAAAAAACTACTGTAGGCTGTATGCAAGCCCGAACGATGCAACAAGCGCGGCGTTCCGATGCCGCCGCCGGCCAGCACTACATTCGCCCCGAGCGCCTGCCGCACCGCGCCCTCATGACGGTAACGCACTCCGGTGGCGCGGCCGTTTTCCACAATCACCTGTTCTACCTTGGCTTGCGCGATCAGTGTCGCGCCCAGTTGCACCGCCTCATCGAGAAAGTCGCGCGCAGTCCATTTGGCGCCGAAGGGGCAGCCGTAGACACAACGCCAGCACCCCGTGCGGCAGATCTGCGGGCGTATCATCTTGTCGAGTTTTTGCCAGGCCAGCTGCTGCGTTTCGGCGCTTTGCCGGATGCGTTGCGCCATCGGGCCGATCAATGTATCGGGCAGCGGCCCCATTGGCAGCTCGGCGCGCAGCGACTCCAGCGCCGGCCCGAGGTCGACACCGTGCGCCGCGAACATCGGCAACGGAGGCGGTGCGGCGGTAGCAAAATTGATCGTTGATGTGCCGCCGGCCGCGATACCGCTCACCAGCAGCGAAGCATCGCGATGCAGGAAGGCGCCCTTGCCCGGTACGGCCGCGATTCCTGCCATTTGCGCCAGCGTTCCCTCCAGCGGGGCAGCACTGCCTTGCTCCAGCACCAGCACGCGCAACTGCCGCCGCGCCAGTTCACGCGCGACGCTGGCGCCGCCCGGCCCACTGCCGACGACGATGACGTCATATGTTGGTGAGGGATGCATGTCAGCCGCCGCGCTGTAGATTGAGTACGAAGCATACGCCGTCCGGCAGGTTCTGTGCGACGATGGTGCCGCCCATCTTGGCCATATAGGTCCTGGCGACAAACAAGCCCTGGCCGCGATTACCGTCGGCGCCGGATTCCGGTTGATCTGAAACACCGTATTCAAAGATCTTGGCGATCATGTCGGATGCTATCTGCGGTCCGCGATTGTGGATGGTAATGACGGCGCCGGTGTCGCTGCCCTCCAATGCGATGGTGATCGCGCTACCGGGCATACGATAACGTTCGGCGTTGCGCAGCACATGGGTGACGACATCCTCCAGCGAATACTCGTCGGCCCGCGCAATAAGCGCTCCGGTCGCTCCTCGGAATGTCACGTTATGAATACCGACGCACGACGCATTCTCCGCGACGTTTTGCAGGAAGGCCGTCAAATCAACCTCCGTGACCTGTAGCTCAGAAGACTGGAACGCCTCGCTTGGCGATGCGCGGCCGTACAGCACGCGGATCGCCTGCTGCATGCGGTTGATGTAGCGGTGGCTGTCGTCCTTCGGGCTGCCGTGCAAAACCATCAGCGACTGCAACGGCGACATGATCTCGTGGCCTACCGCATGCCACATGTCGCGCTCCTGCGCGGCGCGGATGTTTTCGCGCTCGACGTCTTCCCGCACGCGGCGCAGCAGATCGTGCAGGCCGGTGGCCAGCACGCCCAGTTCATCCGCGCCGCGCAGATCGGCCAGATCGGTTTCCGAAAAACCGCGTGCGGCCTTCACCCGCTCGCCCACATCGTCGGCGCGTTTGATCAATACCTTGATGCGCCGGATGATGCCGATCTCGATCACCAGCCAGGCCAGCATCAAGGCCGCCAGCATCGCGCCGACAAACCACACCAGCCGGCTGGCCACCACGCTCAAGCTTTTGCTGACGCTGCGGACATCACCCTTGAGCAGCACCTCGTAACTACCGGCAGGCGTGGCGATGACTTCTTTCGCTTCCAGCGGCACATCGTAGGCATCCACCGGCAGATGACGGATCAGCGTCGTCACGAAATGCCAGGACTGATCCTCAGGATCGACCGGCCCGACCAACAAGGGCAGCGCGACGCCATCGGCCAGGCGGCGGATTTGCAGGCTCTCGCCAGGCAGCAGCATGGGCTTCAGGTCCGCCAGCGAAAACGCCGGCGCGATCGGGCCGGTGCCGCTGTCGAGCAGCGGAGGGCCATCGCCAGGCGGCAGCACTGCGATGCTGACGTCGATGCGGTCCAGGTCTGCCGGTGGCCAGACGGGGCGGCGCTTTTCGAACAATGCATCCTGCAGCACGCCGACCGGCAAACGCAGCGAGAAGAATGCGCTGCGCGTGCAGCTGCTGTCGTCGTCGGCGACAGTACGGTCGGTGCAGCTTGGGTTCTGCCAGATCCAACCGCGAAAATCCTTGACCGCCGGCGCCTTCGCGCGCGCCACGTCGGCAGCTGCAAAGCCGGTCAGGCGTCCCCGCATGCCGCCGTAGCGGTGGCCGGGTGTTTGCGGCTCGGTGCTTTCCTCGAACGGCGCAATCCATTCATAGCTCTGGCCGCGCAGGCTGACCTTGACCTTGACGCGGTGCGCCTGATCCACCACCTGGTCGCCGCGTGTGTGCGGGACCAGCTGCGCGCCATCGAAAGTCCCGGCGACGTAGATGAATCCTCCCGCCCACGGGTTGTTGCCGATGCCGACGCACAGCGAGCCGTTATTGCTGTACTGCGCCAGGCAGCCGGACATCGCCACCGCCTGCTGTACTTTTTGCAGATCGTCGAAATCGAGCGCGGCGAAAGGCAGCAGCAGCGGGTGCAGCGCGGCGCGCGCGGCCCCCGGCTGAGGATTCAGCAAAGCCAGCTGGCCGGTCGGATGGCGCAGCGTCGCCGCCACCTGCACGCGGGTCTTCTGAAAACTGCCTTGATAGTTCTTGTAGCTGAGCTGCTTCTCCTGCTGCACCACGGACAGCGCCAGGCCCACCGTCGCCGCCATCAGGAAAACGAAGGCCGCCCGTAGCAGCAGCCGCAGGCGGTAGGGGACGAGACTGAGCCGGCGCCAGTTCACGGTCAGCGGCTTTCGATGTCGGCCCAGCGGAAGCCGCGCATCGGGATGTTCTCGATGCTGGCGAAGTCCGGATCGATTTCACGGAAAGCGTCTCGGATGGTGCTGACGTGCTTGCGTATGTTGTCGCGATTGCGGCCGCTCTTCACGACTTCGAACAGCTCGTCGTAAGACACCACCTGGCCGCGCCGCGCAAACAGCGCCGCCAATATGCGCTGCGCCGTCAGCGGCAGATTGATGCGGTGGCCGCGCCAGGTCGGCGTGCGCTGACGCAGCGGGTCCATGCTCAATTCGTCGCTGGCGGCGGAGGGGGCCGGCTCCTGCTTCTCTTTCACCGAGCGCAGGATTTCCAGGAAGGTTTCGATAAAGTCGGCTTCTTCGAACGTGGCTTTCTGCAGATAGTCCCAGGCGTCGAGGGCCTTCATGATGCTGCGGTAGATGGTGGCCGGCATGGCCGACACCACCAGCACCGGCGTGGCATGGCGCTTGTTGATGGCGTTGATGATGGCGACGCCCGCATGGCGTTCGCGACCCAGTTCGATATCGAGCACCACGAGGTCGTAACGCTCACGTGCGATGGCCGCCTCGGCGTCGTCGCGGCTGAACCATTGGTCGACGACGATACCGGGCCGCGCCGACTCTATCCACGCCCGCAGCTGATTGCTGGTCGGCAGATCATCCTCGATGACGGCGACTCTGGCCATGCTGTACTCCACTGACTGTCAATGCCAAGAGTATCCACGCTTTTATGGAAAAAGTCATAAACCCGCTGTGAGGATTTCTTCACGCCGCCGGAGCATAGCTGGACGGCGGCAGCGTTGATACTTCCGTGGCATCCGGCGCACCATGCGTCTCAGGGATAGGCCCTGAAATCAAACAACCAGGAGAAGGTGAATATCATGGCAGAACGGATCAAGCGGTTGGTGCAGGCGGTGCGCGCGGCGTTGAGCGGCGGCGCCGGTGCTGCGGTGAACGGCATGCGCCGCAACGGCGCGATGCTGGTGGCGCTAGGTCTGGCCGGCGCCGCCGTCTACGGTCTGGCCACGCATCCGCCGATGGCCAAGCTGTCGCCCGGCAGCCTGGGTATCCGCACCAACCAGTTGACCGGTTCCGCTGTCATGGTGCGTGATGGCGCCGTGTTCATGCTGCCCGGCGTGCACGTGCTGCGCCAGGTGTCGCTGCGCGACCAGGTGTACCGTCCGAGCGGCACGGACAAGGCGCCTTTCCAGTCGGTCGAAGGCCTGGCACTGGGTGTGGACATGTCGGTGCGCTATGCGCTGGATGTGAACCGCGTCGCCGTCATGGCGCAGTCGCTGCCGCCGGATATCAACGGTTCCATTGTCGAGCCGGCGGTGCAGGGCGTGATCTACAAAGTGTTCACCCGCTACACGGTGCGCGAGATCTTCTCGACCAAGCGGGGGGAGATCCAGCAGGCTATCGAGGCTGAGCTCAAGCCCAAGCTCGCGGCCGACGGCATCACGCTGCGCGGTATCACCATCGGCAAGATCACGCTGCCGGAAGAGTACCAGGCAGGCATGGAGAAGCTGCTGGCCGAGGAGCTGGAAACGGAGAAGATGCGATACACGCTGGAGCTGAAGGAGAAGCAGGTCAAACAGACCTCGCTGGAAGCCGATGCGGAAAAGATCCGCCGCGAGAAGGCCGCCGAAGCGGCCGGCAATGAGCAGATCATCGCGGCCAGGGCGCAGGAGCAGGCGATGGCGCATGTGCTGCCGTTCAAGCAGAAGCAGATCGAACAGCGCAAACTGGAAGCGGAGGCGGAGAAAATGGCGCGTATCAAAACCTCCGAGGGCAATGCGCAGGCACGCGTGATCGAAGCTGCCGGCGAAGCAGATTCGCGCCGCAAGCTGGCGGATGCGGAAGCCTATCGCCAGGAGCTGGTCGGCAAGGTGGCTGCGGCGCAGATGGAGCGCGAGGGCGATCTGATTACCCGCAATCCGCTGCTGATCCAGAAGACCATGGCGGACAAACTGTCGGACAAGGTATCGGTCATCATTGCGCCGTCGCCGAGTGACGGTGGCTTTATCGGTTCCGCGCTGCTGGGCAGCCAGCATGGCAAGCAGCCGCGCATGGTGACGGTCAGTGGCGAAGCTGCGGACAGCGCGAAGGAAGGACAATAATCATGGCCATGATCGCAGCCGCCGTCGTACTGGCAATCGTTACGCAGGACCAGGCCGCGTTGCGGGCCGCCCCCAAGGACTCGGCTCAGCAGCAGGCCGTCCTGTGGCAGGGCGACAGCCTGGAGATACGCGGCGAGAAGCAGGACTTCCTACAGGTCTACGACTACCGCCGCGAGCGCGCCGGCTACATCCGCGCCTCGCAGGTACGCAAGGTGTCGCTGGCACCGGCCGATGCGCCGGAACTGCTGTCGGTGGTGCGCTTCCTGCGCGATACGCCGGGAGCGGAGTCGCTGGGTATCAGCTATGCGGCCGCCTATCTGAAAGCGGCGCCTGCGGCGGCGATCACGGCGGAACCGTTCGATGCGCTGGGTACGATGGCCGACCGGCTGGCGCGGCGTGCATCTTCCAAACAGAGCAAGCAGGGCGACATCGTCATCGCCGCGCATTTGGAGGCGGTGGCCAATTACGGCGTCGGCATCCGCAGCTTTGAGCGTGAAGGCCGCATGCAGTTGTGCTACGACGGCGAAGCCTTCCGCCGCGTGCTGGCGATGTTGTCTGTGCCGCAGCAGCGCGCGGCCGCTGTGTTGGGGCTGACGCGGCAAGAGTGCGTGGACCCGGCGCTGCGGCCCGGCGCGCGCGTGGCGCTGGATGAGTGGCGCGCGGAAGTGCTGGAGCGTGTGGATTTGAAAGAGCTGCCGCCGCATCTGCGCAATCGCATCCATATGAGACGTGCCGTGGTTTGGTCGTCGGTGGCGTTCGCGCGGGCGCGCAAGGGCGAGCCGGCCACGCAGCCCGCCCAGCGTGCGTTGGACGAACTGGGCATGGTTGAACCGGCGGAACTGACCGACGATGATGGGAGTGCCTTCGCCGAGGCAGGCGTGCGCGTGGGCAGCGTGCGCTGGGCTGCGGAGCCGCCGGCGCTTGCAGGTGCAGGCCTGCGCGTGCTGGCCGACGCCGGACAGCCGGGGGAAACCTGCGTGCTGCTGGTCGACGCAAAACACGACCAGCAGCACGCGCTGGCCCGCCGTTGCAGCTATGGCGTGGTGTGGTCCGCCTCGGCGCGCGCGAACACGCAGGGTACGGCGCTGTCGCTGGCGGTGCAGCCGATGGATGGTTGGCGCGAGATGTGGCTGTTCCATCAGACCAGCGCCGGATGGATGGTCGATGTGCTGCCGCCTGCCGCCGCCGATCCCGATATCGGCTATGCCGAATTCGCCGGCTGGGTGCCGGGATCGCAGAATATGCTGGTGGCCCGTGAAGCGCGCGTTGATGGAAAATTCAAGCGCAGCTTCGAGCTGGTGGAGATCAATACGCTGGCGACGCTCAAGACCGCCGACAAGCCATCGTCGCTCAGCATGTTCTACCGCTGGCAGGACCCGGCCTGGAAACGCCAGACCGTCAGCCTGCGTTAGAACCGATACTGTGCGCTGGCGCCCAGCAGCCAGTTGCGTCCCGGCGCAGCTTCGTAGTATCGCTTGTTGGTGTCGCCGACGATCAGCGAGCCGACGTACTGTTTGTCCAGTAGATTGTTCAGCCGCGCAAACTGCTTGAAGCGCCAGCCGCGCCATTGCTGGCTGGCGTTGACGCGCGCATTGAGCACGCTGTAGCCGGGCACCGGCTGGTCGGCATTGGCATCTTCCGCATAGATCCTGCTGCTGGCGATTGCTTCGAGCGCGGCGCCATAGCGGCCGTCACTGTCCTGCCATGCCAGCTCGCCGTAGGCATAGGCGTTGGGGACGCCGGGCAGGCGGCTGCCTGCCTGCACCAGGCCATAGCCCTTGTCGTACACCGCTCGCAAGGTGGTCAGCGCCACGCGGGTGCTCAGGCCAGTGCTCCACGACGAATCGAGCGACAGTTCCAGCCCCTGGCGCAGCGTGCTGCCGGCATTGCGATAGCTGGTGCGTCCACCGTTGCTGCTGTCGACAACCAGCTCGTCACTGGTACGAACCTGGAAGATTGCGGCGTTGACGCGAGTGCGTTCGTTCAGGCGAGTCTTCACGCCAGCTTCCAGATGCGTGCTGCGCGCAGCTTGCAGGCCGAAATTGAAACCGCCGGCCACGCCCGAGTAAAACAGTTCATTCAGCGTCGGCGTTTCGAAGCCGCGTGCTGCGCTGGCATATACATTGAGTTCCGACGACCAGCGGTATAGCAGCCCCAGTACCGGCGTGGTGTGGCTGTAATCAAGGCCGCCGCTGTCGTTGCCATTGGCGAGGAAGCGATCATCGACCGAGATCCTGACGCTACTATGTCGCAGCCCTGCGCTCAGCATCCATGCGCCGGATTGCCACTCCGTCTGGATGTAGGGATCGAGGCTGGACACATTGTCGCTCTCGTCGCGCCGCAGCGCGCCTTTGACGCCGAACTGCGCGCCGACGTAATTCTCGTATCCCTTGCGGGTGTCGGTGGAGTGGCCGTACTCCACGCCGACGGTGGTACTCAGCTTGCCGCCTGCAAGCTGGCTGACGTGCAACCAGTTCGCATCCGCACCGTAGAAGTCGCGGTCGAAGTCGACCACTCCGCCGGAATGCGTCGTGGGCGCCTGGAATGCCTTGGAAAACGCCTGGTACTGAACAACCTGGCGATTACCGCCGTAAGCGGTCAGGCGCAGGCGGTCATCGCCCAGTCGCTGCTCCAAGCTTGCGCCGATCTGCTGGTGGTTTATGCTTTTTCGCGCGTTGTAGCGGTCGGCCAGCGTGCGCTTTGGAGACTGGGTGTCGGTGGCGTCGATTTCCCCCGCACGCGGATCGTGCTGATAGCTGGACCAGGTCACGCCCAGCGGATCCTGGGTATCGTCCTGGCGCAGCGCATTGGCGACGATGGAGAGCTTCGCGCCATCCGCCGGCGCCAGCGTCAGTTTGGCATAGGCCTGGTCGCGGGTGGCTGCGCTGTGCGCGCGGTAGCCGTCGGTCTTGAAGCGCGACGCGTCCAGCACATAGCCGATACCTGCCTGCTTGCCCTGCGCGTTGACGTCGGCCTTGCGGCTGCCGTAGCTTCCGGCGGTCAGCGTGGCTTCCAGCATGGGGGCGCCATCGCCGTCGCGTGTGAACAACTGGATGACGCCACCGGAGTGATTGCCGTAGATGGCGGAGAACGGCCCGCGCAGCACTTCGATGCGCTCGGCGATATCGAGGTTGAAGGTGGCGGCCTGGCCCTGGCCGTCCGGCATGCTGGCCGGGATGCCGTCGGCGATCAGCCGCACGCCGCGTACGCCGAACGTTGAGCGTGCGCCGAATCCTCGCGATGAGATCTGCAAGTCCTGCGCATAGTTCTGGCGGTTCTGCGCCACCAGCCCGGGCACCGCGGCCAGCGCTTCGGATGCGTTGACGCGGGCCTGGCTTGCATGAATGCGGTCGGCATCGACGATATCGATTGCGGCGGGCATGTCGAAGATGGTGTGGCCGACGCGGGTAGCGCTGACCACCACGACTTCGGCCGGCTCCTCGGCCGCTGCGGCCAAGCCGGCCGCGCATAGCACAGCGGCGACATGCAAATGAGAAGGGTGAAGCTTCATGTGATCTCCGGTTGAGCAGACACCAATATCAGGATTAGACAACTGTGTCAAAAGTGAACAGTTGTCACAGTCTGATAGCCCACAAAGCCCGGTTTTGCCCGGCATTTCCGCTGGCACGATGTTTGCGAAAAGAGCATGGCGTACTACTCCGCCGCATCGCGGCTCATAACCACAGCAGAAAGAGGATGACATGAATCTTGCAGACATCAGCAAACTGGGCGTCGCCAATCCCTTCAAACAACGCTACGACAATTTCATCGGCGGCAAATTCGTCGCGCCGGTGAAGGGCGAATACTTCGGCAACATCACGCCGATCACCGGCCAGGTATTTTGCGAAGTGGCGCGCTCCACTGCGGAGGACATCGAGCTGGCGCTGGACGCCGCCCACGCCGCCAAGGACGCATGGGGCAAGACCTCGCCGGCCGAACGCGCCACCATCCTGAACAAGATCGCCGACCGCATGGAGGCCAACCTGGCGCTGATCGCCACGGCCGAGACCATCGACAACGGCAAGCCTATCCGCGAAACCACCGCCGCCGACATCCCGCTGGCGATTGACCACTTCCGCTACTTCGCCGGCTGCATCCGCGCGCAGGAAGGTTCGGTCGCGCAGATCGATTCCGAAACCTACGCCTATCACTTCCACGAGCCGCTGGGCGTGGTCGGCCAGATCATCCCGTGGAACTTCCCCATCCTGATGGCGGTGTGGAAGCTGGCGCCGGCGCTGGCCGCCGGTAACTGCGTGGTGCTGAAACCTGCCGAGCAAACGCCGGCGTCGATCATGGTGCTGCTGGAGCTGATCGCCGACCTGCTGCCTGCCGGTGTACTGAACGTGGTGAACGGCTTTGGCCTGGAAGCGGGTAAGCCGCTAGCCTCCAGCAAGCGCATCGCCAAGATCGCCTTCACCGGCGAGACGGGCACCGGCCGCCTGATCATGCAGTACGCGGCGCAGAACCTGATTCCGGTCACGCTGGAGCTGGGCGGCAAATCGCCGAACATCTTCTTCGCCGACGTGATGGATGCGGACGATGCCTTCTTCGACAAGTGCCTGGAAGGCTTTGCGATGTTCGCGCTGAACCAGGGCGAGGTGTGCACCTGCCCATCGCGTGTGCTGATCCAGGAATCGATCTACGAGAAGTTCATCGAACGCGCACTGGCCCGCGTGGCCGCGATCAAGCAGGGCAATCCGCTGGATTCCAGCACCATGCTGGGCGCGCAGGCTTCGCAGGAGCAGCTGGAAAAAATCCTGTCGTATATCGATATCGGCAAGCAGGAGGGCGCGGAGCTGCTGGCCGGCGGCGGACGCAATGTGCAGGCGGGCGACATGAAGGACGGCTACTACGTGCGTCCGACCGTGTTCAAGGGCGATAACAAGATGCGTATCTTCCAGGAGGAGATCTTCGGGCCGGTGGTGTCGGTCACGACTTTCAAGGATGAAGCGGATGCGCTGCGCATCGCCAACGATACGCTGTACGGTTTGGGTGCCGGCCTTTGGACGCGTGATGGTTCGCGTGCCTTCCGTGTCGGCCGCGCGATCCAGGCTGGCCGCGTTTGGACCAACTGCTACCACCTGTATCCAGCGCATGCAGCCTTCGGCGGCTACAAGCAGTCCGGCATCGGCCGCGAGAACCACAAGATGATGTTGGACCACTATCAGCAGACCAAGAACCTGTTGGTCAGCTATAGCCCCAACGCCTTGGGCTTCTTCTAGCCATGGGCCACGTCATCGCCCGTGTCACGGCCACGCCGGCGACGCTTGAACTGATCGCCATCCTGCGTGGCCGCTATGGGCCGTTGATGTTCTTCCAGTCCGGAGGCTGCTGCGACGGCAGCGCGCCGATGTGTTATCCGGCGGGAGAGTTCAACATCAGCGATACCGATGTCTATCTCGGTAATCTGGACGGGACGCCGTTCTACATGGGGTGCGAACAGTTCGAGTACTGGGAGCACACGCAGTTGATCATCGATGTCGTCGACGGCAACGGCGGCATGTTCTCGCTCGATAACGGCACGGGCAGGCGCTTCCTGACCCGCTCGCGCCTGTTCACCGACGAAGAGCTGGCCGTGTTGAAGCAATCGGCCTGACTATTTCAGGTTGGGTACCTTGCGGTAGATTGTATTGCGCGATACCCCGAGGGCGCGTGCGGTGGCGGAGACATTGCCACCGTGCGCCGCCAGCGCTTTCAATATCGCCGACTGCTCCATCTCCTCCAGGTTGGTGCTGCTGGCGATGGGTTCTTCTTCTTTTGCTGGCGCTTGTTCCATATCGTCGAGGAAGTCGTCCGGCATGTGGCGCAGGCAGATTTCGTGCTCGTCGCCCGCCATCACGGTGGCCGTGCGCAGCAGGTTGGTCAGCTGGCGGAAATTGCCGGGCCAGCGGTGGCGCCGGAACAGCTGCAACAGCTCGTCCGATACGCGATAGCGGCCGTTGTTCGATTCGGTCGCCAGGATTTTCTTGACCACGGTTTCCAGGTCGGTGCGCTCGCGCAGTGGCGGCAGCTTTACCACCAATCCATTCAGGCGATAGTACAAATCCTCGCGGAACAACCCCTGTGCGATGCGGTTGCGCAGATTGTGATTGGTCGCGCAGATCAGCTCCACGTTCACCGGGATGGATTTGTCGCTGCCCAGCGGCGTCACTGTGCGCTCCTGCAGCACGCGCAGCAGGCGGGCTTGCAGGCTGAATGGCATGTCGCCGATTTCGTCGAGGAACAGCGTGCCGCCGTTCGCCTGGAGGATCTTGCCGACTGCGCCTTTCTTGCGCGCGCCGGTGAACGCGCCGTCTTCATAGCCGAACAGTTCGGACTCGATCAGCGTCTCCGGGATCGATGCGCAGTTGACTGCGACGAAAGGGCTCATGGCGCGCGGCGAATCGTTGTGGATCGCTTGCGCCAGCAGCTCCTTGCCGGTGCCGGTTTCGCCCATGATCATGATCGGGATGTCGTGGCCCAGCACGCGCGTGACTTTATCGATCACCAGTTCCAGTTGTGGATCGCCGGTGCGCAGGTAGCGCAGGCCGGATAGGCGCCGCTTGGCCGCAGCTGCCTGGTTGGCGGCGACGGCACTGGGAGGCTCTGGCGTCAGCGATTGCTGGAACACGGTGTTGGAGAGCCGCAGTTGCGCGCGGCCGGCCACGCGCACGCCGCTGTGCATGCAGAGGTTCAGCAGGCCGGGGGAGGCGGTGCGATAGTGTTCGTACAGCGCGGAGACGGGCAATCCAAACAGGGAGCTGAAGGTGTGCGATTGCAGCTCCCTGAATGACAGGCCCAGTTGGAACAGTCCATTGCGATTAGCGGCGAGGAAGCGGCCGCCCGGCGAGAACGAGGCGATACCTTCCATCAGCGTGCCGATAAACTCGGGGCGCGCGTGGAAGTGCAGTGTGATCGAATCTTCAAAAGTGGATGAGAACAGCTGGTTCTCTATCATCAGCGCAGACATGCGTACCAATGCCATGGTGTGCTTGTGGAAGCTGCGCTGGTCGCCCGAGACATCCAGTACGCCGATGACGTTGCCGAGATGGTCGGTGATAGGCGCGGCGGAGCAGGTGAGGAAGTGGTTGGCCGTCAGGTAGTGCTGGTCGGCGTGGACCAGCACTGCGGCTTGTTCCGCGATCGCCGTGCCGATTGCGTTGGTGCCCTTGCTTTGCTCGGACCAGGCGGCGCCGGGTTGCAATGCGACGCGGCTGGCCTTCTCAAGAAAGTCGTCATCGCCGAGGGAATGAACAATCACGCCATTCGCATCGGTGAGGATCACCATATTGTGGGTGTTGACGATTTGCTGGTACAGCGTCTCCATCGCCGGCACGGCATGTGTGTGCAGCAGGCGGTTCTTCTCGAACAGCAGCGATAGTTCAGTCTTTGGCGCTGGGCCGAAGTCTACGCAGGAGTCGGGGCGCAAGCCATACTTCTGCGATCGCTGGTGTGAGGTTTCGATAATCAGCGGCATGCTGTCTTCCCATGCCGTGTTGCGATGTGGCGCGGTCTGGCGTTCCATGTTGTCTTGTCTCCGGGTGGCCGTGTTCGGCTCTGTCAGCTAATGTAGCGCAAACGGAGCGCGAGCGGAAAATAAACCTTGGCAGTTTCACCTTGGCTTTGCTATAGTTCGCCTCCCCGCAAAACGCAGCATGTAAATGCGAAGTTAGCGAGGAAAAAGAAGGGGTTGACGAGATAAACGAAACACTTCATAATCTTGCCTCTTCGCTGATGAACACAACGCTTCTTCAGCAAGCAGTACCGAATAAGTTCTTTAAAAATTAACAGTCGATAAGTGTGGACGTTTGATGAAAGTGCACAGCAGGCTAGTCCTGCTGATACTTAAAATATCAAATGTTCACAAGAAGTAATGAAATAGGCGCTTCGCAAGAAGTGGCCTGTCAGTATTTTGAGTGAGCGACCCGTCAGCAATGACGGTGGCAGAAATGCCAAATAAACAGAGATTAAACTGAAGAGTTTGATCCTGGCTCAGATTGAACGCTGGCGGCATGCCTTACACATGCAAGTCGAACGGCAGCGCGGGGCAACCTGGCGGCGAGTGGCGAACGGGTGAGTA
>Ga0102592_1002803_pt1 | contig 14252 bp, 9 predicted proteins | sample AraplaCol_mMF_r2_FD_76861 | JGI IMG/M metagenome (GOLD analysis project Ga0102592, IMG submission 76861) | Arabidopsis root microbial communities from North Carolina, USA - plate scrape MF_Col_mMF_r2 (SPADES assembly) (version 2) | ecosystem: Host-associated > Plants > Roots > Endosphere | place... | reverse complement strand
TTCATCGATATCGCCGCAGAACCAGCGCCCCTGCAGTTTCCGGGTCCAGTAGAAGAAGGTGGCCAGTGCCAGCACGGGGCTGCCCGTCAGGTGCGCTTCGGCCTGTGCTTCGTTGTAGTCCGCATCATCGAAGCTGCCGAATGTCGGCGTGAGCCCGCGCAGCGTGCGGATCAGGCCCACCTGCGCGGCACACAGGTCGACCACCATGCCGAAGCCGGCCTTCTGCGCGAATTCCAGCCCGTTCTCGGCATCGGCCTGGATACCCGCCAGCTCGTCGCCGGCCGAGAGGCAGTTGGTGATCAGCGCGTCCCAGCTGTAGGCGGCGAACGTCAGGTCACCCATGTTGAACGCCGTGTCGAACGCACGGCGGATGAGGTCGCGGCCGCTTGCGAACGGCTTGAACCATGGCACGACCATGTTGCCGAACACGATGTACGTCCGCGCCTGGTATCGCTTCAGCCCGCGCTTCTCCACCAGGTCGTACCCGAGGCGGCCGAAGCGATACCCGTCGCGATAGTTCCCGAAACGTGGCCCGGCGAACGTGGCGAAGAACACGAACCCGAAGCACGAGCCATCGCAGTGCCCGTGTTCCAGGCTGAGGTTGACCATGCGGCACAGCACCAGCGACGACAGGTTCTCGTCAAAGAAGAACGCCGGGGTCACGATCTCGGTGAACACGTCCAGCATGTCCAGCACGTCCGGATCCGTCGCCAGCGGCAGATCCACCAGCTCCTCGATGGACCGGTCGCCGAGCAGCGTCCAGATGCGGTCGTATTCGCGCATCACGTCTTCATGCGTCGGCCGCGCCGGCCAATCGGTGCCGTTGCGGCGCAAGTAGTCGAGGAAGACCTCCACGCACAGGTCACCTCGCGAGCGCGTGGTGAACAGCGTGAGGCGCAGGCGGGTCACGACCGCGAAGTCGTGGCGCGTTTGCGAGTGGCCTGCGAGCACCTCCAGCCGGCCTTCGGCTGCGTCGAGCTCGGCCGTCATCAGCTCGCATTCGGCCATCAGCGATTCAAGGGCAAAGACCAGCGCGTACTCGCGCTGCCAGTCCTCCTCTTCCAGCAGCGCACGACCGGCGCGGAGCTGGTTCAGCGCCGACATGTACGCGGTCGACGCACGCGCACGCTGCGCCGCGAGGAGATTGAAACGCGCCAGCTGAACGCGTTCGCCATGCGAATCGAGCAGATGCGCGGCGCGATTGAGCTGGTTCACGATCTCGAAGATCGCGTCATCGAGACGCTCCGCAGGCGTGTGCTTCGCCAGCAGCCGACCGATCCGAAGGTGCTCGGCTGCACGCTCGTCCGGTGCCACCTGCGAGTACGCCGCTTCCTGCACCCGATCGTGGGCGAAGCGATACGTGGTGTCGTGGCGGAACACCAGTTCCTGTCGCAGCGCTTCCCAGAGGTCCGCTTCGACTTCCTGCGCGGAGGCCTCATGGATCACGCAGAGGGTTTCGAGGCTGGCGGCGTTGCCGAGGCAGGCGAAGGTCTGCAGCGCGCTGCGCGTTCGCGGCGGAAGGCGCGAGAGCTTGCGCACCATCAGGTCGACGATGTTGTCCGAGTAGCCCTTGGCGAGCGTGCGTTCGCGATTCCACGACCAGTGGCCCGTCGCGTGGTCGAACGCGAGCAGGTCCTCTTCCGCCAGCGCATGGAGGAACTGGATGGCGAAGAACGGGTTGCCAGCCGTCTTGGCATGGATGAGCGCCGCCAGTGGCGCGGCGTGCGCCGGATCCTCGTGCAACGATTCGGCGACCAGCTGTTGCAGGTGAGGCTGCGCCAGAGGTGGCAGCGTCAGCGTGGTAACGTTGGCGCCTTCCTGCGCGAGCGTTTCGAGTTTGCGCGCCAGCGGATGCAGCGCCGTCACTTCATTGTCGCGGTACGCGCCGATGAGCAGCACGTGGCGCAGGTCGTCCGCGGTAAGCAGGTCGCCGAGCAGATCGAGCGTTGCCGAATCGAGCCATTGCAGGTCGTCGAGGAACAGCGCCAGCGGATGTTCGGGACGTGCGAACACCGAGACGAATCGCCGCACCATCGTCTGGAAACGACGCTGCGCCTCCTGCGCCGGCAGCTCGACGACGGGCGTCTGCTCGCCAATGATCGGCGCGAGATCGGGCACCAGTTCGAGCACGAGCGCGCCGTTGTCGCCCAGCGCCTGCGCGAACGCCTCGCGCCAGCGGGCCAGCTCGTCTTCCGGCTTTCCGAGCAGCGGCCTCACCAGCTGCTGCAACGCCTGCGCGAAGGTCGCGTACGGAATGTCGGCCTTGTACTGGTCGAACTTGCCCGAGGCGAACAGGCCGCGCGGCGGTACCAGCACCTTGTGCAGTTCGTTCACGACCGACGACTTGCCGATGCCGGAGTAGCCCGCGACCAGTACCAGCGCTGGAGCACCGTCCCTCACGACATCGTTGAAAGCCTGGACCAGCCGGTCGATCTCATGCTCGCGGCCGTAGAGCTTTTCCGGAATGAGCAGCCGGTCCGGGTGGTCGTGTTCGCCCAACGGAAACGCATCGGGCTGTTCGCCACGTTCGAGCATGGCGAGGCAGCGGCGCAGGTCGTGCATGACGCCGCTGGCCGTGCGGTACCGGCTTTCCGGCGTCTTGGCCAGCAGGCGCATCACGATGTCGGAGATGGCCCTGGGCAGTCCCACGCGATCGCACGGCGGAACGGGCGACCGTGCGATATGGCTGTGCACCCAGTCCATCGCGTCGGATGCCGTGAACGGCAACATGCCCGTCGCCATCCGGTAGAGCACCACGCCCAGCGAGTATAGGTCGCTGCGCGAATCGACTGACCGGTTCATGCGGCCGGTCTGTTCGGGCGCCATGTAGGCGAGCGTTCCAGCGATGAGCTCCGGCGGATCCGGCGACTGGCGTTCGCGCGGCAGGCGCGAAGCGATGCCGAATCCGATGAGCCGGACGCGCCCTTCCCGTTCGGACACCAGGATGTTCGCGGGTTTGATATCGCGATGGACGAGGCCGGTCGCGTGCAGTCGGCCGATGGCGTCGGTCAGCCACACCGCGATCGCGAGGAAGCGCGCCGTCGGCATGGGTCGATCGTCCAGCAACCGGTCCAGCGGGACCCCTTCCTGATGCTCCAGCAGGAGCAGCATGCGACCGCCTTCCCGCACCAGGTCGAACGGACGCAGCGCCCAGTCGCCATCCAGGTGCGCCCTCAACGCGTGCTCGTGACTGAGTCGCTCGATGATCGACGCGGATGGCTGCTCATTGAGCGGAACCACCGCAATGCAATCCCGCACGCTGCCGTCTTCGGCCTCGTGGCGCCGGCGATGGAAACTCCGCTCGTCGTCCTCCCACAGCACGGCGCCATCGGCGCCCTCGTGGTCGACGTCGAGCAGGGTCGTCTGGGTCATCGAGGACCTCCGGCACCGGATCGTCGCATCCTCGGGTGTGAGCGACGCGGCTTCGACCTTACCCGTCGTCTCACGCCAATGGCAATCGGCCTTGGCGTCCGGTCATTCGCGTGACGGGGCGATCGAACCTGTACGCAACAGTCATGCCATCGCGATCGTTCCCCGCGCGTGGTCGCGCACGACAACGATCAGACGACGCGGATGGTCACGTCGATGCTGTCCTTGAGGGCTTTCGAATACGGACACGTCTCGTGGCCCGCATCGGCGAGCGCCTGTGCGACGTCGTGCTCCAGCCCGGGCAACGTGATGTTGAGCCGCGCCGCCAGCGAGTAGCCATCGTCGCCGAGCCGGAGGTCCACTTCGGCATCGATCGCCGTGTCGGACGGCAGGGTGACCCGCATCTTGCGCGCGGCAATGCCCATCGCGCCGATGAAGCATGCCGACCAGCCGGCGGCGAGCAGTTGTTCGGGATTGGTGCCCGTGCCATGGGTGCCGGGCGTGGAGAAACCGACCTCGAGCACGCCATCGGAACTCTTTGCATGCCCACCGTCGCGGCCGCCGACCGTGTGGGTATGGCCGGTATAGAGCAGCTTCCTCGCCTGATCGTTCACGTCGCTCACCAAGGGTATGGGGAGCCATGATGTAACCGCAGGCACGGGGCGGAGGCGATAGCACCTAGGTATCGGCCGGGCGGCCGCCCCGCCGCAGGCCCGCCTCGCGGGCAAAATCGACACCTAAGTATCATGTGAATCCGCCGCAGGAGTGGTGCATGCTTGCCCCCAGGAGCTCTTTCCGGAGGATCCGGCATGGAGATCGGTCTGACCCGCGGGGGTCTTTTGCACGACACGGATGGCCCCTGATGAGTGTCCGGCCCCTCGTGTCGGTCGTGGACGATGACCAGTCCGTCCGCGAATCCCTCCCCGATCTGCTGCGAACCGGCGGATACGATACTGACGTGTTCGAGAGCGCCGAGGCCTTCCTCGCCGTCGCGGCATCGACTCGCGTCGACTGCCTGGTGCTGGACGTCTACATGCCCGGCATGTCGGGGCCGGCGCTGCAGGAAGAATTGCTACGCCGGCGGATACCCATCCCCATCGTGTTCATGAGTGCGCAGATCGACGCCGACACCCGCCGTGAGCTGATCGCCCGCGGCGCGGTCGAATGCCTGTTCAAGCCATTCGGCGGCGAGGCGTTGCTGGAGGCGGTGGAACTGGCCATACAGGGACGATGAACAGCAAGGCTGTTGCATCGGTTCGCAGGAAGGATTATTCAAACGGTACGAGGCGCATGACCCTGACGAGGTGGCTTCCGTGAACGATGCTCCCCCCATCGTGTTCATCGTGGATGACGACATCTCGGTCCGGGAGGCCCTGGAATCGCTGGTGCGATTTTCCGGCTGGACACCCAGGACGTTCGCCAGCGCAGGGGAGTTCCTCGCGCACCCCAGGGAACTGGTCGCATCGTGCCTGGTGCTGGACGTGACCCTGCCCGACATCAACGGCCTCGACCTGCAGGCGCTCATCGCCGCAGATCGCGCCGACATGCCGATCATCTTCATTTCGGGCTATGGCGACATTCCGATGACGGTCCGCGCCATGCGCGCCGGCGCCATCGAGTTCCTGACCAAGCCGATCGATGACGACAAGCTGCTCGACGGCATCCGCGGCGCGATCGAGCGCAGTGCCGCCTCACTGGACGATGTGAAGCGCGTCCATTCGCTGCAGCAGGCTCATGCATCGCTCACCCGTCGCGAGCGCGAGGTGATGGCGCTGGTGGTGTCGGGTCTGCTCAACAAGCAGATCGGCGGGCACCTGGGGATCAGCGAGATCACGGTGAAGGCGCACCGCGGACGCGTCATGCAGAAGATGCATGCGCGATCGGTGCCGGACCTGGTGAAGATGGCCGCCGTGCTGGACCCGGGCGCTCAAGCATCGGGTCGCTGACCCGGCCGTATCGCGTTGAGGAACGCCCGGCGTGGCGAGGTGCCGGTCTGCACGGGTCTGCCGGCAGCCGTCGCCACGCGCGGACGTGTAAGGCCTCAATCGATGCGCAGCGCCTGCTCCATCGAATAGCACTGGTCCCAGATATAGACATCGTAACCGGCCAGGCGCGACTGCCACTTCGGGGTCAGCGTATCGACGCATTGCACCACGACGCGATCGATGTAGTCGTCGAACACCGCCCACGGATTGTTCAGGTCCTGCGGGTTGACGCCCTCGCCCGGCTTCGTCGTGGACAGCGCCTTGCCGGCGGCCGCCTTCAGATCGCGGTAGAACTCGGCCTGCGCTTCCACGTCGGCGTGCGTGCCGGTACGCGTGACGTGTCCGCCGACAAACGTGTCCCACTCCAGCGAGCCGATCTTGTCGACCTGCGCGATCGATCCGAACACGTCCTGCGCGACGGCGAACCTGCGCCACGGCATCCAGCCCGGGAACACCACGTCCACCACCATCAGAACCTTCTGCTTCGGGGCGCTGATGAAGATGTTTCCAGGTTCGTGTCCGTTGCCGTGGTACGACAGTTCGAGCTTCTTCCCGCCCACGTCCAGCGTGTAGGCGTCCTTGAAGGTCACGGTGGGCAACGGGCGATCCGGATCGTTGTCGCGCTTGAGCAGCCGGAGGGTTTCCTCCTGCGCGATGATGATCGGCTTGCCACCAAGGGCCGGCATTCCGCCGATGTGGTCCTTGTGCGAATGGCTGTAGACGACATGGGTGATGGGATTCTTCGTGATCTCCGCGATCGCGGCGGGCAGCTTCGCGGCATACGTCGGCGGCGCATCGACGACGACCACGCCCTTGTCGTAGACCAGGAACATCGACTGGTAGGCGCCTTCGGTGACCATGTAGAGGCCGTCGCCGAGGTCCTGCAGTCGGTAACCCTTGGCCGGGTCGATCGTCGGACCGCGCGCGGATTCGGGCACTTCCAGATGCTTGTCGATGCGCACGCCGATCGGCGCGATCTTGGGCATGTTGGCGTACGGAACGACGGCGGGCGTGCCGGGCTCGGAAGCCTTTGCAGCCGGCGCCTGTGACGCGGAAACGGACTGGACGGCGGGCGGGACGGACTCCTGGCGCCCGCACGCGGCGAGCATCGACAGCAGGACCAGCGGCAACACGCGAACGGTGGACATGGCGATGCTCCTCAACGCTTCTGGTAGGGGTGGAAGATGTAGTCCTTAGTTTTCACCTTCACGTGACAGGCCTGGCCGCAATCGGCTGGCGCTGGATCGACGACGAACTTGTCGGTCGGGGCGTCGTAGTTGAACAGCGCGTACCCCCAGCCGCCGGTCTTCGGGAACCGCTTGCTGTCCTTCTCCATCACGAAGGCCTGGGTGAAAACATCCGGCACGTCCACGACGAATGGAGCGTCGGTGCTCTTCTTCGGCTTCCACTGGAGCTTCACGATCTTCGATCCTTCCGGGAAGGTCTGCCCGTTCTTCGGAACACCCGCCTTGTAAGCCTTGATCATCGTCGGATTGGCGACGATCACCTTCAGCACTTCATCCGTGCGGGCCGAAGAAACGACTGCCCAATCCTCGTATCCCTTGAAGTCGGCGAACGCGATGCCGCCGGGCGACTTGAGCGTGTACTTGTCCTGCGACGCGGAAAACGCCGCCGCGCCGACTATCGCGAGCATGGCCGTCGCTGCTGCGATCGAAATTCTCGTCATGCGTTTCATGGCTGATCCTCTGGTGAACCTGGCTACTTGCCGGGGGCGTCGAAGGTGATGCTTTGCGACGTGAGCAGTCCGCCTTCCGGATCCACCGCCTCGATCAGAACCTTGTGCCGGCCGCGCGGCAGGTTGACGAGGATGATCGTGTCGCTGGCGCCATAGTCGGCCCACTGCCACGGAAGGTCGTCCAACGTGATGTGCAGATGTCCGACGCGCGGAGACAGCTCACGCGCCGGCGCGCCACCCACGGGAAGGATGCGAAGGTTTTCAATGCGGTATGGAATGAACGCGACGCCCTTCGCCAACGGCCCGGGAAGTGGTGGATCGATGGTGAGTTTCGGCGGCGGTTCGTTGTCGTAGGGCACTACCAGCGATCGTGCGGGTTGTGCGAGTGCATCCATGGCGAACATCAGCGCGATCGCGGCGACCGCGTACGCTCTCGCAGGCGTCTTCATGGCCTGATTTCCCGTCGTTTACGGAGGGTGAGGCCATCTGAACAGTGCTTCGCGAGGCCGTCGATTGCACCAAGGTGTCGACCGATACCATCGTGCAATGCGGCCACGCATTCATCCGCGCGAACCGATACCTTCGTCCGCTTCCGTCGCCGGCGCCCTGCTCCGTACCCTGCAATCGACCAGCAACTTCCGTGAGCGAACGAGGCATCCCATGCGCGAGCAGATTCATGTCACGCAACCGGCACCGGGCTACTGGCGTGCGGAGTTCTCCAACCCGCCCATCAACCTGATCGACCTGGACACGATCGCGCAGTTGTCCGACCTGATCTCGTCGCTGGAGCAGGATCCTTCGGTCAAGGTGGTCGTGTTCACCAGCGCCGATCCCGACTTCTTCCTGGCCCATTACGACGTGCTCGTCGACAAGGCGCGCACGGCCGCGATGCCGAAGGGGCCGACCGGCATGCATCCGTGGCTCGACGTGCTGGTGCGCATCAGCCGTGTTCCGGCAGTCACGATCGCTGCGATACGCGGACGAGCGCGCGGCGCCGGAAGCGAGTTCGTACTGGCGTGCGACATGCGGTTCGCCAGCGCGGAGAAAGCGTTCCTTGGCCAGTTCGAAGTCGGCGTCGGCGCGGTGCCGGGCGGCAATCCGATGGCCCGGCTTGCCGGCCTCGTCGGACGGGGGCGCGCTTTGGAAGTGATCCTGGGCGCGGATGATTTCCGTGGCGATCTCGCCGAGCGCTACGGCTACGTCAATCGCGCGCTACCGGACGCCGAGCTCGACGGGTTCGTCGACGCACTAGCGCGTCGAATCGCGGGCTTCGAGAAAGAAGCGCTGGTTGCCGCGAAGCGCTTCGTCGACGAGACCTCGCTTCCCGATGACGCGTTGTTCCCCCCTGCCCTCGACGAGTTCTTCCGTTCCGTCGCGCGACCGGAAACGAAAACGCGAATGTCGCGGCTGCTGGCGGCCGGCCTCCAGACTCGATCCGCGGTGGAATTCGATCTGGGCAAGCAGGTCGCACTTCCTCCGGACGCCCACACAACCTGACTCATCCGGTGAGGCTGGTCGTGGCCGTCGAGCGGTCGTCGAGACCTCAACGCTCTGGAATTAGTGCTGTAGAAGACGGTGCAAGGCCCAGCCCACGACGGTCGGGCATGCTGCGCCTTGCTCCCTGAGAACCGCGTGCCCCGATGCCCATTACGGCCCCGACGCGGACATGGGTGGGCCCTTGTCCACGTTCGACTCGGATTCCCCGGCCCGCGCAATGTTCGCAGCTGCGTCGTGAGGTTCGGTCCTGGCCAGATCAAGCGGAAGGGAAAACGAGAGCGTGAGGCCATGATCTTCGTTGGACTCTGCCCAGAGGCGGCCCTGGTGCCTCTCGATGATGGAGCGGCTGATGAAGAGGCCGATGCCCATGCCGCTTCCCTTCTCGGAGTGGAACGCCTCGAAGAGCTTTTCCAGTTCGCCTGCCGGCAATCCGATACCGGCATCGCGCACCGCCAGGCAGACACCGTGCGGCGCTCCCAACCCTGTCCGGATCAGCAGGTGGCGGGGCCGGTCTTGCACGCTCGACATCGCGTCCGACGCATTGCGTAGCAGGTTGAGGATGACTTGCTGGAGCTGGATCCGATCGCCCTGTACGGCTGGAAGTCCTTCAGCCAGTTCCAGATGAAGGTCGATGCCGCCCTTCTCGAGATCCTTCCGGGCCATGGCCACGACTTCGCGCGTGGCTTCATTGAGGTCGATTGTCTCCAGGGTTGGGGCTTTTCTGCTGAACATCGCCCTCAGTCGCCTGATCACCTCGGCGGCGCGATTGCCGTCCCGGATGATCCTCTGCACGGCGTCGCGAATGCCTCCGCTTACCGGTGGTTCGGCATCAAGCATCCGAATGACGGTGGACGCATTGGTTATGACACCTGACAGCGGTTGATTCACCTCGTGGGCAATCATCGCCGACAGGTAGCCGACACTCGCGACGCGGTTCGCATCGGCCAGTCGGCGCTCCATTTCGTGCGAGCGACGATCGCTTTCCCGCGCGGCCCTTTCTGCCTTGCGGCGTTCGGAGAGATCAAGGACGAAGGCCACGCCCTCGCCTGGCCTCGCGTCGAACAGCGCGGCGCCGACGAGCACCGGAACACGATCGCCATCTTTCCGGATGTATTCCGCTTCAAACGGCGTCGCGACGCCGGTGGCCAACATGTCGCTCATGATCCGGTCGTCCGCCGGGTCCCATTCCGGCGGCATCAGGTCCTTCCACTTCCTCTGTCCCGAAATGAGGTCGGCGATGTCGTAGCCCACGATCCTTGCGAAGGCCTCATTCGCATCGAGGATCCGCCCGTCGAGATGCCACGTGAAAATGCCGATGATGTTCGCGTTGAACAAGCGCCGCACTCTTGATTCCCGATCCTGCAGATCGCTGTACAGGCGGCCGATCTCTCGGCGAGACGCTGTTTCCGCCTCAAGCATTCGTGCGAGGCGGTTGACACGCATGCGGTAGAACGCAAACAACGCAAAAGCCATGGCGAGCATAGCGGCGATGCGCACGTCTGCGCGCTGCCACCAGGCCGGCTCGATCGTGAAATCCAGGGTGTCGCCGGCGCGATTCCATACGCCGCTATCGTTCGCTGCGATCACATGGAATCGGTAATTCCCGGGCGAAAGATCGGTGTAGAACGCCTGTCGGCGATTGCCGGCCTCCTGCCAGTCCGTATCCCAGCCATCCAACCGGTAGCGGAACTGCATTCGGTCCAGTGCCCGGAAGCTGAGGCCGGTGTAATCGACCCTGAGGTTCCGCGGTCGCGGTGGGATCTGAATATCAGAACCCGGAGCGATAGCGTGGCCGTCGCTGACCACACCCTGGATATGGACGGGAGGGGGCAATTTGTTGAACGGAATGCGGCGAGGATCGATCGTGACGATATCGTCGCCGCTTGCTGCCCATATGCGGCCATCGGGCGTGCGGGCCATCTTCGGCGCGAAGATATAGGGTGTCGTCGTGTGGCCGATGATGGCGAGGCCGAGTTCCCGATATACGCCGTCCCACGGTTCAAGCAGTCGAAAATTCGCTTGCGGCTTTCCACCTGCTGCCGCGGAGGACGCGCGTGAATCGAGATCGGCACTATCGCTCCACGCCACGCCGCAGCGCGTCAGGATCCATACGCGCCGATCATCGCGTAGCGACCATAAGGCGTCCCCGCACGTCTCCCCAAGCCCGGTGGCGAGCTCAACGGCGCGCCCGTCCTTGATGCGACTGATACCTCGCTGGGTGGATGCCCAAACTGTGCCATCCGCTTCGATCCGGATCTGGTTGACGCGGCTTCGTGGTTCTCGTCCGAGGAGGTCGAAATGCGCACGAATTCGACCGTCGGATACGTTCTCCACCTCACCCGACCAAAGGCCAAGCCACAAGGAGCCATCCGACGGATCGGGGATCATGGTCGAGATGCGTTTGAGCGAGAACGTGTAGCGGTCCGAAACGACGTGGGCGCGTTCACCTGGTCGCATACGCATGAGGCCGGCCGACCGGTGTGCGATCCACACATTGCCCAGGGTGTCCTCCGTCACGGCCTCGACCGGGCCCGGTGAAACGCCAGACGCGGTCCCGATGCGGCCGTTGGAGAACGTCAGCAGTCCAACAGAGCTGGGCGAAGGCGACCAAAGTGTTCCGCGGCTATCCTCGAACAATCCTCCCATCCGCGGAAGTCGAAGTGACCATTGCTTTCCTTCCGGATCCAGCTGGAACACACCGGTGCTGGTGCCCGCCCAGAGCGAGCCATCACGCGTCGCAAGCAGGGAGCGGCCGCGACCGGTGAGGCCATTGGCATTGGCCTGGGGCGCGACGGCTACCGAACGGAACTGGTCCAGCCCTCGCGACGTGGCGACCCACACATTTCCTTCCCGGTCCTCGAAAAGATCGATCACCTGGCCGCCGGACAGCCCATCTGCGGCGCTGAAGGTGTCCACGCGGTTGTTATGCAGTCGAACAAGTCCCGAGTCAGCGGTGCCCAGCCACACCGCACCATCGCGATCCCGCATCGCCTTTATGTATACGAAGTCTCTCGCCGCGGCAGGCAGTTCCAGAGGTTCCACCTTGCCCTGCCCCACCTTCGCGACACCTTTCAGATACCCCATGCCCACCACGACTGTCCCGGGGACGATTTCGGTCATCGCTCGTCGCGGTTTGGAAAGCGCTATGGGTGCTATCGGGTAAGACTTCGAGGGATCGGCCGTCCAGTTCCACACCCGGTTGCCATCGCATACCCACAAAGCGTTAGTGCTGTCGCGATGCAGCGCGGTGATTTCCTCCGCGAACGTGCCCTCACGATCGTGGCACGCGACCTTCGTCCCGCGAATCGAGCACAGCAGCCCCTTCTTGTCCTGCGATCCACCGACCCAGATCGCCCCGTCGGCACCCTCCTCGATGTCATTGATGGTTCGCCCTTCGAAACCTGGATATGCAGTGAGTCGGCCGTTGATGAGAGTCCGAAGACCCTTTGTCGTACCGATCCACAGCGTTCCATCCCGTGAACCCAGCAATGTCCGGACGCCATCCGCTGCGAGGCCGGCATGCGCTTCTGGCGGCCAAGGCACGCTGGTGATGCCGTCGAAGCGCTGCAATCCATCCGGGGTCGCCAGCCATAGGTAGCCGTCGCTGGTCTGGGCCATCGCGCCGATCGGGCCCGAACCGAGTCCTTCATAGCCGCGCCACGATCGGTGTCCGTAACTCGAGATCGCAAGCGTGGGATCAAGCGCCCATGCGGGCGCGCTCGCCGCGGCGATCAGGCCGGCGACCACGAGAACGAAAAGGCTTTGGATGCGCGAGCGCAACGGGACCACCTCGCCTGGCTGGAACTCAACATTTGCCACATTGCGGAGTGTTTCGGACATTAGCATCGCTCAGGTGGACCCGCCCGGCGGAGCGTTCGATCCCGGAAGCAGCCGGATAGGAAGCCGCACGCCTTGCAAAAATTTCTCCTCGCCGTCGGGGCGGGCGGGCCGAAAGCGGGCCGCGTGCCCCCACCGAACCATCCTGTGATATTGGTTGCGGTATGGCCGTGACGCGGGGTCCTGACGAGGACCGGCCGTGACCGGGAGAGCGATGGGAGACACTGGATGAGTCGGGTGAATTCGATCCTGGGCGGCTGCTGGCGCCCCGACGCCGCGCGAGGTGCATTTCCTGGTGTGTGGCTGGAGCGAGCCGATTGCGGCGCGGACCGGCGACGCGACGTCCGCGGTGCGCCGTGACCGGTACCGCCGCACGCGATGAGCGGGACCTCGAGATCGCGTGTTTACGCGACCGCCTGGGCGACTTTCTGGACCTGCTTGCACGTTCCGCTTCGTGGTCGGAGTGCCGCGCGCCTGAGATCAGCGCTTCGCTGGCCGAAGAGGTCTTGTCATTGCTCAAGCTCGACCTCGCGCTGGTCGCGCTGGATGACGAACTTCGTGGGGCAGTCGCACGGGGTGGCGGCCCTACGGAACCGGCCGCGTTGAACGAAGAACTTCGACGATCGCTCGGCCAAGACCCGCAACGATGGCCCGCCACCACACGTGCCCGCCTCTTCGGCACGTCGATGTCGATAGCCACGCTTCCGATCGATCTTCCTCGCGGCAGTGGAGTCCTCGTGGCAGCCTCCACGCGGGACGATTTTCCCACCGACACCGAACTACGCATTCTCTCCATCGCTCGAAATCAGGCGCGCCTCTCATTGCAGGATGCGAGGCTTCGGAGCGAGGAACGCCGCGAGGCGATGCAGCTCGGTGCGGCGTCGCTGATCGAAGGCCTGCCCGGGCTTGTCGCGATCCTCGGCCCCGACGGCCGCGTTGAACAGGTGAACGCGAAGATCAAGGAGTACTGCGGCCAGACGATCGAGGAGCTGCGCGACTGGGGCACCAACGGCACCGTCCATCCCGAGGACATGCCTCATGTCGCCGAGGCATTCGGCGGCTCGATCGCGTCGGGCATGCCCTATCTCATCGAGCAGCGGTTGCGGCGCTTCGACGGCGAATACCGCTGGTTCGATAACCGAGGGCAACCTCTCCGCGACGAGAACGGAGCGATCCTCGCGTGGTACGTGCTGTTGATCGATATCGACGACCGCAAGCGCGCCGAGCAGGCCGTACGTGCGAACGAGCGGAATCTGCATCACCAGGCCGAAACCTTCCCGCAGATGCTGTGGAGCGCCACGGCCGAAGGTGACATCGACTATTGCAACGAGCGCCTGCTGGCCTACAGCGGCCTCACCGCAGAAACGGTGATGAACGACAAGTGGGTGAACCTGCTCCATCCGGACGATCGTGCGCCCACTGCCGAGATCTGGCGCGCCTGCATTGCGAGCGGCGCGCCCTACTCGGTCGAAGTGCGCCACTTCCATGTCGCCGACCAGACATACCGGTGGATCCTGACGCTGGCGTTACCTTTGCGCGACGGCGACGGACGGATCGTCAAATGGTACGGCTCGTGCGTCGACATCCATGATCGCAAGCTCGCCGAGCAAGCACTGCGTGCAAGCGAACGTCGCCTCGCCCAGACAATCGACACCATCCCCGCGAACGTGTTCTCGGCGGGCACGGACGGCTCGGTCAATTACCTCAATGCGCGGATGCGGGAGTGGTTCGGTCGCGCCGAAGAAAAGATCATGGCGTCCGAATGGGTGCACCTGACTCATCCCGAAGATCGTGAGGGAACGGTCGACGCGTGGCTTGGTACGGTGGCTACGGGAGCGCCCTATCGACGCGAAGTTCGCTTCATGCAC
>Ga0102592_1002794_pt1 | contig 14297 bp, 9 predicted proteins | sample AraplaCol_mMF_r2_FD_76861 | JGI IMG/M metagenome (GOLD analysis project Ga0102592, IMG submission 76861) | Arabidopsis root microbial communities from North Carolina, USA - plate scrape MF_Col_mMF_r2 (SPADES assembly) (version 2) | ecosystem: Host-associated > Plants > Roots > Endosphere | place... | reverse complement strand
TATTACCGCAAATGTAACAATTACTACCTTCGCATTTGTATGAACAACCGGCAGCTATTTTTACGGCATGTAGCGCAAACTTCAGACGCTCCGCTGGCCCTGGAGATCGTTAAAGCGCAGGGAATGTATATGTGGGATGCAGATGGTAAACGGATCCTTGATCTCATTGCAGGCATCAGTGTTTGTAACGTCGGGCACTGTCATCCGCAGGTGGTGAAAGCGATACAGGAACAGGCGCAGCAATATATGCACCTCTTGGTGTACGGAGAGCTGGTGCAATCGCCGCAGGTGGCTTACGCCAGATTGCTAACCAGTCATCTGCCCGCTTCACTGAACAGCGTCTACTTTACCAACTCCGGCGCAGAAGCGGTAGAGGGCGCCATGAAACTTGCCAAACGCTATACCGGCAGAACGGAGATCATCGCGTTTAAGAACAGCTACCACGGTTCTACACAGGGTGCATTAAGCATCATCGGACAGGAAAGTATGCGCAATGCCTATCGTCCCCTCTTACCAGACATCCGGCATCTCGACTACAATTCCGGGAGCTCGCTGGATCATATCACTGAGCGCACCGCCTGCGTGATCGCAGAAACCATACAGGGAGAAGCGGGCGTACGGGTACCTCAACAGGAATGGTTACACGCATTGCGCGAAAAATGTACCCAAACAGGTACCATCCTGGTACTGGACGAGATTCAGTGCGGCTTAGGCCGTAACGGCACCCTCTGGGCCTTTGAACAGTTCGGCATTGTGCCGGATATCCTGCTCCTGGGTAAAGCCCTGGGCGGCGGTATGCCGCTGGGCGCATTCATTGCAAACCGTGATATCATGTGGTGCCTCACCAACAACCCGGTGCTGGGGCACATTACCACCTTTGGCGGTCACCCGGTCAACTGTGCTGCCGGTATGGCCGGTATGCAGGCCCTCCTGGAAGAAGATCTGATATCCACCGTCAAAGAAAAAGAACAGCTATTCCATCAATACCTGCAGCATCCCGCCATCAAGACCATCCGTTCCCTCGGACTAATGATGGCCCTTGAGCTGGAGAATTTCCCCATTAACAAAGCCGTAATTGATCACTGTATCGCCAAAGGCCTGCTGACCGACTGGTTCCTCTTTGCCCCCGAATGCCTGCGCATCGCTCCCCCGCTGATCATCACACCACAGCAGATCAAAGAAAGCTGTGACATCATACTGGAAGCGCTGGATGCTGTAACCAACAAAAATTAATCTCCCAGGGTCTTCCTCCTCCGTCATTGCGAGAAGCAGCGCGGCCCTGCGCGTGGCGCGACGAAGCAATCTCCTCCAGGTCTACTCCCGCTCCAGTCTCCGCTCCACTCTCCCCATCCATCCCCACCCCCCAACAGATTAACATTTTTTTATTTGCTTAATCAAAAACTTCTCATAACTTTGAACTGCAAAGTACTTTTACTATGAACGAACAGCAGCATCTGCAAACGTTAAGCGACATCAAGCGTATCATGGAACGAAGCAGCCGCTTCATCTCCCTCAGCGGCCTTAGTGGTGTATGGGCAGGTCTCAGCGGCCTGGCTGGCGCATGGATCGCATACGGCTGGCTAAACAGCTATTACAACGCCTGGGATACCCGTGGCAGTTATAGCGATGCAGATTACGCCGGGTTACGGCTCAAACTGATCCTCCTGGCAGCAGGGGTGCTGCTGGTGGCATTAATTGGCGGTACCTACTTCACCTGGCGCAGGGCACGCCGTAACCAGCTGCCCATCTGGGACCCAACCTCCCGTAAGGTGCTGATCAATGTAGCCATTCCCCTGGCCACCGGCGCCTTCTTTATCCTGGGCCTGATAGCCGATAACCAGCCCGCGCTCATCGCGCCCTCCTGCCTGGTGTTCTACGGCCTGGCCCTCGTAAATACCAGTAAATACACCCTCTCGGATATACGCTATCTCGGCATCGCCGAAATAGTGCTCGGTATATTGAACCTTTTCTTTTTGCGCAGGGGGCTTTATTTTTGGACCCTGGGCTTTGGCGTACTGCATATCATATATGGTATCGTAATGTGGTGGAAATATGAACGTACCGCGAAAGCCGCACTTGAAAATGAATAATGCTTCCGCCATATTATCTGTAAATTGTTTTATGGAAATAGTGATCTGATGAATCCAATAGGTAATCTGAATAAATTATTTGACAGCCGCATACGCCTCGGGGTAATGAGCATTTTGATAGTGAACGAGGAGGTAAGCTTCAACGACCTGAAGCAAATGCTGGAGCTGACGGATGGCAACCTCGCCTCCCATCTCACCACCCTGGAAGAGAACGGATACCTGAAGGTGCACAAGGGATTTGTGGGCCGTAAAACCAATACCACCTATTCTATCACCAAAGCCGGAGAGAAAGCCTTTAAAAGCCACCTTGCCGCCCTGGAGAATATGATCAAATCAATTGAGTGAAATTTTTTTTATCCCTATACTTTGAAATACAAAGCACTTTTAATTAGTTAAAGTAGCAAACATGGAAACAAACTACAATCCTCCTAAAGTCTCTCTCATTCAGCGTTATGGCTACGCTATCAAAGCCGTCATTATTGGGGTGCTTACACTGGTGCTCATGATTCCCACTGCCCTGATCATGGGCCTGATCGAGGAACGGGAACAGGTGCAGGACAAAGCCACTGCAGAGGTAAGTTCTAAATGGGCCAATGCCCAGACCATTACCGGACCGGTGCTGGTAGTGCCTTACACTGCGATCAATGTCCAGAACAATAAAGAGATGATAGGGTATACCTGCTTCCTGCCCGACAAGCTTTCTATCAAGGGCAACCTTCAACCCGAAACCCGGAAAAGGGGCATCTATGAAGTGGCGGTTTATAATTCACACCTGGAGGTGAAAGGCTCTTTTGCTGCTCCGGATCTGACCTCACTGAACATACCGGCTTCCAGCTTCCATTGGAAAGATGCATTCTTAACCCTGGGCGTATCCGATATGCGGGGTATCGGCTATCAAACTGCGCAATGGAACGGCCAGGATTTTGTTTTCAATCCCGGCACTCCCCCCGGCGGCCTGCTGGAAAGCGGTATCCAGGCCAAAGTGCCCCTGGCTGTTGGCAGTGATACTGCCAGTGTGAATACTGCATTGGGTAATTTTACCCTTCTGCTTACGGTGAGGGGTTCAGGAAAAATGTACTTTTCACCTGTAGGCAAAACCACAAAGGTAGACCTGCAGGCCAACTGGCCCAGTCCCAGCTTTGACGGCGCATTTCTGCCGGAATCACGCACGGTGCAAGACAGCGGCTTTTCCGCCTCCTGGCAGGTATTGCACCTGAACCGCAATTTCCCGCAAAGCTGGGTCCTTGGCAGTCAATACAAGATCCATGATGCTGACTTTGGCGTAAATCTCTTCCTGCCCGTAGACGGTTACCTCAAATCCATGCGCGCCATTAAATACGCCATACTGATCATCGGCCTCACCTTCCTGCTGTTCTATTTTATTGAGCTGTTACAGCACTACCCTGTTCATCCATTACAATATATACTGATAGGCATTGCATTGTGCATCTTCTACACCCTGCTGATCGCATTGGCGGAACAACTCAGCTTTAATGTAGCCTATGCCATTGCTGCCTCGCTCACATTGGGACTGGTGACCGTCTACGCGCGCAGCGTGTTCCGTAAGGCAAGTACGGCGCTCGCAGTAGGCGGTACCCTGCTCACTTTGTATGGCTTCATCTATGTGATCATTCAGTCAGAAGATCAGGCATTGCTCATGGGTAGCCTGGGCCTGTTCATTATCCTGGCCATCGTCATGTACTTCAGCCGCAAGATCAAATGGGATGCTTTGGGTAAAGCAGTTTAATGGATTGCATATGAAAATTAAAATGATCCTCCCGGCGCTAACAGAGGCTAAAAGCCCTTACTGGCGGCCAATCAAGTATTCGCTGTTCCCGCCTTTGGGACTCGCCACCCTGGCCGCCTATTGTGATCCGGATGACGACATCACGCTGGTAGACGAACATGTAGAAACCTTGCAGCTGAACGATCAGCCCGATCTGGTGATCATACAGGTGTACATTACTAACGCATACCGGTCCTATGCTATAGCCGATCACTACCGCAGCATTGGCAGCTATGTCTGCCTGGGAGGATTGCATGTATCCTCGCTGCCTGAAGAAGCGCGTCCGCATGCAGACAGTCTTTTCATTGGCCCGGGGGAAGATACTTTCCCCCGGTTTCTGGAAGACTTTGCACAGCGCAGGCCGCAGCCATCTTATGTATCCTATAACCGAACGCTGAACGAGATCCCGCCCATCCGGCGGGATCTTATAAAACGTCACTTGTACCTGGTGCCTAATTCCATCGTGGTGTCAAGAGGCTGCCCGCACCATTGCGACTTCTGTTATAAGGATGCTTTCTTTGAAGGTGGCCGCTCCTTCTACGTACAGAAAACAGATGCTGCACTGGCAGAGATAGACCGCCTGCCCGGCCGTCACCTCTATTTCCTGGATGATCATCTGCTGGGCGATCGCAAGTTCGCACCCGCACTGTTCGAAGGCATGAAAGGCATGAACCGCGTGTTCCAGGGCGCTTCTACTGTAGAGGCAATTCTGCGTGGCAACCTCATAGAACAGGCAGCCGCGGCAGGTTTGCGCAGCGTATTCATCGGCTTTGAAACCTTTAGCCCTAACAATTTGCAGCAGAGCAATAAGAAGCAGAATATCGGTAAAGACTATACGGAAGCCATCCGCCGCCTGCACGATCTGGGTATCATGATCAACGGCAGCTTTGTATTTGGACTCGATGATGATGATAAGGATGTGTTCAAACGTACCGTAGACTGGGCGGTGCGCCACGGCCTTACTACCTGCACTTTTCACATCCTTACACCATATCCGGGCACGGCTTTGTATAAACGCATGGAACAAGATGGCCGTTTGCTGCATAGCAATTGGGACCTGTATGACACCCGTCACGTTGTATACCGTACTACCGGCTTATCTGCTGAAGAATTGGAAGAAGGCTACAACTGGGCCTATCGCAATTTCTACAGCTGGGGCAATATTGCACAGGCCAGCTTGCAACATGACCACCTGAAGCATATGCTTAAACATTTTGCATACGCAGGTGGATGGAAAAAATTTGAACCACTATGGAACTTCATTATCAAAACAAAGGGACTGAACCGCATGTTACCACTGCTGGAAAGCATATTGTCAAAAGTACCTTCCCGCAGAACGCCACAACAGCCAGCCTTACAGCCAGTTCCTTAAAATTAAAAGACATGAGAAAGTACTGGTTCAAAAAATATGGATGGTCCTATATCCCTATCAGTATCATTGGTAGTCTGATTACCATTTTTGCACTGTTATTTTCCGGTTGGATGGCTTGGGAGATCTTTAAGAGAACCTGGTCCAATATCCACGCGTTGATCTGCTTTTTTCCTTATTTTACTGGTATTGCTTTCTGGTGGAAATGGATAGCAGAAAGCACTTCGGAAAAAACAAAAGAACCATGATCCAACCCAGACAAAGTTATCTGCGCCGCCGTGCATTAAGCTTTAAATATGCCTTTAGCGGCATTGCTGCTTTTTTATATTCTGAACCGCATGCCCGTATCCATGCAGTGGCTACTGTATTGGTTACCGCACTGGGTATCTGGTGCCATCTCAGTGGCCCGCAATGGATCGCTATTGTGATCGTCATGGGCATGGTATGGATAACAGAAATGCTCAACACCATCATTGAAAAAATGATGGATCATCTTTCACCCGACTATCATCCCCGTGTTAAATGGATCAAGGATGTAGCGGCAGGAGCCGTGCTGATAGCCGCCATAGTAGCGGTAATAACCGGTGCGGTGGTATTTCTGCCGTATTTTATTAACTAGCTGAACAATTTATGCGTATGAGATCAGATGTGTTAGTTGCAAATAAACGGAATGCTTTGCTGGTATCCGTCTCTTTCAGTATTGCCTTGTTAATGGTGCGTATCATACATACAGGAACCCTGCAATACGCTTTTCTCTTATGGAACCTTTTCCTGGCCGCTGTGCCTTTTTTGATAAGCAGCGGCATGGAAGCCTATGGAGCTGCCCGCTGGCGTTTACCCATATGGATCCTGGCGGTAGTAGTATGGATCACTTATCTGCCCAATGCTCCTTATATACTCACAGATCTCTATCATCTGCCCGAAGGCGGCGCCCCTATGTGGTTTGATCTGATCCTGATCCTGTCCTTTGCATGGAATGGGCTCACAATGGGTTTTCAATCTATCAGGCAGATGCAGGAGATGCTCCTGGCCCGTTTTCCCCGCTGGCCAATACAGTTATATGTTTTCCCGGTGATGATGTTGTGTGGTTGGGGCATCTATATCGGGCGTTATCTTCGCTGGAACAGCTGGGATCTGATAGCGCAGCCTGTTCCGCTGCTGCAGCAAACCGGTCAAATGGTGTTTCATCCGCTGGAGCACAGTCACGCCTGGGGCTTTACCTTGTGTATGGGTTTGTTTATTCACCTGCTGTACAGCCTGAAGTTCAACAAATAGCCATTATACCGGCTTCGCTTTCTTCCTGTATTCAATAGGGCTGATGCCATTGTGTTTCCTGAACTGCCTGCTCAGATGGCTTTCATCTGTAAAGCCCAGCTCTCCGGCAATCTGGCTGATGGTAAGTGTGCTGTTGGCCAGGCGCTGTTCTACCAGTTTGATCTTGTATTGGGTGATGTAGTGTTGCAGGCTTTCTCCTGTCAGTTTGCGGAAGTATTCGCCTACATAATTGGAAGAGAGGTTAAAATGCGCCGCCAGGAAATCTACCCGCAGCTTGTCCGGATCGCTGATATGTTGGCGGATATGCACCAGCATCCGGTTGATCAGCGGCTCTGCTTCCGCGGCAGGCGCCGCGGCCTCCACGTCATCAGATACGTTGCGGGCCAGTATATTGAGGATAAGGGTTACAAAATGCTGCAGGTTCTCTTCATGATAGGCCCGTTTTTGTTCATACTCCGTTATCATTTGCTGGATCAGTGCGGCCACTGTCACACAATCCCCCGGTTGCTTTATCAGCAGTTCCTGAAAGCGGTTATGATGCGAGAAGATATGCTCCAGTTGTTTAAGCCATTGGGTGATCCGCTCGCGTTCCTGCGCATTTTTATATTGTTTCAGGAAGACTTCAGAAAAACGAATGGAACAGAAGCGGGTAGGCTTTTCAGCGATAAACCCACGACAGTCCATGGGGGTGAAAAGAAAGATGCTTCCCTGATGATAAGAGAACTTATTCTGGTTCACTATACGCACACCTTCACCGTCCAGCATCTGTACAATCTCGAAGAAATGAGAGATGAGCGGGCGCTCGTTCCAGCATTCCATGTCAGATACAAACAGTTCAAAGGGCCGGTGTAATTCTTTCCGTTCCATAACCTGTAAAATTACAAAACAAACCTTTTTTCGTCACTGTTCTGCCCTGCCCGCCGGCGGTAATTTTGACATCAAAAGAAGATCATATGGACTCGATTGAAAAACTATTGTCGCCTTTGCTTACACCCGATATTACATTCAATAACAGGATCGTGATGGCGCCCATGAGCAGGCGCAGATCAATCAATGGTATTCCCGCTGCCTCCGCGCCTCTTTACTATGGGCAAAGGGCAGGCGCAGGGCTGATCATTGCCGAGAATACCGGTATTACTCCTAACGGGGGAGGCTATCTGCATACCCCCGGTATCTATAGCGATGCGCAGAAAGCCGCCTGGAAACCCGTGGTGGACGAAGTGCACGCCCGCAATGGAAAGATCTTTGTTCAGCTGGTGCATGCAGGCCGTATCGGCCACCCGCTTATCAACGAGGGGAATGCCCCTGTAGTGGCGCCTTCCGCTGTGCAGGCAGCAGGAGAGATGCGTGTGCCCGGCGACATACACCTTCCCATGCCCGTACCCGAAGCATTGAGTACCGCCGGGGCCCGGGCGATGGTAGATGCACATATCCAGGCTGCCTTGAATGCAATAGAAGTGGGCTTTGATGGCGTAGAGATCCACGGTGCGCACGGTTTCCTGCCAGACCAGTTCCTGCATCCGCATACCAACCGCAGAACAGACCACTATGGCGGCAGTATCGCCAATCGCAGCCGCTTCCTGCTGGAGATCATGGAAGGAGTTACAGCGGCCATCGGTAAAGAGCGCACCGGGGTAAGATTATCTCCCTTTGCCAGGATTAATGATCTTCCTTCCTATGCCGAAGAAAGGGCCACCCACGAGTATATCACCGATGCATTGAAAGAGCTGGACATTCTTTACATCCATTTCTCCGGCCAATACGTCAACGGTCAATCCTCTATCCCTACTGAGTATATACAAGACCTTCGCAAGCGCTTTCCCAACCTGCTGATACTGGCCGGTGGATATACCGCCGCTTCCGCAGAAGCTGCCCTGCAAGCCGGCCTTGCTGATATGATCGCCTTCGGCAAGCCCTTTATATCCAATCCCGACCTGGTAGAGCGCTTCAAACGCAATGCCGCCCTGGCCGATCCTGATACTTCAACTTTTTACTGGGGAGGAGATAAAGGATACATCGATTACCCTGTGCTCTACCCTGATCCTTCGCCTTGCGATGCTGTAGCATAAGATACTGCCATGCTAAAAACAAAGCGGCCGTCCTCAATCTGAAGACGGCCGCTCTATATTTTTTGTCTGATAGCTCTTTTAAAAATCCACACCCATTCCAAAATACCAGATCGGGCTGCCACGGAAGAAGGCGATCGCGGGCCATCCTGCATCTACGCGGAGGAAGTAGCCTGCAATAGTAGTACGGGCGCCAAAGCCGTAGCCGCCTACAAAGGGTCCGAGGAAACCTTCCTTGATCTTCAGCGATACACCATCGTCACCATTGTAGTAGGTGTAGTTGGCATCCTTAAAGCTCAGCTTTTCGTTCCAGGCAGTGCCTATATCGATGAACTGCGTGATCTGGAAGTTCCGCAGGAACGCAGAGTTGATCGGCTTATCTATGAAAGTGGCGAACACTGGTAAGCGCAGTTCTGAGTTGAACAGGATCACGTTATTACCATTCTTTGCATTCTGTTTGTAACCGCGCATATTCACTGCCAGTGTCTGGTAGGCATAGTTGACGGGTTTGCCTTGCGGGAACACTGGTGTATTGGTATTGATCTGTGGGTTCAGCCAGTTGTCTATACCACCCAGGTAGTACAGCAGTTTGCGGGTACCCCATGAGAAGTCGCCCGATACCCTGGTAGCCCATATAAAGTTGCGGTAGATCTTTTCATAGTGGCGAGCGTCGAAGCCCCAGTTGAAGGTGAATTTGCCCTTACCCGCAGGGGTAGGATTAAAGAGCTCGGTCAGGTCGCCGGAGAGCTTGGCATTCAGATCAATGTAAGCCTTGTAGCGGGTACCGTGCCAGATGTTGATCGCCGGGTTAAGGGTGTTGTCATACACATACTCCAGGCGTCCCAGGGCAAAGTTCTCTTTGTAGTCCTGTACTTTCAGGCTCTGATCGTCAGAGGCCAGGATCACCATCCTGTCTGACCGGAAGCCGGTGGTCAGGCGGAAGCTCCGTACCTGGTCAAGCGGATAGCGCACTTCCAGCTGGTACAGGTTCGTCTTCAGCTTGATGGGATAGAGATCGCTCAGTGAAGCCTTATCCACCTTACGGTAGTAGGTCAGTTTATAGTCAAAGCGTTTCTTCAGATAAGAGAAGGAGAAGAAGTATTCCGTACCATCCAGTGAAGACGGGAAGCGGAAACCGCCGCTGAATTTATAATCCTCCATCAGGTCGCTTACCCCTAAGCGGAACAGGCCGTTCACCGGATCCGTCAGGCGGATGGGCGATACCGGTTGTCCTGTAAAGGGCTGATACCTGTTGATCAGGATAGAGTTATCCAGCTGCAGGATCAGGTAGTCTGAAGAGAATTTCAGCTTATATGGCAGCAGGCGGGCCCGTTTAAGGATCGCTTCTGCCTGTGGCACTGCTATTGGCGGAATGCCTTCTTTCACAACGGCGCTGGTATCAGCGGGATCATTACCAAATTCGCTCTGGAAGAAGTCCGGGCGTTTTGTGGTATCCTTCTGTGGCTGTCCATAGTTAGTGGGCAGTCCCAGCCGCAGGCTATCCTGGTGCATCTGGTACTGGCGGAAAGTAGTAGGACGGGCGTTTACATTACGCTTGCGCAGGATGGCGGTATCCACCTTCAGCTTATACAGGCGTTTGTATTGGTTGTAGCCGATCACTTCAGATACTACGCCCTGGTCGCCGGCAATACGTGATTCCTGTATGCCCGTATGATAGTTGGTTACGGGGAATACATAAGTAGAATCATTGGTGATGGCAATAGCCGCTACAGAGTCCGGGGCGGAAGAACCATATTCTGCCAGGGCAGAATCCAGCTCCAGCTGGTCGGGATTACGCAATATTTCAGAACCTACGAAGAACAGTGAATCCACACCGGCCCTTTCTGTTTTAAAGAAACCGGCATAACGGTTACGGATACCGTTTGCATCGGAAACGAAGGTAAAGTGCGTGGTATTATACTGTACCGGCAACCTGGCGTCGCCATACTTCATATCAGTGAGCTGGGAGATCTGCTTTTCAGCCGTCTTGTTCCAGTTATCTATCAGGAAGATATTGTAACGGGCGCTGGGCAGTACGGTATCTGCGCTCCTTGCCTTGGGAGAGGGGCGGTTGGAAGAGTAGATAATACCGCTCTTACCGGGGAAGGCAACAAAGGAAGGGTCCAGGTCATCATACACGTCGTTGGTGATCTGTTCTACTTTGAAGTTGCTGATGCTGTAGGTGAAGATGTCGGTATGTCCGTTCTTCACGGCCGAGAGCAGCAGGGCGTTATCGAACTCAAAGAAGTACTTCATGTCGATGATCCGGTCAAACTGCGGCAGGTCCTGTTTGGTGGTAGTTTTGCTGACCAGGTCGTAGATCATGAGCTTGGTCTTGCCCTCATGCTCATAAACAATGGCCAGGCGGTTGCCTTTCTGGTTCCAGGCCAGCAGCGGATAGTTGGGATCCAGCTGGTTGGCGTATTGTTTTACACCGCTACGCAGCAATATGTGCGGTTTATTATCGCCTACCTGCATTTGCACCCGGTAACGGCCCCTGGTGTATCCCACCACTGCGTAGGAATTGTTGCGGGGATTGGCCTGGAAGCGGTAGAAATCTGATTTCTTGGTTTCGCGGCCTACTACGGTACGTCCGCGGGTTACCTGTCTGCGGCGTTTGTTGTCAGCCTGGAACCTTCTGCGCGTATAGATCATGAAATCTTCCATGGCCTTTTTGGGCGTTTGGTTCAGCACCTGTTCAAAGCCTCTTTTCAGGCCGCGGTTAATGCGGGCTATATACATCAGGTAAGGAACAGCGTCTTTACCATACTTCATCTCTACATAATACCAGAATGCATGCCCTGCCAGTAAAGGCTTGTCGTAAGCAAGCTGGTTGAATTTGGTGTATTTGCCGGATTGCAGGGTCGCCTTCAGCTCTTCATCTTCTTCAGCGTTCCAGGGCTCTGCTGCATAGGCAATAAAACCGTCTGTGAACCATTTGGGGAAATCTATCAATACTGCGTTACCTGCAAATTCTCCAATGTCTTCACCAAAAAGCAGGGTTTCCAGCATTACCCGGGCAATGCCCTGGCGGATCTGCTTGCGCAGATGTGAGTGGTCGCCGTCAAAGTAAACGATCATCTTATTACCTACCAGTTTGGTGACCCCGCCTGTATTCTGCCATTCTACCCCGATACCGATGTTAGACTGCCGCATCTCGCCAAAGCTGTTATAGACCACGATATTCAACCGCTGGCGGAAGGTGAACTCCATGAACTGCTCCAGGGAGGGTAATTCTTTTTCGGCTTCCTGTGCCACATACTTGCCCAGTTCCAGACCGTTTTGTGCAAAATACGTGTTGAAGTGGCGGGTTTGATAATACCTCCACTTGAAATTCTTGAACTGAACGCGATTCTGTCCGAATTCAACAGTATTGGTCTGTGCCTGGGATAAAAACGTGGCTAGTAATAGGGTACCGGTAAAGAATAACCTGGTAGTAAATCGGTTCATACAGAAAGTATTGATAATATTGTGATCTTAATTAAAATTAGCAAAAATCGGGTAACAATGATTGAAATCCAATATTTCGCCTTTAATCCCTTGCAGGAAAACACATATCTGCTTATAAACGAAAAAAAGGATTGCATAATTATAGACCCTGGCTGTTATTTTGAGGAAGAAAGAAAAGAACTGCTGCAGTATATCGAAAAACATGGGTTGAATGTTACCCGCCTCCTCAACACACACTGCCATTTTGATCATATTTTCGGAAATAAGCTGGTGGCCCGCACCTTTAACGTGGGCCTGGAGATTCACCGCCTGGAGCAAACAGTGCTCGACCGTTCTCCCCAGGTGGGGGTGATGTATAACATCCCCTTTGAGCCTTCACCAATGCCGGCCCGCTATATCGAAGAAGGGGAAAAGATACAGCTGGGCGATGATGTGCTGGATGTACTCTTTACCCCTGGCCATTCTCCCGGAAGCATCTCATTTTATCACGCGGCACAGCAGTTTGTGATCGGGGGCGATGTGCTGTTTTACCAGAGCATTGGCCGTACAGACCTGCCGGGCGGCCATCACGAAACGCTGTTGAACAGTATCCGTCAAAAGCTCTTTGTACTGCCCGATGAGGTAAAGGTATATCCGGGGCACGGTCAGCCTACCACTATCGGGTTTGAGAAAAAACATAACCCATTCTTACAGTAATTACGTAAACGGTCAGGAGCGCGTTGTCTGCGCTCCGCCGGTTTAGCGGATGTATTTCCCGATCACCGGCAGCCGTTTGAACTCTTTTTTCTCCATTTTAAGGATGAACCAGCCATAAGCGGCAAAGAAAAGCGTGGCCACGATCAGCGACAGCGGCTTCAGGGCGTACACATTGCCCGGAGAAAGCAGCTGGGTGTTCAGCAGCTGGAACAGGTACCAGGTAAGCACCGCCAGGCCAATGTACGTAATGATCCTGGGCAGGTGATAAGGCACCGGGTAGTGCTTTTGTCCCCACACGTAGCAAATGGCCATCTGCACAAAATAACAAACCATCGTGGCCAGCGCTGCGCCGTAATAACCCATTACCGGGATCCACCACCAGTTCAGCAGGAAGGCCAGCGCCGCCGTGATCAGGGTGATAACGGCGCCTGCCCGGGTACGGTCCGTTAGCTTGAACCAGATGGTAAGGTTATAGTAAATGCCCAGGAACATATTAGCCAGCAGCAATACAGGCACAATCCGCATGCCCTGGTAGTAAAAAGGCTTCCGCAGGAACACTTTCCAGATGTTCATGTACAGGCTCACAAACAGGAACATAAAGCACAGCAGGATCACGAACAGCTTCATGATGCGGGCGTATACCCGCTGGGGGTTATCGCCTTCTGCCTGCTTAAAGAAAAAAGGTTCCGCCCCTAACCGGAATGCCTGTATGAACATGGTGATCAGGATAGCCAGTTTGTAATTGGCGCTGTAAAGGCCAATGATGGTCTTCTTGGCCTCCATATCATTGCCGGGCAGGAATCGTGGCAGGAACCAGGCCCTGTCAAAGGTTTCGTTCACCATACCCGCCATACCTACAATGATCAGCGGCAGGGCATATCCCATCATCTGCCGCCATAGCGTTTTATCAAAGTTCCATTCTATCTGCAGCAGTTGCGGCAGGAAAAGCAGTAGCGTAACCGCGCTGCCCAGCATATTGCTTAGATATACATATCCCAGCTGATCCTCTCCCGCCGTCACATTAAGCAGCCAGTGGTGGCCAGCCTGGTATAGCTTGGGGCACAGATACAGGAAGAAGATATTGAAGCCTACGGTGGTGGCTATATTGGCTATACGGATAAAGGCATAGCGTAAGGGCCTGTTTTCCAGCCGCAGCTGGGCAAAGGGGATGGCCGTCAGGGCATCAAAAGCCATGATCAGCACTATATAGGTATAAAAGCCCGGATGCGCGGTCAGTCCGGCCAGTTCCCCGGTGCTGGAGTTGACAATAGTGCCTTTTAGCAGAAATAATAATATGGTAATACAGAAAGTGGATACCAGCAGCGAAATAGTGGCGCTGCCCAGCACATGGCGTTCATTCTCCTTTTTGGCAAAGCGGAAGAAAGCGGTTTCCATTCCGTAGGTCAGCACAATGTTCAGGAAAGGGATATAAGCATAAACGTTCTGCATTTCCCCATAATCAGCAGGGGATAGGATACCCAGGTAAAAAGGCGTAAGAAAATAATTGAGCAGTTTGCTCGCTATATTGCTTAATCCGTAATAAACCGTTTGTCCTGCCAGTGATT
>Ga0102592_1002792_pt1 | contig 14302 bp, 13 predicted proteins | sample AraplaCol_mMF_r2_FD_76861 | JGI IMG/M metagenome (GOLD analysis project Ga0102592, IMG submission 76861) | Arabidopsis root microbial communities from North Carolina, USA - plate scrape MF_Col_mMF_r2 (SPADES assembly) (version 2) | ecosystem: Host-associated > Plants > Roots > Endosphere... | reverse complement strand
ATCGTGCCGGGGCTGATCGGCGTGATCCTGACGATGACGATGGTGCTGTTCACCGGCGTCGCCATCGTGCGCGAACGCGAGCGCGGCAACATGGAGCTGCTCATCGCCACACCGCTGTCGAGTTCGGAACTGATGATCGGCAAGGTGCTGCCGTACGCGGCGATCGGCCTGATCCAGACCACGGTGATCCTGGTGCTGGGTGTGTGGCTGTTCGACGTGCCGATACGTGGCAGCCTGCTGGATGTTTATCTCGCGGCGGTGCTGCTGATCCTGGCGAACCTCACGCTGGGCCTGCTGATATCGACCAAGGCGCAGTCGCAGTTCCAGGCGATGCAGATGACGTTCTTCGTGTTCCTGCCATCGATCCTGCTGTCGGGTTTCATGTTTCCCTTTGCCGGCATGCCGAAGGTCGTGCAGTGGCTGGCCGAGGTATTGCCGCTCACGCATTTCCTGCGGCTCATACGCGGCATCATGCTGCGCGGAGCCGAGCTGGCGGCGCTGTGGCCGGACGTGCTGGCGCTGCTGGGTTTCATCGCGGTGATGATGACGCTGGCGATATCGCGCTTCCGCAAACGCCTCGATTGAGTTCGATTCGCCCGCCGTAGGGCGCAATACCATTGCGGCGCATTGCGAGTCCGCGTGCATGGCGAATCGATGTGCACTACGGCGCAATGGTATTGCGCCCTACGTTGCGACAAAGGCCTATTGCCGATGTTCAAGTGTCATCAGCACACTCGGTCGCAAGGAGAGTAGAAACTCCGCATCAAGCGGTAACCCGCCACCGAGTCACAGGCGGGTTTCTTATGCCCGTTGCCCGGGCATGGTTCGATGCAGTGCAGTTCTGCGTCGGGAGGGCGGCTAATACAACACCTCGCGTGAGGGAATACGCCCGCCGGCTTGATGCGGTTTCTACCCTCCCGACACCCTTGCGCCGGACGCTCCGGCGCAGGCCGGCTGGTCTGCTGGAGACACCGCATGAGCAAGGAATCTCGTTCCTTCCCCGCCGCGTTCCGCGGCTATCAGTTGCCGCTTCCCGCTTACGAATCGCTGATCCGGACGCGCGAACAGCTTCGATTGCTGGCGCAATTCACCGAGGCCCGCAGCGAGGCCTCCGAGTACATCGTCATCAAGCCCGACGCGTTGTCGGAGATGCTCGAACGCGTCGCAACCTATGTGGACGATGCGCTGTCATCCGCTGTCTGCGAGTCGCCCGGACCGGAGTGACCGGCGGCGAACCGGGTCAACCGCGGGGTGGGCCTACGATGGGTCTGCCCGGTGCGGCGCAATCGGTTTGCGCCCCACGGCGAACGACGCCAAGCACTTGCCACCGCCTCCTCGATTGCGCACAGTCCGGACACTTTCGGACATGCGGGGAACGGGGGATGCGCAAGCTGGTTCTTGTGGTTTCGGCGGCGCTGGCCGCCATGTCGGGCCACGCGATGGCCGCACAGGTCACGGTGCTCACCGCCGCGCGCATCCACACGATGGAAACCGCGCAGCCCAAGGTGCAGGCGCTGGCCTTCGACGAAAGCGGCCGCATCCTCGCACTGGGCGAAACGGCCGATCTGGTCAAGCGCTATCCCAAGGCCCGTCGTATCGATGCGGGACAGGCGACGGTGATCCCCGGCCTGATCGACGCGCATGCCCACGTCGCGGGGCTGGGCATGACGATGCTGAGCGCCGACCTGGTCGATGCGGCGAGCAAGCAGGAAGTCGTGCAGCGGCTGAAGGCCTTCGAGAAGCAGCTGCCCGCAGGCGCATGGCTGATCGGACGCGGCTGGGACCAGAACGACTGGCCGGAAAAGACCTTCCCGTCGGCCGCGGACCTCGACGCCGCATTCCCGGATCGCCCGGTCTGGCTCGAACGCATCGACGGCCACGCCGGCTGGGCGAACACCGCCGCGATGCGCGCGGTGAAGCGCGATCTGTCCGGAGACTGGCAGCCCGACGGCGGCCGCATCGAACGCGATGCGCGCAAGCAACCCACCGGCATCTTCGTCGATGGCGCAACGGCGCTGGTCGATGAAGCCAAGCCGCCGATGGATGAAGCGACCGCAGAGCGTGCGCTTACGCTTGGCATGCAGTCGGCGGTCGAACACGGCCTCACCGGAGTGCACGATGCGGGCGTGAGCCTGGCCGAACTCAAGCGCTACCAGCACCTGGCCGATCGCGGCGCGATGCCGCTGCGCATCACCGCGATGGCCGACGGCAACAACGAAGCGCTCGAATCGCTGTGCCAGCATGGTCTCTACACGCATCCGTCGGGCCGCCTGCAGATGCGCACGCTGAAGCTCTACGCCGACGGCGCGCTCGGCAGTCGCGGTGCGGCGATGCTGCGCGAATACAGCGACGATCACGGCAACCTCGGCATCATGGTGACCTCGCCGGAGCAGATCGCGGTTGCGGTCGAGAAGGCCAGGCGCTGCGGTGTGCAGGTCGCCACGCATGCCATCGGCGATCGCGGCAACCATGTCGTGCTGGAAGCCTATGCGAAGGCGCTGGGCAACGATGCGACGAAGACCGACCACCGCTGGCGCATCGAACATGCGCAGGTGTTGTCGCCGACGGATCTTCCGCGACTGGCGCAGATGCACGTGATCGCATCGATGCAGCCCACGCACGCGACCAGCGACATGCCCTGGGCCGAGGATCGCGTCGGTCCGCAGCGCATCATCGGTGCCTATGCATGGCGGCAGCTGCGCGACAGCGGTGCGCGCCTCGCGCTGGGCTCGGATTTCCCGGTGGAATCGGTCGATCCGCGCTTCGGTCTTTATTCGGCGACCACGCGCGCCGACGCGCAGGGCTTGCCGGCGGGCGGCTGGTTCCCGCAGGAGAAGCTCACGGCGTTCGAAGCGCTGCGTGGTTTCACCCTCGACGCGGCGTATGCGGGCTTCGCGGAAACGCAGGTCGGCAGCCTTGCGGTCGGCAAGCGCGCGGATTTCGTGGTGCTGACGGAGGATCCGCTCGCGATTCCGCCGAATGGGCTGCGGAACCTCACCGTGCAGGCGACCTACGTGGACGGCAAGGCGGTGTACCAGGCGAAGTGAGATCCTCCGGATCCTCACGCAGCTGAACGTTCAGGCCGTGCGCGCGCGACATTCCGCGGCGCACGGCGGATAATGCGCACGCCCCGTCGCACGTCCACGTCCGGGTACACGGAGATTTCCCCGCATCATGTGATCGAACGACTCCTTCGCAGAGCCCTCGACCTGCCGGCTGACGCGCCACGCGTGCACCGCATGTCGCGTTCTGGATCGCCGCGCTCGTCAGCCGGCCCGATGGAGTTCCCACATATGCGCGCACACGTACGCGTTTCGCGGCTTTGTTTTGGCTGGCCGGACGGCACGCCGGTTTTCGATGGACTTTCCTTCACGCTCGACGCCCGCCGGACCGGCGTCGTGGCGCCCAACGGTGCGGGCAAGAGCACGCTGATGCGCCTGCTTGCGGGCGCGCTCGTCCCGTCGTCGGGCGTCGTGGAGATGGGCGGCTCGTTCGCGTATCTGCCGCAGGCGCTCGCGTTCCCGGGCGACAGGCACGTCGCCGACGTGCTGGGCATCCGCGGTCGACTCGACGCGCTCGCGATGATCGCCGCGGGCCGCATGGACCAGGTCTTGTTCGACACCGTCGGCGATGCGTGGGATCTGGAAGAACGCGTGCGCGTGGACCTTGCGCGCTTCGGCCTGGATCATCTCGCGTTCGATCGCCCGCTGGACACGCTCAGCGGCGGCGAGGTCATGGCGCTCGGGCTTGCGGCGCAGTGGCTGAAATCGCCCGATATCCTGCTGCTGGACGAACCGTCCAACCATCTCGATACCGCGGCGCGGCAGCGCCTCTACCGTTTCGTCGAAGAGTGGAACGGGTGTCTGGTCGTCGCCAGCCACGATCGCGCGCTGCTGGAGCGCATGGACCAGATCGCCGAACTCGATCCCTCCGGACTTAGGCTCCATGGCGGCGGCTACGCGTTCTACGAAGCCGCCGCACGCACGCAGGCCGAGGCCGTCGAGCAGGACGTGCGCAACCTTCGGCAGGCCGCGAAGCGCGAGCAGCACGAACGCCAGCAGGCGCGCGAGCGCAGCGAACGCCGTTCCGGCAATGCGCGCCGCAACCTGTCCGATGCCGGCCTGCCGCGCATCGTCGCGGGCAACCGGCAACGCGCGGCACAGGTGTCGGCCGGGCGCTCGGATGATGTGCACGCTGCGCGCGTGGCGGACGTGAACCAGCGCCTCGCGATCGCGCGGCGTTCCGTTCGCGAGGAACCGGACCTGGCCATCGAACTGCCCGATACGCAGGTTCCGCCCGGATGCTGGTTGTTCTCGGGCAAGAACATGCAGGTGATCCACGGCGGCGTCGCGGTGTTCGCCGATGGCGGACTCGATCTGGACATCCGCGGCCCCGAGCGCGTCGTTCTCGCCGGCGGCAATGGCGCAGGCAAGACCACGCTTGCGCGATTGATCAGCGGCGAACTCGCGCCGCATGCCGGTGACATCCGACGCGGCGAAGCACGCGTGGCAGGGCTTTCGCAGCGACTGGATTCGCTGGATGCGCACGACACCGTGATCGGTTGCCTCACCGCATGCACGCCGGCACTGGACGATGTCGAACGCGCGAACCTGCTCGCGCGCTGGCTGTTTCGTGGATCGGCGATGCATCGCCAGATCGCGGCGCTCTCCGGCGGCGAGCGCCTGCGCATCAACCTGGCCTGCATGCTGCACGCGACGCCCGCGCCGCAGTTGCTGGTATTGGACGAGCCGACGAACAACCTCGACCTGTGGGCCGTGCGCGAACTCGAACGCGCGTTACGCGCCTATCGCGGGGCGCTGGTGGTGATCAGCCACGATCGGGCGTTTGTCGATGCGATCGCGCCGACGCGTTGGCTGGCGCTCGAAGCAGGGCGGCTGGTGGACCAGGACGTCGCGAGTGTCGAACCGGCGTGAGTCGAGCTGGCGCCTGCCGCTGTCACGGCAGGCGCCCGTCGCGTCACTCCGTGCAGCCGGGGCCACCGCTGTAGAGGGTGGGATCCATGGCGAGCCCGACGCGCTTGTCGTCGGTCTTCGCATACACCAGCGCATTGCAGTACTGGCCTTCGGTTTCGAAGTCCTGCAGGTACTGCGCGCCGGCGATCGGCACCAGGCTCACGCTGTGCGAGCACATGTAGTTCATGTAGCCGTCGGAACTCGAATAGTTCGCGCCGATGGTGATGCGTTCGCCGGCCGGAATGGCGACGCGGCCGTCGCGGTCGCTCGACAGGCGTTGGGCCGGCGTACCCGCGCAGATCCAAGCCGTCACCGCGCGGTTCACTTCCAGCGTGGCCGACGGCTTGCCGGGCGGCAGCTTGTAGATGCTCATGCAGCCGGTGAGGGTGGATGCCATCGCCAGCGCGGCGAGGAAGGGCAGGGCGGGCTTCACGACTTGCCTCCCCTGCCGGTCGAAGCGGCATCGGCCGATTTGGTTCCGACCGGCTTCACGATGGGGCCCAGGCGCGTGAGCACCTCGTCCACCGACAACGCATCGCGTTCGTCGGCCGATACCACCAGGATGTAGGCGTAGGTCGACGGCTTGCCGCCGAGCGAGGCGACACTGCGTTCGGTGGTGCGCGCATCGGCGATCGCGGCCGGAAGGTTCGCGTACATCACGAAATGCGTGCCGCCCTCGCGCTGGGCGACCTCGGCGCAGCGGTAGAGCAGGTAGGTGCCGACCTTGTCGGGCGTGATGAAGCCATTGCCGGCGAAGCCCACCTTGAGCAGGCTGCCCGGGCCCTTGGTGTCCCAGTAGCCGCCACTGATGCCGAGCAGCGGGTTGGTGGCGCTGTGGTATCCGGTTGCGCACGACGCGAGCGCGAAGGGCAGGACGACGGACAGCGCGATGGCTGCCCATGGACGACGATTCATTGATTCCCCTGTGGCGGTCTGGCGGAACGTGGCCGGCAGGTTGCCGCGCGCGGTCCATGCCCGCCGTGCCGCGTCCTTCCCCAAGGCGCGCGGTTGCCACCGGCCAAGTATCGCCACACCGCCGTGCCCGCCTCAAGCGCGGGCACGAACCGGGCTGGTCAGCCTGCGACGGCTTCTTCGTTCGTCGCCACGCGTGCGCGCAGCGAGTTGCTCATCGCCTCGGTGATGACGACATCGACGAACTGGCCGATCAGGCGGGCGTGGCCGGCGAAGTTCACCGAACGCATGTTCTCGGTCTTTCCGGTGAGTTCGTTCGGGTTCTTCTTCGACGGGCCTTCGACCAGCACGGTCTGGACGCTGCCGACCATCCCATCGGAAATCGAACGCGCATGCGCGTTGATGTGCGCCTGCAGGCGCGACAGGCGCGCGTGCTTTTCCTCGCTGGAGACGTTGTCTTCCAGGTCGGCGGCAGGCGTGCCGGGGCGGCGCGAATAGATGAAGGAGAACGACTGGTCGAAGCCGACGTCCTCGATCAGCTTCATGGTCTTCTCGAAATCCGCATCGCTTTCGCCCGGGAAACCGACGATGAAGTCGGAGCTGACCGAGATGTCCGGACGCACCGCGCGCAGTTTGCGGATCTTCTGCTTGAACTCCAGCGCAGTGTAGCCGCGCTTCATCGCCGACAGGATGCGGTCGCTGCCGGCCTGCACGGGCAGGTGCAGGTAGTTGGCGAGCTTGGGCACGTCGCGGTAGGCCTCGATCAGCGAGTCGGAGAACTCCAGCGGATGCGAGGTGGTGAAGCGGATGCGGCCGACGCCTTCGATCTCGGCGATCGTGCGGATCAGCAGGCCGAGGTCGGCGACTTCGCCGTCCTCGCCATAAGGGCCGCGATAGGCGTTGACGTTCTGGCCGAGCAGGTTGATCTCGCGCACGCCCTGCGAGGCGAGGTCGGCCACTTCCACCAGCACGTCCTCGAACGGACGGCTGATTTCCTCGCCGCGCGTGTAGGGCACCACGCAGAACGAGCAGTACTTGCTGCAGCCTTCCATGATCGAGACGAACGCGCTCGGGCCTTCGGCGCGCGGCTCGGGCAGGCGGTCGAACTTCTCGATCTCGGGGAAGGAGATGTCGACCTGCGGCAGGCCGGTGTCGCGGCGCGCCTGGATCAGTTCGGGCAGGCGGTGCAGGGTCTGCGGGCCGAAGACCAGGTCCACGAACGGGGCGCGCTTCACGATCGCCTCGCCTTCCTGCGATGCGACGCAGCCGCCGACGCCGATGACGACCGGCTTGCCATTCTGTTTCAGCGACTTCCACCGGCCGAGCTGGCTGAAGACCTTTTCCTGCGCCTTCTCGCGGATCGAGCAGGTGTTGATCAGGATGACGTCGGCCTCTTCGGCGTTGTCGGTCAGCTCCAGGCCGTCGCTGGCGGCGAGCACGTCGGCCATCTTGGCCGAGTCGTACTCGTTCATCTGGCAACCGTGGGTCTGGATGTAGAGCTTGCGCGGCGCGGCGGCAGCGTCGGTGCCGCGCTCGGCGGCTGCCTCGAGGGGCATGGAAGTCGTGTTGGTCTGGCTCATCTGGCTCGATCCGGGAGGGGCGGCGGTTATTCCGCGCCGGAGGGGGCCGTCATTCTACCTGCCGAGTGGCCGCCAGTCCGGCTGGCGGCGCGGATCGCGTTCTCTTGTTCCGAGGGCAGAAGGAGGGCGCGTGGGCCGCGCCGACAGACCCGAACGTTCGTGAAGTCCCTGACTGCAGGCTTTGCATCGCTGGGTCTGGCCGGGCTGCTGATGGCGGCGCCCGCGGCGTGGGCGCAGTCCACGCTGGGGCAACCGAGCCGGCCGTCCACGCCGGGGCAGGCATTGGGGTTCGGGGCGGGCGCGGCCGAGGGCGCGCCCGCCGCGATCGATCCGGCCGACGCCATCGGGGCCAACCCGCCGATGCGCGTCGCGCGGGGCGAGGTCTACACCTATACCGAAGGCGGCGTCGTCCATTACGCCAGCCAGCGCCCGAGCCCGCGCGCCGGCCTGGGCCGGGTGAGCCGGGTGACCTACACCTACATGGAGTCCTGCTACGCCTGCGCGCTGCAGCCGGGGGTGGACTTCGCAACGATCCGCCTGGACACGCAGGCGTTCCGGGCGGAAATCGCCGCGGCCTCGCGCGACTTCGGCGTCGACGAGGCCGTGGTGCGGGCGATCATCCACGCCGAGTCGGCCTACAACCCCAATGCGATCTCGCGGGTCGGGGCGCAGGGGTTGATGCAGCTGATGCCGGCCACGGCGCGGCGCTTCGGGGTGGTCAACGTGTTCGACATCCGCCAGAACATCCGCGGCGGCGTGCAGTACCTGGCCTGGCTGCTGCAACGCTTCTATGGGAACCTGGTCCTGGCGGCGGCCGGCTACAACGCCGGCGAGGGGGCGGTGGACCGCTACCGCGGGGTGCCGCCGTACGACGAGACCCAGCGCTACGTGCAACGGGTCGCCGTGCTGGCCGAGCGCTACCGGACGGCGAGCGCGATGCGGCGCTGACGGGCGTGGAGAGGCGCAGTCCGGGGATGGGCTGCGCGGGCTGGATGCGGGCGCGGTCACGTTTCCCACGCCCAGCGCAATCAAGGACTTGTGAAGGGGAAGGAGACAGGACACACTCGCGGCCATGAGGGGGGGCTCACTGCTGCTGGGGATCGTCTGCCTGTTGGCCGCGGCGCCGTCCGTTGCCGGCACGCTGTACCGTTGCGACGCCCCCGACGGCTCGCGCAGCTACGTGAGCAAGCGCACGGCCGGGGCAAAGTGCACGATCGTGAGCCAGACGCCCGATCGTCCGGCACGAAAGTCCGTCGCCGCGAAGCCGCCCGCGTCCCATGTCGCCGTCGGTGCCATGACGTCCACGCCTGCGTCAGTTACCGCTTCGGTTTCAGCGCCTGCCATGGTGCCCGTGTCGGCCGTCGCGACCGTCGCCACGTCCGCGCCGATCGCGCCGACGCCGATGCCGGCGCCTTCGACCAACGCCCCGCGCGTGGTGCAAGGGCAGGTGTACTCGTACATCAAGGATGGCGTGCGCCACTACGACAGCCGCAAGCCGAAGAGCGTCGCGAACGCGTCGCCGGTGCGCACCATCCGCTACAGCTACATCGAGACCTGCTACGCCTGCTCGATGCGGCCCGGCGTGAACTTCGGCACGGTTCGCCTCAACACCGATGCCTACCGCGACGAGATCGCCGCCGCCGCGCGACAGCACGGCGTGGACGAGGCGATCGTGCGCGCGATCATCCACGCCGAATCGGCCTACAACCCGAACGCGCTCTCGCGCGCCGGCGCGCAGGGACTGATGCAGCTGATGCCGGCGACGGCGCGGCGCTTCGGCGTGAGCAATGCGTTCGATGCGCGGCAGAACATCCAGGGCGGCGTGCAGTATCTGGCGTGGCTGCTCAAGCGCTTCAACAACAACCTGACCCTCGCGGCGGCCGGCTACAACGCAGGCGAGGGCGCGGTGGACAAGTACAACGGCGTGCCGCCTTACAGCGAGACCCAGCGCTATGTCGTGCGCGTGGGCCAGCTGGCCGATCGCTACCGGGGCGCAACCGCGATGATGCGCTGACGTTTTTTCCCGGTCCGCGCCTGGCGGGGCGTGGAGCCTTCGTGCGTCCGCCCGGCGGACGTATCGCGACGTAGGGGCGGATTGTCGGCTCATTCATCGTTCCGTTACACTTCCCCGTCTTTTGTGCCGCGAGCTGTCGCCAGTGGCGTTGGCGGTGCGGCGTAACTTCGTTCCAGCTTTGCGGAGTGCCGGATGGCCAACCAAGGGGTCAACGATCCTGTCAACCAGGGCCGACGTCGGTTCCTGACCGCGACCACTGCTGTGGTCGGCGCGGTCGGTGCCGGTTTCGTAGCAGTGCCTTTCATCAAGTCGTGGAATCCCAGCACGCGGGCGAAGCTCGCCGGTGCGCCGGTGACCGCCGATATCAGCGCGCTCGAAGAAGGCCAGCGCCTGGTCATGGAATGGCGCGGCCAGCCGATCTGGATCGTCAAGCGTTCCAAGGCCATCCTCGATGCGCTGCCGACGCTGGATTCGCGACTGCGCGATCCCAAGTCCGAGAACAAGGACCAGCAGCCGGCGTACATCACCGGTGAGCTGCGTTCGCTCAAGCGGGAAATCTCCGTCCTCGTCGGCCTGTGCACCCACCTGGGCTGCTCGCCGGAAATGAAGGCTGAGATCCGCCCGGAGCCGTTCGATCCGGAGTGGAAGGGCGGCTATTTCTGCCCCTGCCACAAGTCGCGCTTCGACATGGCCGGTCGCGTGTTCCAGGGTGTCCCGGCGCCGATCAACCTGCTCGTGCCGCCGCACCACTACGAGAACGACAACACCATCATCATCGGTGTCGATCCGCCGTCCAACAAGGGAGCGGCATAAGCCATGGCGAACATCTTCACCAAGACCGCCAATGGCGTGATGGATTGGGTCAACGCCCGCGCTCCGGGAATGATGCCTGCGTACCGCAAGCACATGACCGAGTACTACGCGCCGAAGAACTTCAACATCTGGTACTACTTCGGCTCGCTCGCGATGCTGGTGCTGGTCAACCAGATCGTCACCGGCATCTTCCTGACGATGCACTTCAAGCCGTCCGCGGCCGAAGCGTTCTCGTCGGTCGAATACATCATGCGCGACGTGGAGTGGGGCTGGCTGATCCGCTACATGCACTCCACCGGCGCGTCGATGTTCTTCATCGTCGTGTACCTGCACATGTTCCGCGGCCTGATGTACGGCTCGTACCAGAAGCCGCGCGAGCTGGTGTGGATCCTGGGCATGCTGATCTACCTGGTCCTGATGGCCGAAGCCTTCATGGGCTACGTGCTGCCGTGGGGCCAGATGTCGTTCTGGGGCGCCAAGGTGATCATCTCGCTGTTCGGCGCGATCCCGGTCATCGGCAACGGCCTGACCGAATGGATCATGGGCGACTTCCTGCCGGGCGACGCCACGCTGAACCGCTTCTTCGCGCTGCACGTCATCGCGCTGCCGCTGGTCCTGCTGCTGCTGGTCGTGCTGCACCTGGGCGCGCTGCATGAAGTGGGTTCGAACAACCCCGACGGCGTGGACATCAAGAAGGGCCCGAAGGGCAACCGCTGGGATCCGAACAAGCCGGCCGACGGCATTCCCTTCCACCCGTACTACACGGTGAAGGACCTGTTCGGCGTCGGCTTCTTCCTGATCATCTGCGCGTTCGTGATCTTCTTCGCGCCGGCGTTCGGCGGCTGGTTCCTGGAGCACGACAACTTCACCGAGGCCAACCGCCTGGTGACGCCGGAGCACATCAAGCCGGTGTGGTACTACACGCCGTACTACGCGATGCTGCGCGTCATCCCGCACAAGCTCAGCGGCGTGATCGTGATGTTCTCGGCGATCGCGGTGCTGTTCTTCGTGCCGTGGCTGGACCGTTCGCCGGTGAAGTCGCACCGCTACCGCGGCTGGATCACCAAGGTGATGCTGGGCGTGCTGGCGATCTGCTTCCTGTGGCTGGGCAAGATCGGCGCCGGTCCGGGTACCGATCCGGTCGAGACGATCATCGGCCGCGTGCTGACGTTCCTCTACTTCGCCTTCTTCATCACCATGCCGCTTTGGACGAAGCTCGACCGAACCAAGCCGGTACCGCAACGGGTGACGATGCATGACTGACCTGATCGCTAGCGCCAGCCACCGCCCTGTCCAGAAGAAGCGCATCGTGAAAAAGTTCGCCACCTTTGCCGCCGGCCTGCTGGTGTCCTTCGCGGCGCTGTCGACCAACGTCGCGGCATCCGAAGGCGGCCACCTGCTGCAGTCGGGCACCGACCTGGGCGACCGCGCGTCGCTCCAGAGCGGCGCCAAGCTGTTCATGAACTACTGCTCGGGCTGCCACTCGCTGAAGTACCTGCGCTACTCGCGCATGGCCGAGGACCTGGGCCTGACCGAAGAAGAGGTGATGAACAACCTCAACTTCACCGGTGCCAAGTTCGGCGAGCAGATCCAGGTCAGCCTGACCCCGGACCACGCGAACCAGTGGTTCGGCAAGATGCCGCCGGACCTGAGCCTGATCGCCCGCGTCCGCGGCAGCGACTGGGTCTATACCTACCTCAAGTCGTTCTACCTGGACGAGTCGCGTCCGCTGGGCTGGAACAACAAGCTGTTCCCGAACGCCTCCATGCCGAACGTGCTGTGGGAGCTGCAGGGCCTGCAGCACGCCGAGTTCGGCGAGGCCGACAAGGCCACCGGCGAGCGTCCGGTCCTCGGCCTGAAGGTGACCCAGGCGGGCCAGCAGAACGCCGAGGAGTTCAACCGGTCGGTGCGCGACATCACCGCTTTCCTCGAATACGCCAGCGAACCGGCCGCCCTCAAGCGCCAGAGCATCGGCGTCTGGGTGATCCTGTTCCTGGCCTTGTTCACCATCCTGGCCTACCTGCTGAAGCTCGAATACTGGCGGGACGTGGACAAGCACTGATCGCATGCTGTATCCCTTGGAGCCCGTACAGGAATGTGCGGGCTCCTTGGTTTGCAGCGAGGTAGCAGCTGATCGAGGCCGCGACGACTGTCCACACGGGGTGGGCGGCGTCTAACCACCGGCGGATTCCGGTGGACGGAGAGGTCGAATGGCGGCGAGTCCACGTATGCGCAATGCCCTGACGCTGTTTTCTTCCACCGATTGCGTGCTGTGTCATCGCGTGCGCCTGGTGCTGGCCGCGAAAGGCGTGACCTACGACCTGGTGCCGGTCGATCCGCAGAACCCGCCGGAAGACCTCGTCGACCTCAATCCGTACCACTCGGTGCCGACGCTGGTCGAGCGCGACCTGGTCCTCTATGCGGCCAGCGTGGTCAGCGAGTACCTGGACGAACGCTATCCGCACCCGCCGCTGATGCCGGTGGATCCGCTTTCCCGCGCGCGCCTGCGCCTGGCGATGCTTCGCCTGGAGCACGACTGGGTACCGCAGGTGCAGGCCATCCAGCTGGGCAACAAGGCGCAGGCAGAAGCCGGCCGCAAGCGCCTGAAGGAACTGCTGACCGCCTCGGTCCCGCTGTTCAAGGCGAGCAAGTTCTTCCTGAATCCCGAGATGAGCCTGGCGGACTGCGCGATGGCGCCGATCATCTGGCGCCTGGACGCGCTCGGCGTGCCGCTGCCGAAGGACGGCAAGGCGATCGAGGATTACGGCAACCGCATCTTCCGCAACCCCGGCTTCACCCGCAGCCTGACCGACCAGGAGCGCAAGCTGCGCGAGATGCCGGCCTGACGGGGCGCACGCACTGCACGAAACGGACGGGCCTTCGGGCCCGTTTCGTTTTTTCGGCGTTGCGATGACCGGACGAAGCGGGCCGTTGCGTGTACCAGTCGAAGGCCGGCCGGCGCTACACTCCCGACATGAGTCAGGAAAGCACTTCTTCGATGACCAGCCATCGCCCGTACCTGCTGCGGGCGTTGTACGAGTGGATCGCCGACAACGGCATGACACCGCACCTGCTGGTCGATGCGACGCGCCACGGCGTGCAGGTTCCCACGCACGCGGTGAAGGACGGCAAGATCGTGCTCAACATCGCCGAACGCGCCGTGTCGCGCCTGGAGATGGCGAACGACGCGATCCGTTTCAGCGCCCGCTTCGGCGGCGTGAGCTACCCGGTGACCGTGCCCGTGCAGGCCGTGCTGGCGATCTACGCGCGTGAGACCGGGCAGGGCATGGCGCTGCCGGAAGACATCCACACCGCTGGCGAGGAAGGCGAAGTGGAAGTCGAGCTGGCCGACGAAACGCCGGTCAGCCCGCTCAGCGCAGTGCCGAGCGAACCCGCGCCCGACGGCGACGATCAGGGCCCGCAGACGCCGACGCCGCGTCGCGGTGCGCATCTTCGTATCGTGAAGTGACGTATCGGCGGACTCGCGCGCCGCGCGAGTGCCTTTGCCGATACGTCGTCCCGGCGAAGGCCGGGATCCAGGCTGTCACGTCATCAGCGCTTCGCCGGTCTGCTCTTGTAGCCCGGGTAAGCGAAGCGCACCCGGGAATTATCACGCTCACCCCGGGTGCGCTTTGCTTACCCGTGCTACGGAAGCGCACATCGCCAACGCGTGCGCTGCGCCTTCTCCCATCTCCGATGGATGAGATTCCAAAGGTCAATGCAACGCCGACGGCTCCCGCGCCACCGGCCCGGTGAACGCCACCAGCCGATCCCCGCGCAGCACCAGCTTGCCGACGTGGCGGTCCTCGCCGTTGATCGAATAGTCGAAGCGGAACGTGCGTTCGAAACCCAGCCAACCGCTCTGCTGGCGGTACGGGCGCAGGCCGATCGCGTGCACGCTCTGGTCCAGCCACTGCACGCCCGCCGCGCGACAGGCATCGCGGCCGACGGCCTCGGCGCGTTCGGCGGCGGCGCGACTGGCGCTCCAGAATGCGAACGCCATCCCAGCG